>Ga0315293_10000037_pt1 | contig 105284 bp, 188 predicted proteins | sample YL17G13_20_MG_FD_203071 | JGI IMG/M metagenome (GOLD analysis project Ga0315293, IMG submission 203071) | Sediment microbial communities from Yellowstone Lake, YNP, Wyoming, USA - YL17G13_20 | ecosystem: Environmental > Aquatic > Freshwater > Lake > Sediment | place: USA: Wyoming | collected...
CCAGCTCAGCGCATGCCTTACGCCGCTCAGCGCATGCCTTATCCCACTCAGCGTCTGCCTTACACCACTCAGCGTATGCCTTATCCCGCTCAGTGCATGTCTTATCCCGCTCAGCCCATGTCCTACGCCAAGCAATCGGTAACTCTTCTATTGCTTCTTTTGGTAAGAGCTTAAACAATCGCAATCTTATTTCTTGTTCATTCTGGGGTTTATCTCTTTTTATCGCTTCTACTCTCTCGTCATAATTATAACAATGCTCAATCAAAATATTATGATGACAATGAATAGAAAGACCTGATTTAATTATACTCTCTTGCATTTCTTCACCTCTTTAAGTTTATTTCTTATTGCTTTAATTTCTTTATGCCAATAGCATTTATCAATCTTAATATTTTTTTCTTGTAATTTAATAATATTCAATCCATCTCCCCAATATTTAAAATGATTAAGCCTGTATAATTCCTCTTTGGCATAACGTAATCTTGCTTTGAATATTTTTGTTTTATCTTTATCAATCCTACCACAACAATTACATCCTACGCATATTTCTCCATAAGACCAGCCAGTCGCATAACAGTTTTTCATAATTCCATAATCTATATTATTCATACTCTCCTTCAGTCCTTTAGTTTTCCTTTCGCAAATAGAGCCATATTTCTCCCAATGCATCACAAAGATTATTACTATAGCTAAATGTTTGTAATGCCATTTTATCTACATTATGTCCTACCTGATACCTTACACTATCATTTTCAGGATATTGTTTTATGCTAACTTCTCTTGGTAACTCCTCTAAAATCTCTGTGGCGAGAGGGGCAGGGTATAGAACCTTGAAATCTACATAGTTTTTAGATAATTCTTTTCTGGAAAATATATCTATGTAGGCAGTCCAAGATTTTGTATTCTCGTGATAATTGCTCCCTTCACAATACCAAAATTCCGTTTCCTTTTTCCACCCTGATTCCTTCAACTGCTTAGCTATCTCTAAACTTACACAATGCTTATCCATTTAGTTTTCCTTTCGTGGGGTTGGAGTTTCTTTTATAATTTTAATCCATTTATCACAAACATTGCACCACATAAAACCTTCAACAGTAAGCACCCCAACAAATTGATGTTTACACTTCTCCATTCACCCTCCTTTTCATATCTTGAATCGCTTAAAGTAAATTCTCACTTGTTTGATTTATCCTTATTTCTGCGATTTTAAAGTATTCTGGTGATATTTCTATGCCGATGAAGTTTCTGCCGAGTTCTTTACAAGCTACTCCAGTTGTTCCTGAACCCATAAAGGGGTCTAAAACTAAATAGTTTATTTCTGTAACAGCATTTAGTACCTTTGTTACTAATTCAATAGGATATGGAGCAGGATGTTCTTTCATTGGTTTTGGAGATATTTCCCATACCTCCGAATAACTAAAACACTTGGGATTAAAATGTGGTGTCTTTCGCTCTTTAGTAATCCAAAACAGATATTCTGTGCAAGGCAAAAATCTTATTGGTTCTAACATTGGACTATTCTTTCTGTTCCAAACTATCATTTGCCTAACATTAAATTCTTCTAACCATCTATGCGGAAATATAACTTTATGTTCCCTTATCTGTTGCTTGTGATTATAAAACATACTTCCACTTGTTTTCAAAACTCGCATACATTCTCTAATAACCTGTTTCTGCCATTCCTCATATTTGTCTTGAGGCATATTGTCATCATACACATCATATTTTATTCTGCCTTTAGACCAAGTTACCTGTTTAGTATTATTCTGCTGTTTGGAGCATTTATTATACGGGGGAGAAGTAATCACCAAGTCCACGCTATTATCTGGTATCGTCTTCATCACTTCCAAGCAATCACCCAACCTTAAATCTATCATCCCACCCTCCTTTTATACTCTTGAATCGCTGAGTTATCCCTTTAGTTTTCCTGTTATCTCAATTATTTCATTACAATAAATACATTCTATCTCGTGATACTCAGTAATAGGTTGAATATTAAACGATATGGGAACTTTACAATATGGACATTTCATACTAATAACTATTTTATAAGTTACATATTCTTGCATATTAGTCCTTTGGGTTAAAATAAACTCTTCATTGTGTTATTTATTCTTCTCTCGGCGATTTTAAAGTAAGTTTCGTCTTTTTCTATCAAGATACAATTGCGGTTAAGGTTTTTACAAGCCACTCCAGTCGTTCCACTACCAGCACAGTTGTCTAAAACTAAATCTCCTTCGTTGGTGTATGTCTTGATTAGATATTCAAATAGGGCTACTGGTTTTTGGGTGGGGTGGAGACGATTTACATTATTACATTCTGCTGATATTGAACTTATATTTATAAGTGTTTTAGGGTTTCTTTTTGTATTATCTCTACTATCAGAGTGTTTCCAATTATGGACACCGATTATACCGTCCCTGTTTTTATATTCTTTTCCAGTTGGTCTTATGTTTTTAATTTTTGCCTCTGTTATTTGTTTATTAAAAACTGTTTTGCTTTTTGAAAAAACAAGTATGTTTTCGTGAACTTTCATTGGCTGATATCCACTACACATTATATTTCCCGCCTTATCTTTATTCCACACCCACTCATACTTAAACATCTTGATATTACTCATCACCAAAGCACTGGTAAAAGGTTGGGAGGCAGTCAAAACTATCGCCCCGTTGTCTTTGATTATTCTTTTATACTGTTCCCAAAGTGGCTCAAAAGGGATAATCGTATCCCACTTACAGGCGGTTGTTCCATAAGGTAAATCACAGAGTATCATATCTATACTCTTATCAGGTATCGTCTTCATCACTTCCAAACAATCACCTAATCTTAAATCAATCATCCCTCTCCTTTAGTCCTTTGGCTCAATCCCATAAAGAAAAATAGTATTTTTTCATAAAATCAAATGCTCTCTCTAATTCATACATATAGCTTTCAGATAATTTTTTATTTTTTAAAACTTTCATTTCAAATAATTCTGATACTAAAGAAAATCCTCTAATAATTATGTTTAATATAGTATGCCATTCTCCCATAGCTAATTTATCTTTTTGTTTTTGTGTTAATTTATTATTGATTCTGTATTTTTCATAAATATCACTAGGACAACCATGATGTACTTTTTTTAAATGTTTAATTCCTTCTGTAATGACTTTAGCTAAATAAATATCAAAATCCCAAGTATCTTCGTTTGACCAACCTCTAAATCCTCGTTGTATAAATGATTTTATTTTTAAGGGTCTATCATATAACCAATTATACCAAATATAAAATCCATAGTATCTAATGTCATCTAACCACGTTCTTTTTGAAATATTTTTAATAAATTTAGGTGTAACTAATTCAGTTTTCATTTTTTATTATCCTTTTTATAATTTCTTCATGTAATAATTCAGATGCTTGTCCTCTAATTTCATTATCTATTACTTTTTCTAAATTTTTACATAGATAATAAGTCGTTATTTTTGTTATTAAATGAAGACATAGAAAATAAATACAAATTCCTAATATAATTTTAATGATTATTTTCATTTATAATCCTATTTGTAAACGTTCAGTTAATTCGATGTATTCCTTTTTTCCTAAAGGAGAACAATAATTACATTCGAACCAATCACATCCAAAATATCCTACAAAATGTGCAAAGAATTCACATGACTCACATTTTAATTCTTCTCTAGTAAATTCACATCTATCTTTGGGACAATATTTAATGTGTAACATTATTCTTTCTCCTTTAAAATTTCATATAAATAACCCATTACATTAAACATTAAAGCACAAAGAGCATCTTCTATCCCTTCTCTACTTTTATAACCTCTATGTTCCATCCACCAATCGTGAAAATGTCTCCAAGCTGATTTGATATAAGCATTTTTTGGAATTCCCTTCATCCAATTATCCGAATCTCTTAATTTTCCATCTGCTTGTTTACGATGTTTATTCATATATTCGCCATATCGTCTAATTACCAAAGGACTTAAAAATCCTTCGTAATCGTATTTTCCTTCGTCGTTATCTCTTGTAGCTCCAGTATCAAATTGTCTCATATTTACTTCTCCATTATTTCCCGAAAGGTTGAAGATAAATAAAAATATAAAGTATAACCAAAGCTAAATTCATTCCAAAACCCAGATTCCAATCTTTTTGAATAATACCAATTATAGTTAATCCCCCGAAAGAAGTAATAGCAATAATCTGTAAAATAAATTTAATATAGTTAATCATTCTTTTTCTCTTCTTCTTTTGTTTCTATTTTAGGTTCTTTTCTCTTTAATTTGTATTTTTTATCTATAAATTCTAGATAATCGTTTAAATTATTAAATACTTCTCCACCACTAACCAAAACACCTTGTAATAAACTTTTAGGTAATTCTTTTTTCAATAAGTCGGTAATTAAATAAATAGGAATATTATGTTCTAACGCTATTCCGCATTCAAAAAAACTGCCACAAGGTTTATCTCCTTTACTATAAGTAAAAGTTAACCAATTAGACATAGTTACATAATCAATATCTCCTGGAATATGTACTAATTCTTCTTTTCCATCTATATATTGTTTACCTTTCCAAATCTCTTTGGCTTTTTCTTTGAATAATTCCCAATTACCAGAAGCTACCCAGCCAGACATTTTTTCTTTTATTTCTCCTGTTCTTAAACCTGTTTTTGATGTTTCTAATTTTACAGGATTAATCGGATATACATTTCTCAATAATAACTCTTTTTCTACAATTTCTCGTTTTTCTGTGCCGTCGTCTTTTTCGACACAAATTTCCATAGAACCAATAAGATATGTAATATATCTATACTGTTCTTCTATTTGTTCTGGAAGTGGATAACCTCTATTTTCTTCCATTAATACTTTACTCCTTCAAGAAACGCTTTAATTCTAGGTAAACTAATAGATAAAGCTAGACTAGATTCGGGTACAAAATCTAAACCTACTTTATAACCATCTACATTAGAAGGTATTCCTATTAATTCTCCTTTAATATTAAATAAACCTCCACCTGAATTTCCAAATGTACTAGTATTGTCCGACATATAAAAATCTTCGTCTTTATTACTTAAAATTCCTTTCGAAATTGTTCTTTCATATCCTAACGGATTGCCTATAGAATAAACAGTATCTCCTTTTATTGGTTCGTTTTCTGCTACAGGTAATTCTTCTAAATTATCATCTAATACTTTAATTTGAAGTAATGCTAAATCATTATCAGTATCATATTTTTTTATTTCTGCTTCATATACTATTATACCTCTTACTATATTATTTTCGTCTGATTTACTATACATTACTTTTGCTTTTTCATTTATACCTTGTTCATTTATCCAAATAACATCGTCTATAACGTGAGCACAAGTTAATAGGTACATGGAATCTTTTGTCTTTTTAATTATAGTACCAGACCCCATTCCTTCTAATCCTGACACAACAACACTTCCTTTTAGAAGTTTTTCTGTATCTGGAATAATAGGTATAATATCTTTAATTTTAGATATATTATCATTAGTATTTTTTTCTAATTCTTGAACAGTAGCTAATATTTCTATCATATTATCAAAAGTTTCATTATTCATACTTACTAATTGACTAATTTTTCTATTTATTCTTTTTTCCGACAAAGCGATTTTCATATGTAAATTAAAAATATTTAAAATAACAAATACTATCAAAAAAACCTTAAACGTTACTAATAATACTTTTAACGCTACTTTCAAGATTTTTTTAATCATTTTACTTTTCCTCCCCATAAATAAATCTATCCTCTTTTGGTTTTTGTTTTTTTATTTCTGCTATAATAAATTGAAGTAAACATTCGTATTTATCAAAATGATAAGTTGTAAAATTTATTATTAATGCAATCGGAGTATCTTGTCCTACAATATAAACATCGCAACTTTTACCGCAAGTATCACATATTTTTTCTTTATAGTGTAGATTATTACATTCTTTACATTTAATTAACTTATACATTTTTATTATTCTCCTTTTTAATTTCGTTTCGAATGAACTCTAGCAAACATTCCTTATTACAAAAATGACATTCCATTCCATCTAAACCACTTCCGTAACCAAAACTAACTGTTATAGATATATAATTTCCTTTTTCTGTAGATTTTTCACAATTGTCACATATATATCCTTTGAGAATATTTCTATGGCATTCCGAACAGCCTTCAATATTTTCCATTTTTTTCTCCATTTAAAAATAATTTATATAAAAAATTATCTATCTTTATCTTTATTTTTTCTAATAAAGTTTTTCTGAAAATTCTATTATAATTATCAGAATATCGTTTATTATATCCTACAAATGGTTTATCCATTATTTCTTTCTTTTATGTGTTTTTCTACGTCTAAATTTTAATCCTTTAGATGAAGCTAATTTTTCTAAATATTTATCAAAAATTAATCCTAAAACGTCTCCCGAAGAATAAGATAATGCGTATAAAATTAATAAATTTATATTTTTAATATTTTCTACTATTTGAGAAACTATATATGCCCATAAAAATATATTAATAAAAGCAGTTATAAAAGATAATAATTTATTACTTTTTTGTCTAAATTTAGAATTTATAGTCGTTCCAAATGCTTCCAATAAACCTATTATAATAACTATTATATATTTAATCATTCTCTTTTAATTATAAATAAATTTTATCCGTTTTTTATTAACAAATATAAACCTACTAATAACATAATTAAAAAAATAATATTTATCATCTTATTTCTCCTTTTGTAATTTTAAAGATAATTTAATTAAATCATGGTCTATATTTTCTATTTCTAAAGCGTCTTTATGAATAAGATTTTTTAATCCTCGAATATCATGTCTTTCAGAAATTGCTCCTAAATCTCCCGATATAATTTTTAAATCTCTTATTATTTCTCCTAATCTTTTAGCATCATTTAACATTTCTATATAATGAAAATTAGGAGAAGAATAATCTATGCCCAATTTCTGACAAACTTCTGCAATAGTTAAACTTATCCTTTTGCCTTCCATTATAATTCCTCCACCCAATTACTTTGATGTAATAAAAATCTTCTTCCACATACACATTTATTATCTCCATCTTTATATATATCAATCGTTAATTCTTCTTTACAATAAGGACAAATAATACCTGCCATTTCCTCATCAATCCAAAGAAAATTTACTCTTATTTTATTAGATTTAATCATTTTTTATCTTTTTGATAATTTATACAATGTTCTTCTTCACATATAAATTCATCATTATCTGGATGATTACATAAAAAATTTTGTTCACAATCACATAGAGTTCTAAATTCGCATTTCTGAGAAAATTCTTCCCATACGTTCATAATTACCATCTCCTCACAATAAAAATTACTCCCACTATTACTAATAAAAAAATCCAAATATCAATAATTCCAACAATTATCATTCGACATCTCCGTTAGTTTCTCTTGCTTCATCTTCTCTTTTATCTAAATAACGCCTTCTAAATTCATCTGCACAATGTTGAATTGCATAAACACAATCATGAAGGGTGGAATATCTATTTTCTCTGGTTGACATAAATTTCTTCATAAGAGTAAATACTAAATATTCCAAATCTCCTTTAGTTTCTATTCCAGTAGAAGATTTAATTGCTTTCATTATTATATAATATTTATCTCTTTGAGTTTGATTAATATAAGGCATTTTATCTCCTATCTATTAATTCCTTTATCAATTCAATACCTAATGAAAATATTACAAACATTCCTACTAACCAAAAAAAACATAACATTATTATAACTATAACTTTTATCATTTTAATTTTTTAGATAATATATATAATAAACTTCCAATAATCGTTGCTATTAAAATCGCTAAAATTTTCATTTTATTCTTCCCTTGCAGATAAAATTAAACCACATTTCGAACAAACTCGATTTAAACCTATTCCCTCGAAAGTATGATTTTTAATAATAATCTTAGGATTTTGGCATTTATTTACATCTATTGCTCCCTTTTCTTCTAAAATAATTATTTCGGTATGACATTTTTTATCCATTTTCTTTTCTCCTATTTTATTTGATTTATTTCTTTTAAAAGGTCATCAAATACTTCTTTTCTTAAATTACCATTGCTGTAAAAATCACGCCAAAATTGTCTGCGTCTTTGGCGATTAATTCCTGATTTTTCCATTTTTTCGTCAACGTATTTAAGTATTTTTATACAACGTTGAAGGTCTACTTTTATTTGTTGATATTTATTATATTCTTTTTTCTTTTTCTGATATTCTATATCGAAAACTAAAAATAAACTATTATATAATCTTATCAGTTCTCTTAAATAGGCTTTTCCTGTATCTCTAAATAGATAAATAATTTCTTTTAAAGATTTTTTAGTTTTTATCTGAGTAATTAAATATTTAATTAATCCTAAATGTAACTTAATTAATTGATTCATTTAAAGTATTCTCCTTCCATTTAAATAAAATCCTAATGAATTAGTTGTAAAACAAAAATGGTAATACTTATCAAAAATTCTAAACCATTTACTTATTGTCATTTTCTCTCCTTTAAATATTTCTCTATATATTCTGCTAAACTTTCTACATCTTCTTCTATTAAAGAAGAAATATTTCTTTTATCCCAATTTATAATAGCTTTTTTAATTTGTTTCTTCATTCCCTACTCCTTATAATTAAAGTATATACTATATTCCGCACCAAACCTAATCGTATTTTACCTATAATTAAAAAATTTCTATTTCTCATTAAAATAAACTTTTTTGTTTTATTTCTTGTTTAGTTCCTGTATTTATTTCTTCAATATCAAATCCTAATCGTTTAGCGTAATTTTTCATATTTAAAGATTTAGTTATTGTAGTTTTTACAAAAGTTTCGCTTGAATTAGACCCTGTAGTTTCTCTTCTTTTACAACTATCTTCTAAAGTACAATAAAAATAATATAATTTTGTAGATACTTTTAATTTAGCAATAGCATCGAATACTTTAGTTTGATTTATTCTATCGCCTTCCATAATTATAGTATCGTAATTATTAATATTTTGGTTTATAAATTCTATAATTTGAGATTGAATTGTCATACTTAATACGTCCGTTCCACAACAACGTTTATCAGAAGTGTAATCTCCTATCAAACAAATTTTATCTTGAGAAATAGTATGTTTAAACGGTTTCTCAATTAATTTTATAGGTTCTTTACAATAATTTTGTTTTACAAAAGTTGTTTTTCCTGAAGCACTTTGACCTATTATAATAATTATTTTATACATAAACTACCTTTTTTTGGTTCACATTTATTACATCTAATCTGATATTTTTTAATATTAATACGAGATTGTAATTTATTATATTCAACTAAATTATCTTTATCAAAAATTTTTAATCTATTTTCTAATATAAAATTATCTATTGAAGTTATAGTATTAATTTTATATTGTTTATCTATTAATTTTAAATACATATCATCTAAATCCATATTTAAATAATAACTTCCTACTGCTATAGAATGATAATTACATAATACTGTTTCTGTTTCGAACCAAGACATTTTGAAATCTTTTTTCCAAGGAACTTTACCCTCTACTAGCAATCCTATTTCTTCTGTCCATTCATCTAATTTCATTGTTACAAATCTATAATTATCTTTAATCCATTTATGATTTTTTACATCTTGATTACATAATGCCAATATCGCTTCTCCTACTCCAGCTAATCGTTCTCTTACAAATAAATCTATACACCGTAAATCTATTTCGTCAGAAGTTTGAGTAATCAAATCAGAATATTTAAAAGCACTCCAAACTCCACCTAATGGTAAATCTCTGATAGCTCGATTGATAGCTATAAATTTAGAAGCATCTTCGTCGGATTGAGTATTTTCTTCTATTATATATTTATCGAAATAATTACATAAAGTTTTTTCTGGATATAAATATTTAATAAGTTTTTCTAATATTAAAGATAAACCTCCTGACCAATAAATTCCTCTTCTATCGCTACCTATTTTTATATCTTTTAAATATTTATATTTCCATATTTCGTTTTTATAAGCTATTTCTAACGAAGGATAAGAAGTAAGTAATTCTAAAGTCCATGGTAAATTATAAACGTACACATATAATAAACATCCCCATAAACGTTGTTCTTTATCGTAGTTATATTTATCGAAAAATTGTTTTAAAATAGGATATACAGGGTCTATGTCTCCGCTATGAATAGAACAAACAGACATCGTAAAAAAATCTTTTTCTGTCATAGGATAAATTAATTTAGCCATTTTTTATTATATGAGAAAGTTTCATATGTTCGCTACTATTTTTACATAATTGGAGATTTTCGATTCTATCATCGTCTCTAATTTGATTGATATGATGAACTAATTCTTTACGACAATCTATACAACGATTCATTTCTAGCCACCTGCATTCCAAAATAAAACTTTATCACTTAAAATTTTTCTATTTTCTATTAACCACTTCCACGCTTTAGCATCGTATTGTAAATTACAAGGAAATTCTAAGGGATATATTGAACTTAAATCGTAATATTTCCAACCCATATCTATAAATTTTACTCTTTTTTGTTCTGTTGGAGTTAATTTAATAGGTTTTCTTTCTTGTATTAATATAGCATAAATAAAAATATTATTTATATTTTGTAAAAATCCTGTGCCTTGTAAAAGTCCTTGAAGTAATCCTCCAGTGGACATACAAACTACAATTTCTTTAATATTAGTTAAATCTGTTTTTTTAACTTCTTGAGATATTCCTAATTTCATAAAACTTTTATCTCCGCCCAATGGAATCATATATTGTACTTCATGACGATGTTTATACCAATGAATTTTAACCAAATATTTTCTATCATAAAAATGAATTTTAGCTCCATATTTTTCTATATCTTTTAATCTTAATTGAGATACTTCTCTAACTTCTTTAGGTAATTTTTCTATAGGTTTGCCCCAAATATGTAGTTCTAAATTTAAATATTTACAAATACTTGCTACACATTTTGCTGCTCTATAATCTCCTGCTTCTTCCCATCCTATAATAGTTAATCCTTGTTCTTTAATATTAGTTAATTCAGGAAGAAATCCTCTTGCCTTAGAAAATCTTTCTACGTTACAACACATATCTTCTCTTTTCACAAAAATATTATATAGAGGATAATATTCTACAGGAGTATTTTCGTATAATTGAAAATTTTCGTAAGGAGTTATTACTCCTGCTTGTCTTCCGTAAGGATAGATATTTTCGACCAATCTTTCCATTTTAATGCCTTTGCTTGTGGTAAAATAGAATTATTACAAGATACTTTTCCTTTTTCTTCGCAATATAAACAATTACCATAGCAAGACTCTAAAGGTTCGAATCTTGACCCTCTTCTAACAAAAATAGGAACTCTTTTGCCGTGACATTGATGAGCAGTTGTAAAGGTTTCCCCTAAAGATTCTCCTGCAAGATTTATTTGTGAAGGTTTATATTCATAACATAATCCCATAGTCGCTTTATCTTTCCAGATTGTAATAAATTTTTGATGTAATTTTTTTAACCATTCTAATCTAATTACATAATTAGTAGATATTTGATTACCTACATTTTGTCCAAATGTATTATTAAAATATTCTAAACGTTCAGGATAATTAATAAATCTTTGTTGTAATTGTTGTTTAAAAGATTTATAATTTCCTATATCTTGTTCTACAAATTTAAAAATAAAATGTTTTACTCCTATAGATATACCTAATTCTATTAATTGTTCTAATTCTTCATAAGTTATTATGCCTGGAATTATAGGATTAACTTGCCAACCAATATAAATTTTATCTGAAATATTTTTAATTTGAGAAAATATATCTTTTAAAGATGCTGCTCTCGGACTTAATCTTCGCCAAATTTCTTCGTTAGATGTATTAATACTATATTGTAAATAAGAATATTTATTTTTTAGTAAATATTCTATTCCCCATTGAGGCACTATTTGTCTTGTTAAATAGAAAATAGGAAGTTGATATTTTGTAAACACTTCGGATAAACGTTCGGTAATATGATAAATAGATTCTAAAGGATTAAAACATTCTGTAAAAGAAGAAATATAACCTATAGTAGCTGTTTTTAATTTATTTAAATCTTTATCTATTTTTTCTGGATAATAAGGGTCGACCGTTGTAGTGTGAGTTAATCTATATCCTCTCACTCCAAAATTAACGTAACAATTATGAACTAAAATATTTTCAGCAAAAAAGTTTTCGGTGGTAGTTTGTAAATCATAAACTATTTGTTCTCCTTCTAATTTCTTAATCGATAATATTTTTACGCAATGAATAATTTCTAAATCCTCTATTTCTTTATTAAACATAGGATTATGAAGTTTCATAAAATCTCTTCTTTTAAAACGACTAGTTATATTTTGTAATTCAGTATAATCTAATAAAATATCTAATTCTATATCTAAATTATTAGCTTTGACCCAACCTCTATTTTCGGTATAAATTTTATGGTCTGAAGTAACTTTAAGATTTTTTTTATTACTTAAAGTTATTTCTAGCAAATCTGATTTATAACCTCCCCATTTCCCTATAACTTTTGTAGGGATAGATATGTTATCCTTAAATCCCCAAATTAAATCTCCTACATTAATATCTTCTATCTTCTTAATACCTCCCGAAATTTTATTTTTACCATTTCTTATTACAGTTCTGATTGTAGTTCCTTCGCTTAAACAAAACACACAACCTACAGGACAAAATCCAGCATAAGGTCGAGTTAAAAATGCTTCTGAATAACAAGGTCGATTTCTTCTTCCTAAAGGTTCATGTTTATCTTTATACCAACCTCGTAATTGTGGAGATTTATTAGGTAATAATATATGAGGAATAGGTTTTTTATAAACTACATATTTACGAGTTTTACCACCTTTGACTATAGCATAATTAACTTCTTCCGAAAGTCCTCTTAATTCGTTAATATTAGAAGGTTCTTTATAAGTAATATCTATCATAATATTCCTTCTTTTTTCCAACGAAATTCGTAAAGACGAGGAGAATATTCATAAATCAATAATCCTCTTTCGTCAACTTTTATTGGTTTTAATATTCCTTGATAATGAGAATAAGGATTACAACCACTATTTAAATTATTCCAAGTATTTATAAACTCTCGAATATGACCTGTTTTTAATTGAGCATAATCTACTTGCCAATACTTTATAGAATCACCATAATATTTATATTCGGTAGCCCAATTATCCCACATTGTTTTTTCTATATCTTCAAATTTTAAATATTTATCTTTACCTTCACTAATCCAATATCTTTTTCTTAATTCTTTTAAATGAAAAGTAATTTGTCCTTTACTAAAATTAGTAAGTTCTGGATTTATAGGATATTCGTCGGGGAGTCCGCAACAACAACCTGAATAATTTAATTCTTTAAAATCAGGGTCGCTAATACTAATTCCTAATCCTAATTTTTTACAAGTTATATAAATACGTTTCATAAATATTTCTTTTACATCTCGATTTAAACGTAAATAAGTACCTCTTTCGGTAGGAGAAAGTTTCTTATAAAAAGGTAAAATATCAAATCCTATTATATTACTTATATTTTTAAATCTTTCTTTTAATAAAGGTGCTGCTCTTTCATCTATAGCAAAAAATTCCGTAGATATAGCTTTAGCTCCTGCTTGTTTAGCTTTAGTCAATAATTCTTCTAATCCTATATCTGTTATTCCTATAATAAAAGGTCGTAAACGTAATATAGTATAATATCCTAATTCCGACATTTTTTTAATTACCGATAATCGTTCCGAAGTAGAAGGAGTATTAGGTTCTATTTTTTTAGAAATTTCATCACTATTTGTAACTATAGAAAGTTGAAAAGCAAAATTTTTATACTTACTTCCTTCTTCAAAAATTTTCATATATTCTGGATTATCTAAAAACATCGATAAACCTTTAGTGGAAATTAAAGTGGGATAATGTAATTCTAATAAAGTTTTAATTATATCTAATGTAATTTTATGTTTCTTTTCTATATAATCAAAACAATCTGTAAGACCTCCTATATGAAGAATAAATCGTTTAGAATAGAAATGTTGATAATAAGGATTATCAATCTTTTTACCCATTATTAGTTCTCTAAAACTTTTAGGATTAACTAATTTTAATTCGGGTGATTTTTTACAGGCAGGATTTGTCGATGCAAATTGAGCAGCAAAACAATATTGACAACCGAAACTACATTTAGTAGTAGTATCGGCTGTTAAAGGAAGTGCACAATCAGTAAACTCTGAACTTATCCTACCAAATTTATAATTATGTTTAAAATTTTCCATATTATATATTTTCTAATAATTTAAATAATTCTAATATCAAACGAATATCCTTAATTTGTTTAGTATGAGGATTAAATATTAAGTATTTACCTAATAATTTTAAATCTTCTTCACTATCTACAAAAATTTCTATTTTATAACGTAATCCTTCTTCATTTTTAGCTAAAAGAGAAATTTTTTCTAATTTTTCGGGAGTAAGTACCCAAGATGCCTTATAAGTTGCTATATTTTCTGGAATACCTTCTTTTTCAAATTTATTTTTTAATTCGTTATATACTTCCCATTTATTTCCCAAAGCTGTCTTAATATCTAAATAATCTGTTAATTTCATAATCCTAACTCCATTTTTAATTTTTCTTTGTCTAATAATTTATCTATAAAAGGTTTAGTTAATTCTACTTCTCTTTTATTCCATTTCATTAATTTAATTAATTCTTCGGTAACTATATCTGTTGTTTCTGTAATTTTTTCAATCTTTTTAAAATAAGGTACTTTTCCTTGAGGAATGGTATAATATAAATTATAATATAAATGTAACGGATTAACGATAAATAAATAATTTAAAATATTACTCACTATATCTTGTAACTTTTTATCTTGAGCAAGATAATATAAAATTATAACTAATTCTTCGGCAGTCGTAGTTTCTGGTAATTTATTCTTTAAATATAATGTATTAATTAATTTAAAGTCAAACATTGTTTTATTCTTTCTAAATTACTTAATATTACCATTTTCTCTTTTACATTGAAATTTATTAATTTTTCCATTTGACAAAGTATTTCGCATAATTTACCTACTTTAGAAAAAGATAATTTACTGTTAGTTATATAAATAAAAAGATAATCTATAAATTCTTTTATATTTATTTCGTCGCTCATTATTTTTACTTTAGCATTATCATAATCTCCAGAAGATATTAATTTTAATAAATTTTCATTTTTACCCCTTTGGTCTAATAATTCTACAGGAATACCTTGTTTAATACTTTGAAGATGTAAAACCATTCTTCTTATATCAGGATAATATTTATTGATTATATAATCTATATTATCTATTTTTACTTCTTCTATTTTAATTATTTGTAATAAATAATTTTTAATTTGGTCTTTAGGCGGTAAATTAAAATTAATATTTACACATCTACTAACTAAAGGTTCTATAATTTTTTCTATATGATTTGCTGTTAAAATAAAAAAAGCATTATTAATAGTTTCTTCCATTAAATTTCTTAAAGAATTTTGTGCTTGCGAAGTCAATCCGTCTGCTTCGTCCAATATTACTGCTTTCTTCACCCCTATCTTTAAAGATTTATTTTTAGTAAAATTACTAACTTGTTCTCTAATTATATCTATTCCTCTATCTGAAGAAGCATTTAATGTTAATATATCGCTACCTAATAAATGACAAAGTAGATAAGCTGTAGATGTTTTCCCTGTTCCTGCAGAAGAAGAATATAATAATAGATGAGGAATTTTTTCAGGTTCTTTAGATATTTGAGTTAAAAAAGTTTTGTATTTATCGTCTATTACTAAAGATTCTAAAATCTTTGGACGATATTTCTCAATCCATACAATATTTTTTGTATCCATTTTAACTCACTTCCGCTACTAAAATTTCTATCTTAAAATCTTCGGTTTCTTGTTTTATCAGGATAGGAGAATTATTTTTTAAAACCAATTCTACTTCTCCCTCTAATCCTTGAATGGCTTCTACAAAAGAATTACTCATCCTAACTTTCGCTTCTCCTGAACCTTCTATTAATTCTATTGTATCTATTATATTATCTTTATTTTCTTCTAAAATACTCACTATTAAATCTTTTCCTTTTAATTCTAAATCGAAAAAAGTAGATTCAGTAGCTATTAAATAATTTTCTATATTTCTTAAATTTTTTAAATCTACTTTTATAGAAGAAACTCCTTCCAAAATTTTTATGATATTATTAAAATTCTTTTCTTCTACTTTACTATTTATATATTCTGGAGATTTTAATAATACATTTACTTTCTTTTTTCCTTCGCTTAACATTAATCTATTATCTTTTAATTCTATTTTAACTTTAGGTAATAAATCTAAATACTTTTTTAAACTATTTAATTTCTGAAGTCCTATAATTTCTTTAGTATCTAATATAGACTTTTTTGCTGTTAATCTTATAGCAATACTTTGGTCTGGAGAAGTAGCTAAAATCTTTTTATCGTTTACTACTATTTCATTTATTTCTCTTTGACCTTTTAAAGTTACTGATTTTAAAATATTTTTTAGCATTTTCTTCCTCCTAAAATTTAATAGTAAATTTTCCTAATACTTTCTCAAAAAATCCTCGTTCTCCTTTATTAAATCCTGTTCCTACACTTACTCCAAATGCTGAATTTTCGGTTAGTTTATAAGATACTCCGAAAGGATAAAATCCTCCGTTCGTTAAACAAATATCCGCAACCCATTTAAAATATTTAGCATATCTAACCCCTATTCCATATTCCATTCCTGCTTTTACATTACTAATTCCTAATCCACCAACTGCTATAGGTTCTAAAATAAATCCATACGGTTTTAAATATTTTCTCAAATTATCTAAATCCTTAACCTTAATATCTTTTAATACTGTTTTTTTATCTTTATCTAATACTTGCATACTTCCGTCTTTTTGGATATGTAAATAATGTTCGTTTAATTTTACAAATTCTTCTTTTCCTCTCCAATCTATTACAACAGGTTTTCCTAATTGTCCTTTATAATAACAATAACCCCCCCAAACACCCATTACAATACCTATAATTGCCAATCTAATTAACCAAGTTCTAATCGATAATTCTTGACTTACAGTTTTTCCCCATAAATCCGACCTAACAACTGACGTAATTCCTGTTACTAATTTTTTTGTATCAAATTTTTCATTTTGAATTTTTGCTTTTAATTGTCCAGAAATTAAATTTTTTAAAATCCAAATTATTATTCCTGCCAAGAAACCGCCACTTAACAATAATATATCTTTCATTTATGCTCCCATTGGTTTTTTTAATTTATCTAAAAAATAATTTAATGATTTTAATGGTTCTTTAGTCTTTCCTTTTCCGTCTATTTCTTGTCTATGATTAACTATACCATTATACCATTTTGTTATTTCTCTAATCTTATTTTCGTATGTCTTTTGACTTCTTCCTTTTTTTCTCATAATATCCTTTTATTGAATATAAATATTAATAAAAAACAAATTATTGCTATAAATAACTCTTTTAATATTTCCATATTACTTTTTAATTAATAAAGTATTACTATTTAGTTATAACTAAGTTAAAATACTTACTATAATAAAGCGTAACAGTTCTTTTTTGATTAATCATTTTATATCTTTGTAATTAAATAAAAGGAGAGAAGATATTTCCTATTGAATTAACCATTATCCTCATCATTATTTATGGTAGAAAATAGATTCTTCTCTCCGATTATTATTTTAATCTTTTTTGTATAAAATTCTTGCCAAAAAGTTCTGTTAAAATTTGCTCTTACATTACATGAATTACATAAAGTAATTAAATTTTCTTCATTGTAATTTATATGATTATAATCAATATGATGAACATCCAAAATTCTACCTCTTACTATCAAATGTTCTTCTTCGGTCATACCGCAATTTTGACAAGTATAATTATCTCGTTTGCGAATTAATTCTCTAAGTTCATCATTAAATTCTACGGGATACGACTCATAACCTTTACCATGAATATAAGCACCAGATAGTATACCTTTTCTTATTCCTGTCCTTTTTGCCCATTTATGATAGCATTTTTGACATCTAATTCCATAAAAAGTTATATGAGTACCACAATCCATACATTTATTATTTTTGGTTTTACCATGTTTATAATTGTAATGATTTTTACCTGTGATAGTTTTAAAATAACATTCTTGACAATGTTTTACATCTTTAGTTATTTCTTTACCACATTCACAATAATATTTTTTAAAATTTTGTTTGCGACACAAATCAGAACAATATTTTTTATTAGAACCTTTAAAAGATTTAAATTCTTTATTACACTTTGGATTTTTACAAATTTTGATATTCATTTTATAGTTTAAATCCCTTTGATAATTCTATTCCTTTAAAATCTAATTCAAATGCCCAAGTCATAGGTCTGGTCTTATTCGTACCAAAAAACCATTGTTTAGGCTCTGTATAAATACCATATAATTTACGAGCATAATCATCAAAAGGTATCCATGCCCCGTTAGTTAATAAAACTCCTTTATCTCCTATTGGTTCTTTTTCAAGAGAATGAAAATGACCCATCATATAGACATCGTACTTTTCTTCTGGTAAGTTTATATAAACATCTTTAGCTTTTCTAATTCGAGTAGTTTTTGCTCCACCACCGCTTTCATCTCCATGTGTCATAAAAAACATGTGATTATAAACTTTAGTAGAATAATATCTGGATGTAGGGATAGTAACTGTTACTTTATCATTTTTTGCAGTTTTAAACATTAATTCCAATGTTTTATAAATATGGTATTCTAAATAATTTTCAACTGGCATATCTGCTTTTCGATTACTCGTTGACATCGAATGATTACCAACTATACAAAAAACTTCTATTTTTGGAAATAATTTGCATAATTCATTTATTAAAAATGCAAAATCCCTTACAGCATCCCAAATCTGGTTTCCTGCTATTTTGGTTATTTTAAATTCTTGCCCTTCAAAAACATAGCCATCTCCTTCTATTAAATCTCCCAATAAAAATATATTTAGTTTTTCAAAACAATATGTATTTCTTTGCATAGAAATTATCTCTACAATCGAATCTAAATATCTCTGTAACATTATTTTTCTAATACTGTCATTGTAAGTTTCAATTTCTTTTTGTAAAGGAGGATAATAAACTTTATTCGATTTTCCTATATGCATATCGGAAATAATTGAATTAGCAATTTCAGATTTTTTATTTTTTTTGTAATCTATTAAACATTTTACTGGTTTCAATCCACATACATATTTGTCTATTTGACTATTAAAAATTTCAAATATTTGATTATACATTTCACTTCTATTATTTTTGTTTATTATAGATTTATCTTCTTTCTCATTTTCAATCATTTTTGGTTTTCCTCTCGTCAAATTTGCTCTGCGGTGCATAACAGATTTATAGGAACGATTAAGTTCTCTCGCTATCTCTTCCGTAGTTTTGTTCTCTTCTACCATTTCAAGTAATCTTTTTTCTTCTTTATCATTCCATTTCATTTTTTTCTCCTCAAAAATTATATTTATCGGGAGCAAAATTATAAATTTCTACTATATAATATCCTATTCTAAAGATACCTATATCTTGTGTAAATAAAATTCCAAAACCTAAATAATCTTTATCTTTATAAATCTTCATATTATCTCCTAATTTATTATTTAACTTTAGTTAATATTTTTCCTATATAATATTCTTGCCAATAATTTCGATTGTAATTTGCTCTTGTATTACAAGGATTGCAAGTAGTTATTAAATTATCTTTTTTACAATCTATACAATAATGTTTTTCGAGAGTAAATCCTGTTTTGAAATTAGGATGATTTTTGGGATTTTTATATTTTCCTTTTTGAGAACAGTGTCGACATTTTTTAGAATTATTTTGAATTAACTTTCCACAGTCTTTACATTTATTATTATCAGAATAATGATATTTATTCATTTCTAACTCTTTCTTTTAAAAAATTTGTATATGCAGATAATAAAAAATCCTCTATTTTATTTCCGATTGTTTTATTTATCGGATAAACAGAGGATATAATTTTTCCATTAGCCAAAGTAATACGAGGATATGAAATATAATATCCTCCTATTGGTTTGGTATAAATTCTTGCTTCGTTTATTCTTATTAAATTTTGGAAAGTAAAAGAAATATAGCAAACTAAACCTTTATCAGTTGGCTTTATAGGATAGAATGTTATTTCTGTTATTTCTTCTTTTTTTCTTCGATTAGTCATCTCTTCATCCTTCTACTTATAAGTATACTAAAAAAACTCAAGAATTTAAGTAGTATTTTAATTTTTTTTCTAATTCTTTACTTATTTGACTAATTCTCGCACTACTAATTCCAAATCTTTTGGCTATTTCTACCTTTTTCAACCCTTTTTCTTTCAATAAGATACGAATATATTTTTTTTCTAAATCAGAACAAGAAATTATAAAATCTTTCATATCTATATTTTCTAAAAAATCTTCTTCTTTAGTATCTAAAATTGGTAATTCTTCTAATTCTCCTTCGTTATTTTCCTTATTAAAAGGTTTATGCGTAATACTTTTTATAAAATCTTTAGTTAAAAACGAAGGAGTCCAATCGAACATACAACTATAAAGATAAGTATAAAAACTTTTAGATATATCATAATTTTCTATAATTCTTAATATTTCTAAAATTAAATCTTGTTCTACGTCCATATAATCACATAAATTATAACTTCTAAGATTAAAAAATCCTTTAATACATTCGCATTTATCACAAGTTTTACATTCCGTTTTATCTTCGATTATACATTGACGACAAAATTTACATTTATGATAGAGAGACAATGGATACCATTTTCTTTCGTAAATATATTTTGCTTTCTTTCTAATCAAAGGTCTAAAATATACAAATATTTCTTCTAATAATTTCTTATCTTTTATTTCTTTATATAGTTTTATTTTATTTTCTATATCTACTCTATTTTCTTCGTTAATTTTATTATTCATTATTTTTTCTCCTTCTTTCTATTTCGTCTAAATTTAAAATTTTATATCCTTCTTCTCTAAATTCTCCAGTTAATAAATCTTTATCTTTTTCTGTAATTCCTAAAAATTTAATTTTATCTTTTTTCTTGTTCATAATTTCTAAAAATTCCTCGTGCATACTTTCTCCTGCTTTCTTACCATTTTTTAAAGCAAGTTCGCAAATTTCTAAATAATCAGATATGTTCATTATAAAAAGTGCTTGTTTTTTATTTTCCATATTTAATCCTCCGACATAATAATCCGACATTCTTTACAAACGTATAAAGGATAAACTACTTCTCCATCATCACTAATATTTATAAATTCTCCTTTAAAAATATAATTACCACAAAAACCACATTTCTTTAATCCTAATAATTTTAAAATTTTATTCTTCATCTTCTTTAGCCTCTCTCATAAAATCATTTCGTTCGTCAAATCTATAACTATTTTCTAACCATTCTTGGTCTGTCATTTTTTATTATCCTATTTGTTTTTTATAAACTTCTTGTGCTAATTTATCGTCGGGATTTGCATAAATTAAGGTTGTTTGTAAAGAATTATGTCCTAAAATACGTTGTATAACTAATGGACTAATATTTTGTCTCATCATATAAGTAGCGGAAGAATGTCTAAAAATATGAGTAGATATATTTTTATTTAAATATTTTCCTATTTTCTTCGATAAGTAATTAATTTCTGCTAATGTAATAGAAAAAGCATTATTTAATTCTTTTTCCGAATTAAAATAATCTGTTAAATCTTTAATAATTATATTAGGAAAATAAACTATTCTTTCGGTCTTATCTTTTTGCCCCCAAATATTTACCGAACAATTTATTAAATCTATTTTTTCTCTATTTAAAGAAAGTAATTCTCCTTTTCTAATTCCTGTAAAAAATAAGAATTTTAAAATAGCATTACACTTAGTAGAAGACATTCCTGCTTTGCTATAAGTAGAATAATATTTTATGCCTTGTAGAAGTTCTTCATAAGTGATATAATTAGGTTGTTTTCTTTCTACTTCTAATAATTTAATTTCGAAACAAGCGTGTTTTTCTATTTTTAAAAATTTACAATAATCTCTACAACTCTTGATAACATTGTTTATAGAATTTTCAGAATATTTTTTATCTGTAAAATATTGAGCCAATTGTTCTTTTGTTAAAGTTTCAAAAATTATTTCTTTCGTTTCTAAATATTCGAAAAAAGGATTAAGGAAATTATAATAAACCAATGACCTATGAATATTTAAAAGATACTTTTTATATATTTCTAATTGTTCTTTCATTTGATTATCCACCTTATTCCATTTTGTTTTACTTTTTCTAAAAGTGATACTACAAATTCTAAAGCATCTGTTTCGGAACATTCCGTAAATTGTTGAACAAAATTAGAAAGTATTTCCATAAAAATTATTTCTTTCTCATTCTGTTTTTTCATTTTCTAATTCTTTTATTGCCTCTTTTAATAATCTTTCGATTTCGAGCATAGGATTTAAATTTTGTTTACCCATTCTAAAAAGTAACCAATTTTTTGCGTATTTGTATAATTTTGTTTTTTTAATTTCTTTCATTTAATCTCCTTTGTTTATTTTCCCATTGTTTTTGAGTTACGTGTCCTATAACATAACAAATTTTTATATTATCATCATCTTCTAACTCTATTATCTCTTTACATACTTTGCATTGTTGTTTTTTCAAGATTTATCTCCTTTATTTTATATCTAAAAAACCATTTAATATATTGTTTTATCAAACCTTTTTCGACTAAATAACGATAAGCCCCCTGATGTATTTTTTGATGGTCTTTTATTTTAATTAACATTGTTTTTGTGCTATTTTCTTCTAAATATATATGATGTTTTATTAATTTATTTTTACCAAACATTGGATTGTTCTTACCCTTTAATTTATGATTATCGTAGTTTGGATTGTTTTTACCTGTCCTATTCGTATTTTTTCTTTTATTACTTTTCCAAGATAATTTAGTTCCGCAAGATTTACAATAATTATTATAATAATTTTTTATTATTGTTCCGCATTGACAATAATGTTTTTTAATTGTTCTTCCGTCTATATAACTTGGATGTTTTCTTGGATTTCTAAATAATTTTTTCATAGAACAAGACTTGCATAATTTAGTTTTGTTCCCATAACTAATTTTTGCTTTACATATTTTACAATAATATTTAATTTTAGTTCTATTATCTATATATGCGGGGCTTTTTCTGCCCTTTCTACCATACATTCCGTTATGTTTACCTTTAAAATTTAATTTGTTAACTTTAAAGGCATATTTGGTTGCACAAGAATGACATCTTTTAGTATCTTTTGTGCTAACCCTTTTTCCACAATCGAAACAATTATACATTTAAACTCCTTAATAATTCTTCTCCCTTTAAAGTTCCCAATCTTCCACGAGCGGTTCTTGACAAATAATTATTAAATATTAAAAAAGGTTCTATAACGTATTGAAAATCTGCTCTACTAACTCCTGCAATCATAGATAATGCTTCGATACCAACTGGTTTTTTGATTTCTACTAAATGGGATAATATCAAAATATCAGTAGTAGTTAAACCGTTTTTTACTATTCTATGAGCATTTAAAACTTTGTTTATATCTTCGCAAACCACAAAATCATCGAAGAAATTTAATGCTATTCTTGGCGTTCCTCTTGTATTTTGAGATAATATAGTATAAATTTCGGAAGATATATTTTTTTGATATATTTTATTATTATATTGGATAAGTATTTGTTTTATTTCTTCGTCTTTATATGGTTCTAAAATTATATTTGCTCCGCATCTATCTACTAAAGGAGAGAATTTCTTTAATAATAAATTCATATCTGTTGTAGCAGTAATAAATATAAATGGTTTAAGTTTTAAATTGTTTCCTTCTGGAAGAATAAAATCTTCAATTACTGGATATAAATATTCGGCTATTTGTTTTTCTAAATTATGTCCTTCGTCGACAAATAAAATCTCAATATTTTTACTATCCTGATTACGAATAAGAAATTGTTTTAAATTATCCATAGTAAAAGCCCCTGCAATATACCAATTCATATTTGCTAATAATTCGTTATTTATCACATTTGCAAGAGTTGATTTTCCTGCTCCTTTGTGTCCAGAAATAACGAAATGAACAGGTTTTATTTTTCTAATTTTCTCTAAATTAAGATTAACTAAATCTTTTGCTCTTTCCTGCCCTATGTATTCGGAAAGAAATTTAGGTCTATAATTAAATTTTATAGGTCTAACTTCTTCAGAATGATATTCTTTTTTCGAAGTTATACCTATTTTTTCTTTAAACATTTCTAATACTTGACTAATTCCAAAAATATCTAATATATCCATTTTATTATCCGTTGTCCTTATATTTGTCTTGATTTCTTGTCATATTAGTCCTTTCTTGCTATTATTAATAAAAAAGACCTATCTTACCACTATTGAGCCAATTTCTTGGGTAAAATAGGTCTTAAATCTTTGCCTTAATGAGTTCTTACGAAGTGATTAAGGTCTTTATTTTAATTATAATTTCACAATAAACTTTTCCATTCCTTTTTGTATTTCATCAGGTTCTTCTGCGTGTTCTCTTATTTCTGCAAATTTATAACTTAATTCATCATCATAATTTTCATCATCTTCATCTAAATCAGGGTCAAAATTAATATGTTCATCTAAAAATTGTTCTTCTACTAATCTAATAACATCTTCTTTATCTGCAAAAATTGTTATCTCATCTGCTTTTTGTTTTGTTTTACCTACCCAAAAATCACCAAATATACTTCTAACTACTGCATAATTCCATTTAACTTTTACCATAGTTACTCCTTTTCTAATTTTTTAACAGCACTTTCTATACCTTTAAGATGTCGTTTTATAGTTTTTATTATTTCTTTTTTTCTATTTACATTTCCTAAACAATTTTGTTCTAATGATACTTGTGGATTTTTACATTTCCCATCTTTGGCAGCAAATAAACATAAATCATTTATTAAACTACATTTACTCATCTTTTACCTCTCTTTCATAATTTATATAATAATTCTCTCATAAAAATACAAATATATTTTAATTCTTTTAATATCAAATGAAGATGTAATAAATCAACTACACAAAAAACTAATAAAACTAAACCTAAAAATAACAATAATATGTTATTCATTTTATCCTCTATTTTATCATTATACAAATTAAATTGATTAAACTGCAAATTAAAATAATTATCAAACAAATTGTTTTTATCATTTTATTATAAATCCTCTTTTTTCAAGTTCTCTTTTATAATTTTGATAAACTTTTTCTCCCATTATCTCTTTATTTCTCTGTATTAAACTTAATGTTTCGTCGCCACCTATTTCTTTAAACCATTTATTTATATTTTCTTCTGCTTGTTCTTCTAAAGATTTTATAACTATTTCATCTAAATTTAAGATATGTAATTGTTTTCCACAAAAAGCACAATGAGTAAAACTCTGTCCATTTTCTATAAGTTCTAATTCGTCTTTTTCAAAATCTAAACAATGATTATCACAAAAGAATTTTATACGCATTATTTTTTACCAAGTTCTGTTTCTATCAGTATCCATTTATCATTTATTTTTTCTTCAATTCTAAAATGAGTTATTTGTTCTTCATTTTCAAAAGAAAGTATATAATTATCTACCTCATCTCTCGTAGATAATTGTTTTGCCTCTATTCTTCCTTTATTAGTTACTATTCCAACTTTATACATTTTATTTTATTAATTTAGATAATAAATCTATAATTATTGTAAGTTTATTAGAAATTTCTATTAAACCCATTATTATAATTATAATTGCTATAAATCTTAACATTTAGTATCTCCTTTAGTCCTTTGGATTATCTACCTTGATTAGCCAATTCTTCATTAACATAATCTAAAACTGCTTCTTGTTCTTCTTCTGTTAATAATTCTTGTCCTTTAAAAATTTCTGTATCTCCTTCAAATCCAAAATCATCTTCTTCATACCATTTACTTACTAAAACTTCTTTATTATTAATATTTATTTTATATTGTATTTCTTCTTTACTATATACTACTTGTCTTTCTATTAATTCTATATTCATCTTATTTCTCCTTTTGTAATTAAAATTATAACTCAACTATTTTATATTCAAAAGCACAATTTTCTTTAGCAAATGTTTCTGCTTCCTCTCTGGTATCAAATGTTTCGTTAATACCATTTACATCAACCATTAAGCCCATTACATAATTGCCATTGTGTTCTAAAATTATATACATTTTTACCCCCTTAATTATCAAAATAAAAATTATCTTACTAATACCCTACTAACCTTAATACTGCTAACCTTTCTTTTTCGTTTAATCCCGATAATAAGTCGGCTATTGCGTCAAGTTCAAAATCCCAATACTCAGAATTATCGTATCGGGTCAAAATATCCTCTCTTAAAACTTCCCAAATCTGCCTCACTAATACTTTTTTTACGTCGGTCATTATCTTACTCCTTTTTTGTATTTACTTTTTTAATTTCCCATTCGCCATATTGCAATAAATAATCTAATTTTTCTTGAGTAGTTTTAAATTGTTCTAAATACTCATATATGGTTCTTTCATCATTATCTTTCAAACACCCTGTAAAATCTATATCGTGGTAACTTGCTAATGCCTCAACAATGGCTTTTTTTGTTTTAAATCTTCTTTCTTCCATTGTGCCTACGCCCTGTAAATCAATTATTTTATACATATTTTACACCCCTTCTTCTATTACATCATCAATATACATATCGTTATTAGAAGTATAATCACTTATTTCTTCAACTAATACTTCGTATTGTTCTTTTGTTACAGGTTCATTTGTTTTAATTATAAAAGTAACATTTAACTTATCCATTTAAAATTCTCCTTGTATTTTTAATCCGTTACCATTTATACTTATACTTTTTATATTTCCTTTTGTATCAACTATTTTTTCAATAACAGGTGCATTTCCTATTATTCTATCTATTTGTTCTAATTTTATATTTATTTTTTCTATTAATTTTTCTTCATAAGATTTCCCTAACTTAACATCGACTTTTAAACCAACAATATCTATTTTATTTCTATTAAAATTTTGTCTAAAAAATGGTCTTAAACTTATTCTTTTAGTATCTAAAATTCTAAAAGAAGTTTCTAATACATATTGAGTTTCTTCTAATTTATTTACTCTATTATTAACATCGTCTATTCTTGAATTAGTAGAATTAATATTATTTTGTAATTTATTATCTCCATTTATTCTTTGAGTAGTTTCAGAATTTATATTAGTAGTTAAATCGTCTCCCATTTGTATTCTATCAAAATGTTCTACATCTATATTATCTTGGAGTGTATTATCTATATTTTGTAAATCAATAACTGTTTGAGGGTCTACATCTTTTCCATTTTCGCCTGTATCGCCCTTATCACCTATATTTCCTGTCTCACCTTTATCTCCTTTTTTTCCTGTTTTACCTGTCTTACCTATATCTCCCTTGTCACCTTTTTCGCCTTGAATTCCTTGTTCTCCCTGTATACCTTGCTCTCCATTAAGTCCGTCTAATCCATTCTGTCCATCAATTCCATTTAAACCATTTATTCCGTCTTTTCCGTTTAAACCTGTTATTCCTTGTTCGCCTTTAATACCTTGAACGCCCTGTATTCCTTGCTGTCCTGTCGCCCCTGTATCTCCTTTTAAACCTTGTATTCCTTGAAGCCCTGTATCGCCTCTATCGCCCTTGTCGCCTTTTAATGTTGGTATCGTTGAGGGGTCAACCCAAGTTCCTATATCATCTTTTTCTCCTTGTATTTCTCCAGAGTGAATTAAAATATAACCTTTATTACCATTACCACAGTCTTTTACATTACCTATTTCTTTACTCGGACAATTATCTCCTACACAAGCATAAGCCAAAGAAGTAAATAAAACTAACCCAATTACTAATACTAATACTTTTTTCATTTTGTATTCTCCTTTTTAATAATATGTTAAAAATTTTGTGTAATTTTTACTATATCGTTATCCGTTAATTTATTATCGTGTTTAAAACTTTCAATAGTATTAAAATCCCAGTATTCACTATTATCATATCTTGATACAATGTTATCCCTTAATTGCTTTCTCAATTTTAATGCTAAAGTCGCTTGTTTCATTGTTAATTTTTTCATCTTACTCCTTTATAATTAAAGTATATACTAAAAAATATACCTAACCTAATTATTACTCATTCCAGTCATTCCATTCTACCCGATAAAGTCTTTTATTCCCCCAAGAAATAATTTCAAACTTTAATCTATATAAATGAATACATATACTATTATATTTTCTTTTAATTTTATATTTAGTAATTTTTATCATTCTAATATCCTCTATGCAAACATAACCACCCTTTGTGTCCATTCTCGCCTGTTTCGCTCTTAAAATCCCCTGTATAATACATTTTAACCAATCTATTAACTATATTACATTTCATTCTTTTAATTGTTCCTTTTTTAATTCTCATTTTAGTATCTCCATAACTCTTTTAACTTGTTTTAAAGTCAATCCATAACCTATTAAATAAAATTCTAATTTTAACAATGCTTTTTTAGTCATATTAACCTCCTTATTTTCTTTTAATAATATCTATAACTATATCTTCCAAATCATACCACCTTGTATCCCCATTTCTACAATCAAATATCTTCTCATCGCACAAATATTCTGCTATACTTTCTAAAATATCTATTGCTTTTTTTCTTGCGGGGTCTATTCCAGAATTATATTTTTTGTTTTTCATTATTTTTAAATTAATTTTAATGCTTCTTCGTATGCTTTCCTTTTCATAGTTGCTCCACTACCAAATAATATAGAATTTACTCTATTATTTCCTCTTGTTGTTTTATAATGGTCGGCAAATTCTGTAAAAGCATTATATCCAGCCCATAATGTATTTTTTATTCCTTCTTCATTATTGCCTTTGCCATTTATAAATAAAGAAGAAAGTCTATCTATATTATTTTCTAAATTCGTGCTTTTCTCTGTATTTTCAGTTATATTTAATATTCTAAAAGCATATTGGTCAAAACCTTGTCTTGTCATAGAAGTATTAACAAATTTTTGAGTAATTATTTCAAAATCTTTATAAAAATCTAATGCTAATCCCAATAATCTTTTTGCTTCTTCAGTTTTAGCATTTATATTTCCAACGTGATTGATACTAATTCCTTCGTTTTGGTCTTTATAAGAAGCAATGAGAGTGTTTTGACATACTACTCTGATTGGAGTAAAATACATTTTAACAGCACTTTTTCCATCGTGTGAATTAGTAAATAATAAATATTTTTCTACAACATCGTTTCTAAATACTAATAAATTTTTAGGCAATTTTGCTAATATCCAAATTTTTTCTCCATTACCTAAAGCACCTGCTGAATGATAAAATGCTTCTTTTGATTTCACTATTCCATCAAAAAATTCAAACGCTTTTATATTTTGCACTATTTTATATCTATCGGCAACTACTCCTAAAATTTTATTATTAGATGTATTTAACGTTCCAAATACTTCAGCATCTATTTTTTGATTATTTTGTTCCGCAAATAAAGGCACTTTAATAACTTCATAATCTAATCCTGATAATTTTATTGCTTCTTCAGAAGTAACTTCTTCATTAATTCTAATCCCTACATCGTGCCACGCTTTGCCTACACAAAACATTCTATTTTCATAAATATTATGAGCCATCTTTTTCTCCTTGTTTTATTTTATTTAAATGAAATTCTAATTCTTGTATTGTAAATTTATTTAAATCTATTTCTACATCTTTATATTCAGGTCTTATACTTAAAATTTCTTTGATAATAGGTTCTTTAATTACATCTATTGTATCTTGTATTTTTTCTTTTAAAACTTTAATTTTCTTATGAAGGTTTATTCGTTCGGGTGTTCCTGCTTTACAAGACAATTTTAATTTTTTTAATTTTCTAATTTCTGATTTAATTTCTTTATTATTCAATATTGCTCCTCTTTTAAATATCCTTTGATAAAATTTCTTTTTGCTCCTGCGGAATGTTTCAGAGAAGTAAAATATATATTTATTTCATAATGTAACCACTTAATTACTATCATTTTCTCTCCTATATTAAAGATAAACCTTTTTCAATAAGTTTTTTTTCTGTAAATTTAGTATCTTCATTATAAAAAGTATCTTCTTCAATTTTATGTTTACAACAAGGACAAAGCTCTTCTTCAACACATATTTCCTCACATAATTGCCCTGTTATTCTGTCCTCAATACTTTTGCCTTTAATAGTTATATTGTCTTTAATTTCATTTATATATAAACTATTAAAAAATTCTTTGGCTTCTCTATATGTATCAAAAGGTTTGTATGTCTTTGATTCACCTTTAAAATCTTTTGTTTTATCACTTATCCATTCATAAGCATTCATATCTTTATTGCGATAATAATAATCTTCAAATATACTTACCCAATATTTATTTGGTAATTTTCCATCGGCTATTTGTATTGTAGAAATTTTTTTCATCTTACTCCTTTATAATTAAAGTATATACTAAAATTAACACCTGAGCAAATCAAATTTTAGCATATCTACTTTTTGCCGCATTCGTATTTCTCACTTGTATATCCATATATTTTCTAATTTTTATTGCTCTTTGTAAAAGTAATTCTAAATAATTCTTACAATTTTCTGGTGTCTTATTTTCTCTTGTTTGTAATTCATACTCTGCTAAATTAAATATATTCATATATCCCCCTTTTTAATAACCGTTAGAATTTTTAACTACCTCTAAAAATTTTGTTTTTTCCTCGCCTGTAAAATTATCCTCAATAAGTTTTACTATTACGCTTTCAAATTCAAACCTTTCCCAAGTCCTATTGTAATAGCAACATTTAGTCTTTGCAATATCCTGACCATTAAAACATAAAACTGCTAAATGTCTAAACCCATATCTTGTGTTTTCAAAATTGCAAACTATATTATACTCATTATTTAAATTGAAAATTCTCATTTTCTCACACCCCCTTTTTTTATAACTCTATTTCAGTATCTTCATTTAAATAAATCGCTGTTAATTCTTTATTTTCTCTTAATACCTGCAATTCGGCTAATTTAAATATATTCATATATTCTCCTTTGTTATATAATTAACAAACTTTTAATTTTTTGTAATTCACTTTCATCTATATCCATCCAGTTTGTTTCTCCATTGGGCTTTATAATCTTAATTTTTGGTCTGAATTCACTATATTCTGTTTTTACTTTTTCAAATTGTTGAATTCTATATTCTTTTGTTATTTTATCCATATATATTATCACCTCACTTTCATTATATTATTGTAACATCTTTTATTTTGTCTTTTATAACTATTGACTTTTGAATTACATTTTGTATTTTCCAACAAGACTCACATAAGTAAGGTTCAACAACAGGATTGACGTGCCCAATATTTTCTTCAATTCCGCACTTTGAACATATATATTTCATAATTTATTCTCCATTTTTCTGATATAGACTCTCATTCAAGGTATAATGTAAATCATTCGCTGAATTCTCATATATAGTAATAATTTTCTTTTCAGCGGATATAACAAGAATAATATCTATTGTTTTATTGAATTTTATCCTATAACACAATTTCAATAATTCACCTTTGTCATCAGTATAGAATTCAAATATGTCTTCATACTTCAATTTTAAATTTTTAATGAATAATAAAATTGCTTCAACATCAACATCCCTGTATTTCAAATTGTCCAGACAATGAGAAGAGAATGCCCATTGTTTGACATTTAACAAGCCTGTAAATGTTTCCAGTCTTTTTGTATCTTCAAATTTAAAATATACTTTTTTATGATATCTTAACATTTCTTGTCCTTTGTCCATCAATAACATTCTTTAATTACATTGTAGTTCAATTATTTTCAGACTGTCCAATACTCTATACCTTGTATTTTATAATTTATTTATTTTTGAATTTTCTAATTCTTTATGTTCCAGCCAATAAGTAAATGAACCTTTCAAATTATATCTTTCAAATAATTCTTGACAAGGAATATCATTTTCATTTACCCAGTCAATCCATAAATAATGCAATTGTCTTAAACTATATCTTTTATTTTTCACGGTCATCTATTATCACCTCACTTTTTTTTAAGTTTATCGCAAGCAAGTTTATAATATCTCCGCCACCGCAATCTTTCAATTGCCATAGTTTTATCCTCAATCATTTGCCAAACAATTTTCTTGCCATATGAATTGATATAACCTTTGAGCAATAAAACTATAAACTTGATTGCCAATTTTCTTTGTTTTAGAGTCAGCCTGATATGTTTCATTATTCACACCACCTGTCAATGTATAATTCCCTACAATCTTTACAACAGTTTATCATCCAATCATTATAATACTTTGTGTCTTTTTTATTCGACATACATAATTCGCAAAACTTTTTGCTATGCTTTGTAATTCTACCAAGTTTGTCCTGCTCTTTATAATCATCTACAATATCGTGCCACTTGTAATTATTGTATGAATTTGTATTGTTGTAAGCATCGAAGGGCACAGTATTATATATCATCCTTGTTTTAAAACCTTCATTGGAATAGTAGCATTCATCTGTGTGCTTAATAAATTTGCCAAATAATAAAATGTCAGATTCAATATCATTTGTCATTATAGCAAGTTTGTCTCCATTCAAAAACTTTGTAATCAATTTTTGTATAGTTTTATTTTTAAGATTGTTTTTTATTTTTGACGATGCCAATATGTCTATAATAAATTTTTGCGTGTCTGATAATTTTCTGTGCTGTCCATAGGGTAGAATTCCGTTATGAGCAACTGCAAACCTTGTCTTCAAATCCAAACATCTTAAAAGTTTTATGTTCCTTGTTATAGGGAACGGATGTCGATTGCCTTTGTCTATTAGTCCGTGTGTAGCAAGCCTGAAGTGTATAATCAGTTTGTCTTGTTTTTTAATAGTATCATTCAACCAGTTATAAAACTTTTTGAAATTGTTGAAATCTTTGCGAATGTAAACTGTTTGTATTCCTTGCTTTTTGTATGCTACTCCAACACCATCAGAATTATTTTTGTAGCATATTTCCAAAGTGCTTTTATTCGGGATGTCTACATTTTCAGGCTTAACTACTATCATACACATATTTATTCACCTCTGTTTTGTAATACGGCACTTGCCATCTTTGCTGGGCTCATAATTCCTTGTGACTTTGTAATGCTTGTCAAGTGCATTCTACGTTTGATTAAAAATTTATACAAACATTTGTATCTGTTATTTATTTTCACATAATCTATAAAATTACTCCAAGACTTTCCATTGAAGAAAATTATTGAAGTGCTTTGTTTTATAAAATCAATCACAGCAAGAATAAAATTTAATGAATTCATAAAACTTTCATAATTCAGAGTGCCCCTAAAAATTCTGAATTCAATTGTCTTGCTTGTCTCATTTACAGCAACGTATCTTGATTCATTTGGTTCCGCTGTCTTTGATAATATATTTTGGAAAGTATAATTTTCAATGCGTGCATAATGTGATAATGCATCTTCAGACTTTCTGCGTGAAATTTTTAAAATTTTATTTTTATTTAATGAAAAGAATGTTTTAAGTTTTATTATATCTGATTCATCAAAATGCTTTTTTGAAATATGAAAATGCAATCCACACAAATCATTATCGTGCGATGTGTATTTATTTTCTTTTAAATAAGTCAGCAAATCTTTTATCCTCAAATCTTTAAAACATAGTTTTGTTGTAGGATGACTCACTATCTCAAAACCTCTGCCGTTCAAACTGCCATCTTCTTTTAAATAATATCTGTCTTGAATTTTAAGTTTATTCAATTCATCTGTTAACTCCGATGCGTGCTCTTTTAAATTTTCTTCACATAAAACTTCAAGTTCAAATCCTATATACAAAGCATTGTGTTCATAATCTTTTTTTACAAATTCAGGGTCAGGCTTGTATTCATATCCGCGCAAAATTCTATCTCTATCATCATAACAAGACTCACAAACATATTCATCGGAGTCATCATTATACCTTAAATCATCTATCCAAACTATTTCATTACAACTGGCACAAGTGCCGCAATGATTATTAAAGCAATCTTCACAATAGAGTGTATCACTTGGGCTGTGATATGATTCATCCACAGAAAATGTATTGTTGCAATTGTCACAAACAAAATATAATCTGTCAAAGCAAGATTGACAATAGACTTCACCATTTGGGCTGGACAACCTATCATCAATCAAAACTTCATTTTCACAACTGGCACAAGATATATAATTTTCATTGTGCCATTCTTCATAGCAATCCTCACATAAAAATTTATTGTCTGCCCTGCGTGTCGCTTCAATAGAAAATTTATGACATTCATAACAAAAACTTTGACTCAATTTTATTGTAGTATGAATTGAAGTTAAGTCATCAACTACTTTTATCACTTCAATTTTATCATTTAAAATTCTGCCAAACAAGTTAATCCCGTAAGTCTCATTCCATATCTTTGCTTGCGATAAACTTGTATTATAATTTAAAAGCAATCCAAATTGCTTGCCATTCCTATTTTCTAAAATAATAAGTTTGTCTGGAATTTTTAATACTACAGTATGTCTTTTAAATAATGTTAACATAATCAATCGCCATCCTTCAAAATTGAAATAGACTGTTTTGAATAATACAATTGACTTTCCAACTCTCTATTCCTTAACCAGTCAATCAAAACTTCATCACCGCAGGCAATTCTATTGCCTACATAATTGTTTGCTTTTTTATTCAGATGACTTTTATTTAAGCAATCAAGAATAAAAATTTTATTTTCAAGGATGACTCCACTCTCAATAATATCTTCAGGTTCAAAACCTTTGACACGTGCCAATTGATAATGGTGCATTGTATCGCTTTTAAACTTCTGTCCATTCTTCATAATAATAAATTTTAAATCTTTCATCCTCTTATCCTTTGTTCACTCTGTTCCTGTTTCCTATTATAGTATACCTTACAATTCAACAGAAAGCAAATAAATCTTATACAATAAACTGTTATAACTCAACCACTTACAAAGCCAACAAAATAAAAATCATAATAAACCTAACTTGTTATAAATACATAACTTATAATAATTGAGTAGTAAAAATAATCTATACCTTAATAAAACCTTACAACAGGGATGTTTTGAACATAAATAAAAAACTATGAAGGTTATGTGCTATGATACATAAAACAACAAGATTGAATAAATCTATAATACGGAATAAAATAAAAACTAATCCTATTACAATAAATAATTGAAGTAGTTAAGGAATATGAAATTGAAACTTTTAAAAAAGTTTATTCAACCAAATGTGCAAATAATTTTAACTATAATAAGTTAAATCTAATGAATTATACCTAACCAATTGAAGTATAACAAGATAAGTTATAGGCAGGGTTCATTTTAGCGGATTACAACAGGACACCGAACGATACCCCTACTATACCTTTCTTTCGATTTTCTACCTTTTTCAACCTCTTTAACTTCAACACATTAAAAATTAAATCCACTCTAAAAATCGTAAAAACACAAATTGGTCGAAATATGCCCATAACGGACATTAATATATATAATATCGGAATAGGATTATTGTTATCTTTTTTAGTTATAATCTTATCCTTTTTAGTTATAATTAACTTATTACCTTTATTTAGGATTAATTAGCGTTTTTTTTCGGTCTTTTTATAACTTCTACCCTCTTTTACCTTATTGATATTATTATAGTTATATTAATACTAAATTAGTATTTATCAGTATTTTATTAGTATTTCAAATCTACCTCTTCTACCTTATTGAAAACAAATAACTTACGATTTCTACCTAATTTCTACCTTTTTAGAAGGTAGAAGATACTAGTTAATCTTAATACCTATATATATCTACCTATTTCTACTATTCGTTAAATAAACAAGATACGAAAAAATTACAGATAAATGTAATTTTTAAGTACTAAAGTAGGAAGAAGGAGAAAGTAGTCGTGCTGAAGTTGCCCCCTACCCCCGACTTATTATTAGCTAAGATACTATATTTCTACCCTAATCTACCTTATTGTAAATAAAGAAGTTAGAAAAAGAATACAATGGTCGAATATATATAACGAGAATACGGTAAGTTAACCTAGCTTTATTAGGTTAACGTATTAGGTCGATAAGACCTAATTAGTAGACCATAGGGTTCTTCTTTTACGAGTATTTACGTAGTAAATACGAGTAAAAGATAAATTATTACTTTTATCGTATTGTATTGATACTTTATATCATATAGATTAATATAATATATAAGTATACGTTGGTATAATATTTATACCTTAATTTATTGTAATTATTATAGTTATAAAAATAATAATATATTTACTTAAATAATCGGTATTTTCGAGTATACTTATAAGTAGAAGGTAAAAATGTTCTTTAAAATATATAGACCAATTGAATTGAGTAGAAAGCAGCATAATAACCGATAAAACTCGGTAAAGATACTATTAATAACAAACGTCTATCTGAATGATAGAAACGCAGTTAAAAGAAACTTATAAATAGGCTGCACAAACAAAACTTTAATTCATGGTAAATTGTTGAAGAATATTATGATAACGATAATAGTTTGTATAGTTTGGTTATTTTTTATGTGGCTTTTTGGGCTAACTAAAAATATACCAAGAATTTGATTTATTCTCTTTCTGATTTCTTGAGTTGAGATTGGCTAATAGTAAGCAATCGAAAAACAAATTAAGGATTCAGATTCAGAAAGAGTTATTATTGCTTGGAGGGCGTTAAGCTCTGCTTGATAGCTCTCCTTTGCTAGCTTCATACTGTCGATTGACAGATAAATGGGTAGCTACTGATTATCGGGGGCTACCCGACTAAAAATTAATTAAGGCTAAAGATAAAGTTATGGACTGGGAAATCCTGGTCGATTTTGTCTTTAGCCTTTTTTATTTATTAGCAAGGGATTCGTCAAGTGTAGTAAAAACTGAAACGTCAACTTCGCTAATAATAATTATCACGATGGTGAGAAATACTTCATAGAAAGTTAAAAAGTAATGCTCACCCCATAGGAGAATAAATGATATTAGATTTATATATAACTTATAAAAAAATAGAAGAAATAGATATAATTCAAGACCTCATAATTAAAAAAAGAGATTCTGTAACTTATGACTGTTTTTTCTATGACGAAAATAATACTTTAGTTGACATTACAGGAGCCACATTATTTTTTACAATAAAAGAAAAATCATCTGATACAGATGAAACTGCAATTCTTAAAAAAACAATTACTTCTTTAACAAATTCTACAGATGGTGAAGCAAAAATCGAATTAAACCCAACTGATACTAATTTAACAGTTGGAAATTATATTTATGATATTCAGATTAAACTTTCTACTGGAGAAATATATACTTGTTTAGAAGGAAATATTTGTGTTAAACAAGATATAACAATCAGAACAAGTTAAAATGACTAGAGAATATTATTTAAAACATAGAAAAGAAATTTTAAAATATCATAAAAAATATTTTATAAAAAATAAATGTATGGATTGTGGAAAAAAAGTTAGTACAGAACATACTAAAAGATGTAGAAAATGTTATATAATTTTTTCTAAAGGAAAAAATGCGACCAATTATAAAAATGGTCGTTCTTTGATAGAAAAATTTTGTATTGATTGTGGTAAAAAAATAGATTGGAAGTCTAAAAATAATTATTGTAAAAATCATGTTGGTAAATATGTATCGCCAAAAGCAGAAAACAGTTATAATTATATAGATGGAAGATGTTCTAAAAAATATTATTGTATAATTTGTGGAAAAGAAATAAGCCTTTCTTCTGGTTTTTATGGTAATAAAAAATGTAGTTCATGTCATGCTAAAACAAAGACTCCTACTTTTGGAAAATTGCCTTCTCATGGAAAAAGAATTCATTATAAAAATAATTGCTTTCGTTCTACTTGGGAATCAAATTTTGCTAAATGGTTAGATAAAAATAATATAAAATGGTTATATGAATCAAAAACATTTAAATTAGATAATGGAACTTATACACCAGATTTTTATTTACCAGAATTTAATTTATGGATAGAAGTAAAAGGCTATTGGCGTGATAATGCTAAAGTTAAATTTGAATTATTTAAACAAAAATACTGCGGCGAAAGAATAAAAATTTTAGGAAGACAAGAATTAAAAATATTAAAAATAATTTAAGGAGGAAATTAAAACATGATTGATAAATCATTAAGTTTTGGAATTCAAAATTATTTTTTTGTTACTCAAGACGAAACAGACCCAGTTTATGTTTATGTTGGTTATCAAAATAAAAAAGGTTCTACATTACTTGGTCGTTACAAAAAAGACGATACTGAAGGTTTATACTATATCGCTGTCGGAGCATTTGCTGGAATTTGGGCAGGTAGAGTAGGATATAGTTACGCTTTACCAAGTTTGCTTGTTGAACCAGCGATTTAATATGAAACATTATTGCATCGATTGTAAAAAAGAATCAATCCGTAAAAGAGATAACTATATCTGTCAAAATTGTTCGATGATTGAAGAAGAACATTTGATAGTAATAGGTACTAATTTACATATTCATCATATTGATTACGATAAAGAGAATTGTAACGAGAATAATTTAATTACTTTATGTAATTCATGTAATGTAAGAGCAAATTTTAACAGAGATTATTGGAAAAATATTTTTCAAAATAAAATTGCCCAACTAAATAAGGAGGCAACCAAAAATGAGTCAATATAAATACAAATTTAATTGTCGTAGTGGAGTTTTTGATTTAGTACCATCTACGATTATTGTATTCAAGGCATCAGTAGCAAATTATGCTGCACTTCCTGCTGTGGGTAATACCATCGGAGATGCAAGAATTACTGAAGACACAGACCATTGGTATTCATGGGATGGTTCTGTTTGGAATGACCAGGGGGTTTTTATAGCATCAAATTGGGAAAATATAAATGGTCGTCCATCTTCTCCAGTTGCGGATATTGATGATGCTGTTACAAAAAGACATACACAAAATACAGATACTTATTTAGATAATATAGTTAAAAATGTTTTATATGTTGATGGGAATAGAACAGATGTTTATACTGCGAATGGTTCGATAACAAAACCATTTAAGAAAATACAAGATGCTATAGATGCTGTAACTGCTCCTTCTGCAATTAATAAATATCTTATTGAAATTGCACCAGGTGCTTATTATTCTGATGCATTAGCAATAAATAAAGTTTATATTACTTTTAGAAGTTGTGGAATTCAAGGAGCAAGAATTTCTGGTGCTATAACAGTAACAAATCCTTCTGACCCTACTCCAGAACAAATTACATTTGTTGGTCTTAGAATAAGTGGCGGACTTACTTGTTTAGCATCTCATATTTGTATAAATGCAGTAGATTGTAATATAACTGGTTCTGATTGGGTAATGAATCCAACAGTTCCTACTGACGACGAATACTTACAGGTATTTGGTGGTCTTTATAATGTAACTACTACCCTTACAAATGTATATACTTATTTAATGGGGGGCGGTTATTATTGTACTTTTGTTGCTACAAATAAAGAATTTAATATAAATAATGCAGATATAAATGACCCATTCCAAGTTACTTTGAATGGAACAGTTATAGCTTCTGCTTATGGAGATAGAACAGGTAATTCAAAATTTATTGTAAATGCTGGGGCAACTTTAAATATCGATGCAGACACCGAAGGTGGTTCAGTTTTAACTTTAGACCCAGCAGCAATATTAAATAGAACTACAATAGCAGCAAATATAAAAAATATTCCAGCAGGTACAATTTCTTCAACTAACGTTCAAGATGCTATTAACGAATTAGATGGCGAAGTATTAAATGCAATTAAATCTACTGCTGGTGGAGATTGGAAAAAAGTTACAGCAATAGAATACAATCCAGCAACTGGAAATTTAAGAGTTAGTTACGAAGAATAAGATAAAAGATAATATACTATTTTTTAAAGAGGAGAAATAAAAATGGCAATCAAACAAGAAATTCTTACTAAACAATATATTATTGTAGATGGAGTTGCCTACGCTAGAACTTCTACAGGAATTAACGCTGCAATAGACGCTTTAGGAAGTTCAGGCGGAGAAGTTTTTTTAACAAAAGGAGATTATGATATTACTTCTTCTATATTAATCGATTATAATAATACTACTATAGAAGGAGTTGGTGATGGAACTAGATTATTAGCTACAAATAGAGCAACTTTTGATGATGCTACAGGTACTCTTTCTGAAGGAAATACAATAACAGGAGGAGTTAATTCATATACTGCTATAGTAGCTAAAATAACTTATAATACGGCAACAACAGGAATTATTTGGTATAGAAGTTTATCAAATATATTAGATTTTGAAGACAATGAAGTTCTTAGTAGTGGGGCTAATAATATTACTTTAAATATAACACCTACAAAACCAAATTTTTCTTGTTTAAATTTTAATGGTAAAAATAATTGTAAAATTTTAGATTTAAGAATTATAGGCAGTAGATTTAATACAGCATCAGTGAGTGCTATTGGTGGAGCTTTCTGCGAATATGATGTAATAGATAATATTACTATAGAATATTTATATAATGAGAATTCAGCAGCTGGTGTATTAGGTTTCGCTTGGGCTAATTATTGTACTATAAAAAATTGTAGAATTAAAAATTGCGAAAGTGTTGCAATAGCAGGTGGGGCAGGTGTAGAGAATAGACTTATAATTATTAATAATATTATTACAGGGGGATGTAATAACTATGCTATAGGTGGCTCTTTGGAACATTCTATTGTGAAAGGTAATACTATTAGAAATACTACAGGAGTAGGCATTCAAATAACTTCTCATGAACATAATACAATATCTAATAATAGTATAGAAACTTGCGGAAATATAGGAATTTCTATATGGTCTAATTACAATACAATCGTAGGTAATACTATTAGCGATACAGCTTCAGGATATGCTGATATAAAAATAATTAATGATTATAACATAATTATAGGCAATAATTGTTATGGAGATGGTACATCGGATATAGGTATATGGCTTGACGAAGCTGATTATTGTATTGTAGAAGGTAATTATACTGAAAATCACGATATAGCAGGTATACAAATAGATTCAGATTGTGATAACGATTCTATAGCAGGTAATATTTGTAAAGATTCTACACCTTATATAAATAATGGAACGAATGGAAAATTTTTTATTCAAGATTCTCTATCCGATGGTACTAATAATGTAAAAATTTCAGAAATAAAATCTATAATCGACGGAGGAATTACTTCTACGGCAGGCGGAGATGAGAAAAAAATAACATCTATGACTTATAATCCATCTACAGGAAAAATTTCGGTTAATTATCAAGAATAATTTTTAAAGATAAAAAGATAAAAGATATTATATAATATCTAAAAATGGAGGAAAACAAATATGGCTATTCAAACAATTACATTTAATCCTCTTGATGGTTCTACAGCTATTGTAAATGCTTCTACTGCTGATTCTAAAGCAGTTGTAGGTATCGGAGATGCTTCTACTGCGGATAGTAAAGCAGTTGTCGCTTTAGCGGACGCTAGTACTGGTATCGTTAATGCAAGTACAGCAGATTCTAAAGCGGTTGTCGCTTTAGCTGACGCTTCTACTGCTGAAGTCGATGCACAGACTGGTATTACTAACGCTTCTACAGCAGACTCTAAAGCAGTCGTTGCTTTAGCGGATGCATCTACAGCTGTTGTAAATGCTAGTACTGCAGATAGTAAAGCAACAATAGCAAAAGCTGAAGCTGATTCTGCTATCGGTTCTGAACCTTCTGCTGGTCAATATATTGTGACCGATATAAAAAGAGACGCAACTGGTTCTATTGTAATAGATTACAATGATTCTGCTATCGGAAGCTAATCTTATTGATAAAAGAGGGGAGTCGAAAGACTCCTCTCCCAAAATAAAATGAATGAATTAAAAAACTTATATATGGTATGTGCACATCCTGATGATGAAGTTATTTTTGGTTGGTTGGTATTAAAACAAGCATCTAAAATCATAACAGTTGTTGGTAGTTCTAAATATGATACCTATCATCCGAAATGGAGAGATATGGTTTTAGAAGAAATGGGAAAATTTTTAGGCATCGAAGTTATTAATTTACATTATGAAGATTGTATTTGTAGACTTCCAGAGAATGAAATAGAAATATTGTTTGAAAAATTAAAAGAAGTAACTAAAGATTCTGAAATTATTTTCACACATAATGAACATGGCGATTATGGGCATCCAGACCATAAACTTTTATTTCAATTAGTAATGAGATTAAATAAAAGAGTAATGGTAAGTAATATTACTAATTTTACAAAAGATGCAATTAATCATGCATCCGTAAAAGTTACAGGTAAAGAAATTAAAAAATGTATAAATGATTTAGATTTCTACGAAAAATGTCATAAAATTTACGATAAAAATGCTAGTTGGACTTGGGGGAATCCTCCAATAAAAGAAGCAATATTAATAGAAAAAATCTGAAAGTAGGGAGAAAATGAAAGTTGTACATTTTTCAAACTGGGCAGTAAATAGGTCAGGATTATTTATGTGTACTGCCGACCAAATAAAATATGAACGTAGATTGGGAATAGATAGTCAAATGGCTATCTACGAAACTGAATTTCCAAAAGAAGAATGGCTCTTTGATAACTGGCTTAAACCAATCAGTTGGGAAGAAACAAAAAATGCAGACCTCTACGTAATTCACAGAGGATTACCAAAAAAATTAGAAGACTTGAAAAAACCAGATATAATGGTAATTCATGGCACAGCAGAGTTTCTTATTTTAGAAGAAGTTTTTTCTAATGCTGAAAAAACTCCGTTCAATACGCATATAAATTTGGTTCGAGACTGTGATGCAAGTGTTGCTGTAAACGAACACGATAGACAAATATACTCATTATATGACCCAGGAGATAAATTAGTTTTGATTAATGATTCTATCGATACAGAAAAATATACTATAGAAGGTAATAAATATCCCTTTACACATACTCAAATATTATGGGCGGATTCTCTTCGACCAAATAAAAATCCTTCTGCTGCAATTTTCGCAATGGCAGAAGTAGCAAAAAAACGACCTGACGTTAAATTAAGTGTTATCGGACTTTCACTAGATTCTATTTTAACTTGGAGAAATCTTATTTTACGAAGTCCAAATAATCATCTTGCTGCTAATATTGAAAATGTGCAATTACTTACAAATGATAGTCCGAGTTATTTTAGAGGAGCATCGATTTTAATTAATGGAAATATGAGTGGGATTCCTAGTAGAGTTTCTCTTGAGGCTATGAGTTGTGGTTGTCAAGTAGTAGGTTATTCCGATTCTTTTACAAAATGGAAATGTTCTTTTGATATTTATGATATGGCAAAAATTATTTTAGAATGTTTAGAATATATTGAAAAAGACCCTGCAAAGGCAAGATTAGAGGCTCGACAATATATTTTAGATAATCATTCTATAGAAAAAAATATTGAAAAATACATAGCATTATATAAAAAAATATTGAAAATAGATAAATAAAAATGAATAAATGTATCGATTGTAAAAAAGTATTAAAAGATTCGAGAAATAAAAGATGTCAAAAATGTTATTTAAAAATTATGAAAGGTAAAAATCATCCGAATTATAAACATGGAGAAGCATGTCAAAATAAGAAACATTTTTGTAAAGATTGTGGAAAAAAAGTATGTGATTATATTGTAATAAGATGTCGTTCTTGTTCCAAAAAAGGAAAATTAAACAATCTTTTTGGTAAACATCATACATTAAAAAGTCGTAAAAAAGCTAGTTTATCTAAAGGCGGTACAGGAATTCCTTATGAATTTAATAAATATCCTGAAAAATTCTTTAAAATTAGATACTGGATTTTAAAAAGAGATAATCATACTTGCCAAAAATGTAATAAGTATGGTAATGAAATTCATCATATAGATTACGATAAAGAAAATAATAAAGAAGATAATTTATTGGTTTTATGCCATAAATGTAATATTAGGGCAAATTACAATCGTTCTTATTGGATAAATTTTTATCAGAATAAATTAAGAATTTCTTCGGAGAAATAAATAATGGCTATACAAGAACAAACATTATATCAATTAAGTACTAATACTTGGAAAAAAATTTATGAAACTACTTTAACAGATGCAGCAACAAGTGTAACTATATCTTCTTTAGATGGAAATACTGATGAAGAATATATTTTAATTTGTCGTTTTATTGACGACGATACCACAGGTGGTTATTATCTTCGTTTTAATAACGATAGCGGAAATAATTATGGATATCAATATATAAAAGGTTCATCTTCTACTGCTTCTGCTTTAAGAGATACTTCAGAAGCTCAAATAGATTTAGGTTATACTAATACAGATGGTAATATTTGTTTTTCTAAACATTTAATTCATGCTAAAAGTGGTTATGTAAGAACAGTAATAAGTGAATCAGCAGAAGATATAGCAACAACTACTGTAACAAATATAAAATCAATAGGTCAAGTATGGAATAATACAGCCGATAATATAACATCAATAGTTATTGGTGCTTTAAATGATAAATTAAATATAGGTAGTAGAATTATTTTATTAAAAAAAGCAAGTATAACTGGTTCTGGTTCTGGAATAAAAAATATTATAGCAGGAACTAAAAAAGGAAGTTGGGAAAGAATTTATTCTACTACTTTAACAGACGCAGATGCTTATACCAAACTCTTACTTCATTGCGATGAATCTACTCTCTATGACGTAACTGGTAAAACAGTTACTTTAGTAGGTACAGCAGCAATGAGTACAGCTCAAAAGAAATTTGGTATAGGTAGTTGTTTATTAGATGGTGATAGTGATTGTTTAACTTTAGCAGATTCAGACGATTGGTATTTCGGAACAGATAATTTTACTATAGATTTTTGGGTTAGATTTATAAGTGTAGCAGGAGACCAAGTCCCTATTGCTCAATGGTGGGATTTTGCTGGTGATTTGAGTTTTAGAGTCATATTTGAATCGGGGGCATTACATTTTTATTATTCGACAGACGGTACGATAATAAAAGATGTTAGCTTTGGAGCTTTTTCTGTCGCAATAAATACGTGGTATCATATAGCTATAGTAAGAGATACAGTTAACCTTAAAGTATATGTTAATGGAGTACAAATAGGTTCGACTTATAATATAAGTACTGACCCTTTATATAACTCATCCAGAGTTTTATCAATTGGGGCTAGATATGGTTCTTCTGTAGTACAGTTTTTAAACGGTTACTTAGACGAAATAAGAATTAGCAAAGGTATAGCACGATGGACTGCTAACTTTACTCCTCCAACAGAACCCTATACAAGTAAATTAACTTCTCTTTCAATAAATAATTTAGATGGTAATACAGATATTTTATATAGATTAAGATGTAGATTAATAAATGGTTATAATGGTGCAGCAAGTTATTATTTAAGACCTAATAACGACTCAGATTCAGATTATGGTTATCAAGAGGTTGATGGAACTGATTCTACTGCATCAGCAGTAAGAGATACATCAGAAGCACAAATGCACTTAGGTTATGCTGCTGCTCAAAATAATTTATCTATATCAGAGACTATTTTTTATGTAAAATCTGGTTATTTAAGAACAGCACTAACCCAATTAATAAAAACAATAACAGGAACTACCTGTACTTCTACGAATTTAAAAGGTCAAGTTTATCAAGATACAGCAACAAATATAACTTCATTAGTTATTCTTGCAGACCAAGCAAATGGTTTGGGAGTAGGAGTTGTTATAGAATTAGAAAGATTAAATTTATAATTTATAAAAAGGAGATAATAGATGAAATCAAATAATTGTAATTGTAATTGTGAATTTGAAGAAATTAAAAATAATGTTGAAGATTCTACTGCTAAAGGTTATGTTTTAGTTTCTGAATGTAACGATTGTAAAACTAAAAGAGAAGCAAATGCAATCGAATCTGCTAAACAAAATCGTAAACAAGAAATTATAAATGAACTTAATGAATTAGATAAGAAAGTAATTCGACCTCTTTTAGATGGCGAAATAATAAGAGTTAACGAAATAAAAGCACAAAAAGTAGTATTAAGAGAAGAATTAAATCTCTTAGGATAGAAAGGAGTAAATATAATGGCTAATTCGGGATTAGGAGACGGACTTTTTTCAGCTTTTATTAATTGGCTTTACACAACTGGTGATATTTCAGTTCCACCTGATTTTCATAGTCGCTGCGAAAAAATTAAAGGAATGATAGATAACGATATTTCGGGGGTTATAAATACAGTTTTAGATTATTCTATTTCTTCTGCTTCTAATGCACAATATAAAATAGAATGTAGCGATAATAATTTACAAAAATTATTAAATACTTGGTTACAAAAAATTAATTTAGAACTAAAGGGAGTCCCCACAGGATTACAAGAACTCTCAAAAGAATATTTTAAAGAAAGATGGCAGGGTTCTTCTTTATGTTTATTAAGAATTAAAGGTTGGGAAACTTTAACTATAGATAAAAATACAATAGAAGTACCTACTATTATGTGGTATGTTAATGGTTCTTCAGTATATGTAAAAAGAGATGCTGATAGTAATTATAAATTAGGTTCAGATATTTATTATTTAGATAAAGAACATAAAGTAAAAGTTCCAGAAGGAAATAAAGAAGAGATAATAATGCAAAAACCATTTGATAGGTGGTTTGACCAATATGCTACTCCTTATTTAATTCGTAAAGGAGTATATAAAAATTGGTTAACAATGAAAGTTTTACAAGAAAAATCTGACGAAGTTATTTCTAAAATTTTACCTTACTTATTTATAATTAAAAAAGGAACAGAAAGATTATTTATAGAAGGCGATATTAGTTACGACGACCCAGATTTAAAAAAAGTAGTAGATGGATTAAAAGAACAATTAGAATCTTATAAAAATCAAAAAAGTAAAACTCCTACAAATGCTACTACATTTGATACTGAATATGACCATTTAATTCCCGATTTAAGAAAAATTTTGACAGAAGACCTTTATAAACAGGGTTTTCGTTTAATTTTATCAGGATTGGGATTTGTTGACATGTTAGAAATTGCTTCTTCAAGACAGGAAAGTAGAATAAATCCTAAACCATTTGTAGCAGAAATAAATAATGGTGTAGAAGGTTTTAAGTCTATGTTACTAGATATAGTTTATAAAATTATAGAACGAAATAAAGAAAAACATCCTAAATTATTTAGTAACAATAATAAATTATTAATAGTAAATTCTCCTCTAAAAATAAATGTAGAACAAATTTTAGACCAATTAAGAAGTGGTTATATTTATGGAGCAAGTTCTATTACTACTTATCAAGAAGTATTAGGATTAGACCCTGAAACAGAAAAAGAAAGACGACAAAAAGAATTAGACGAAGGATTAGAAGATTTATTTTATCCGCATTTAATTCAGAATAGAGAAGATATACCTGATAGAATGATTCCTTCGAAACCTAAGACAACTAAAAAAGAAACAGAAAAACAAAAAGAAAAAGAAACACTTCCAGAACATATGCAAGAAGCAGTTACTCAAGAAGATTTAGAAACAGCTCCTTATAAAAATTTAGATGAATTACCTAAATATATAAAGAAAATGACAAAACATTGCCAAGAAGTTTTTATGGCAACATTTAATTCTGTTTATAAAGATACAGGAGACGAAGGTAAAAGTTTTGCTATAGCCAATTCTTCTGCTCGTAGATGTATGAAGAAGCAAGGTTATAATTATGATAAAGAAACTAAAACTTGGAAAAAGAAAGAATAATGAAACATAACAAATGTATAGATTGTAACAAAAATTTGCATCCACTATCAAAATATCAAGGTTCTATACGATGCAAGTCTTGTGCAAGAAAATATCAATATGCTACAAGACCAGAAACAAATCCATTGTTTGATAAAAAAGGCAAAAATCATTATCAATGGAAGGGTGGCAAAGATTCGAGAAAATGTTATTGTATAGATTGTAATAAAGAATTAAACGAAAGTGCACATTATAGAAAAGATAAAAGATGCAAATCTTGTTATTATAAAACATTAAAAGGTGAAGGCAATCCGATGTTTGGAATTCATCGATTTGGAGAAAAAGCTCCTACATGGATAGATGGTCGTTCTTTTGAACCTTATACAGAAGAATTTAATTCCGAACTTAAAGAATTAATTCGTGATAGAGACAATCATGAGTGCCAGAATTGTAGTATGACCGAAGAAGAGCATTTGATAGTTAGAGGCAGAGTTTTAGATATTCATCATATCGATTACGATAAAAAGAATTGTTCAAAAGAAAATTTGATTACTTTATGTAATTTTTGTAATATACGAGCCAATTTTAATAGAGATTATTGGCAAGAACTATTTATGAATAAAATGGAGGAATTATGCAAAACGATAAAAAATTAATCGCAGAAGCCCTTTTAGAAATTGCCAAAAAATCTACGACTGAATTTATAGAAGATTCTAAAATTGATAAAGAAATTAAAGATGCTGCAAAGAAAATTGGGATTGAATTACCATCTCCAGATATTAGTATTTTTAAGACAGTATATGCAGAAATTGATAAAGTTAATTTGAATGGTGTAATCCTTCCTCGTAAAGCAGTTGAAGATGGATTAAAAACATTAATTTCTAAACAAGTAAATTTTGAACATGAAGGAGCAGGTCGTGTATGTGGATATACAATAGATGCAAAAATTAATGAAGATAAAATAGAAACAATCAATGTTTTTTTTAAATCTCTATTTTTTGACCAATTTGATGAATTAAAAGAAAAAGTAAAATCTGGAGAAGCTGCGGTATCATTTGAGATTTGGAATAAAGACCCAGAAACAGGAGAGTCGGTAGTTAAAGAATTAAAAAATGGTTTTAAAGAAATCTCACCAATTATTTTTCATGGTACGGGATTACTATTAATTAATTCACCTGCTTGCCCAAAGGCAAAGGTATTTCATCTTGTTGCGAATAAGGAAATTCAAGAAGCAGAAAAAATTGTTAATAAAATATTTGATGAGAATTTAATTTATGCTTCTTTTGCTATAACAGATTCAAAATGTAAAAACTGTGGTATTTGTATATGCGGAAAAGAAGTAAAAGTAATAATAAAACAGATAGAATCTAAAGAATGGATTTGCCCTTATTGTGAAAAAGAAATAGGGGAAAAAGAATTATTTTTGGATGAAAAAACCAATAAATGGTATCATCGACCTTGTCAAGAAAAGGGAGAAATAATTCTACCAAAAGAAACTGCAAAAGAAAAGGAGGAACAAAAAGTGGAATTAGAAAAATTATATGCTAACGTTACAAAAGAAGAAGATATTACTTTCGAAATTGCTATGACATTTTATTATTCTACAGAGGAAGAGCAAAAAACATTGACAGAAGATGCTGCAAAATGGACTCGTAAGTTCATTAATAGCTTACCTGATTCAGCATTTGCTGCAATTGAACCTGCTTATCCTGAAAAATTAGAAGATAAAAATTGTAGACATCTTCCTCATCATAATGGCGAAGGTGATTTAGGGAAAGACAAATCAAATGCGAATTTAGATTTGCCCCATTATAAAAATGCTTTAGCAAGAGTAAGTCAAATTAAACCAGTTAGTGATTCTATTTCTGCCGAAGATTTAATAAATAAAGCAAGTTCTCATTTAGAAAGGCATAAGGATGTTTTAGAAAAATCTTCCGAAGAACCTAAGACTGAAGTTAAACCAGACGAAACCAAGCCAGTAGATGCTGGTGCTGAAACGAAACCTGTGGAAACTGAAGTCAAAAAAGAAATAGCACAACCTTTAGAAGTTATTGAACCAAAAATAGTAGTTAAAGTTACTCGTAGTTATACTGATGTTTCTGTAGACACTTATGTCGATGGAACTCCATCTGGAACTTCTCAAGGAAAAACTACTTCAAAAATTATAACAGAGTATAAAGATGGAACTCAAGATGTGGTTGAATCAGAATCAGAATATAAAAGAAAATATGACCTTGCTGAGCTAGAAGAAGCAGTAAATTCTGCCAAAGCCGAAAAGGATACAGAAATTGCTACTTTGAAAGCTGAACAAGATAAAGTTTTACAAGAAAAAGATAAAGAAATTAATACTATCAAAATAGAACTTGAGCAGAAGTCTCAAGAGATTGAAAAGGCAAAAGTCGAAGACAAAAAGACGGATGACCTTACTGTAGGTACTGTTGAAGTAAAAGATAATTATCAAACCAAAAGAGAAGGTATAGATAATAGAGCTTTTGGAAAAAAGAAATAAAAAAAGCAAAAGACATAAGTCTAGCTTAAAAAGATAGTAACAAAAAACGAAACAATCGATAAAAAAATAGGAGAAATAAAAATGAGTGATAAAAGAGTGGATTTAGAAATAGCAAGATTAATCGGGCAACCTATTAATCCAAATCTGCCTTCGCCATTGGCGTTGACAGAGGCTTGTAACGTCGAAGCAGCAGCTCCTGGAGAAGAAATTAAAGCATTTACAGGTGATACTAGTGATATAGATGACATTTATACTGCAGACGCAGATGGTAAATTAACGATTCATAAATGTACTCCAGTTACACCCGCTGCAGTTACTTGGGTTGGTTTACAGTCATTGTTAGAGTATGTATTAATTAATGATGTACTTCCTAGCGAAGACCAGGGTGCATTAGCAAGAAAGAAAGCTGGAATTACTAGAGCTATGGATAAACAAGAAGTAAAATTAGTTTGTGATGCCGCGTTGGGAGTAGTTTCTCAGAGAGTAACAGCAGAAGCTGGTAAAGATGTTCTTCATCGTATTATACAATTAAAGCAAAAAGTTGGAGTTTATGGTGATAATTTTGTACTTTTAGTTGGCACAGACATTGCAGATGCAATCGATACTTATGACATTGATTATGTTACTACACATGAATATAAAATAGGTATTAAAGATGTATTAGCTAATTTGGGAATTACAGTTATAAAAATAGTTGGCGAAGTTAATGGTGCAGTAATTTTAGGTGCTAAGAAAGGTATTTTAGTAGCTAGAAATTCTATGTTAGCTGAAGGTAGACCTATTTATTTTCTTAGACGTTCAATTAGTCCTGAAATTGCAGCTCAGATGGGAATCGAAAGTGGCGTGAGATTAATTTCCGTTGCTCAAGTTCCTACAATTATAGATACTAAGAATACATTAGGTTATGGATGTTTTGGTTATGAAAGTTTTATGTTAGTTATAACAAACTATAGAGCAATTGCTACTATGGTAGACTTATTAGCTGCATAATCTTTAGATAAAAAAGAGGGGGATAGGTAAAACCTTCTCCCTCCCATAAAATTACTAAAGAAAAAAATGATTAAGAAATTAAATAAAACTAATATACAAGATATTTATGAATTTGTTTCTAAAGTTAAAGATAAAGAAGAAGATTTTTATATTACAGAAAATAAACAAAGAAAATTTCTAAAAGAAAATTTTAAGTTAATAGAAAAAATTTTAAAGTATCAAGAAGTATATGGTAAAATAGAAAAAGATAATATAAAAGCAATTTTTATTATATATAAAGAAAAAGGATTTAGACCTTATTTAAAAATTTTAGGCGAAACTACGGAAGATAGTTTAGATTTAATTAAATTTATAAAATGGAATTTTTCAGAATTGGAAGTATATTGTAAATTAAAAAAATATAATCCATTAACACAAAAATTACAAAGAGAAGGATTTTTTCCTATAGGAAGTAGAGGAAAAGAGATATTGTTAATTAAAAAAAGTTATAAGACTAATAAAATAGTAGCAAAGGATAAAGGAGAAGAAGATGGATACAATAATAGAAAAGATTCGTAATCTCATTGAAGATATATTAATAACTACTGGAAGAGATGTGTTTCAATACGAATCTATAACTTCATCAAAGATTTTTACATTAACAGAAAGTAATATCTCTGTTTCTACAATAATAGTTTATAAAAATGGAATAGTTTGGGCAGGAACTAATTATTCTTATTCAACCACTACAGGAAAATTAACAGTAACGGGTACTTTAGTGGTAGGAGATTCATTAGAGATTATTTACTCATATTATGCTAAATATTCGGATAACGAATTAAGAGGATGGATTAGAGCAACATTATCTTATATTTCTGTAGAAAAATATAGAACATTTGTAGCAAAAAGTGATAATATAATTTTTCCTACTCCATCTGAACCTGAATCTAATTTAATAGCAGTTATTGCTGCAATTTTAATAAAAGGAGATATAAGACAATATCGTACACCTGAAATAACTATTAATTTTGAACCTTCGGAATCTAAAGAAAAAAAGATTAGAAGAGCAGTTAGACAATTTAAAACTAGTTATGGAATTTTAGATTATGTTCAAATGGATAAAAAAATAGTAGAAGTAGTTGACCAAGATATTTAATTAAGAAGGATTGCAATGAATAAAAGAATAAATTTATTTGGTATTTTAAAAAATGAAAACAAACTCTCTACTTTACTAGTCTATTCTGCTCAGGAAGTAACATTAGACCCGTACGAACGAAACACAGAAAAGAAATTTAACAATCCTTTACCAATTAAAGCATTGGTAAGGCAAATTTCTCAAGAATCTTTACGTTGGAAGTATTATGGTATGATTCCTTCAAAATCGATTGAGGTCATAGCAGAATTAAAATATGAAACTTTATTTAAAACAGCAGATAAAATTAAATATAATGAAGAATATTATAAATGTTGGAAAGATGATAGTCAAAATTTTATGATAACTAAAAGAAATGATTACATTTTAGTTATATTAGGAATAAAAAATGATTAGAATAAGTGTAGATTGGAAGGGAGAAAAAGGGTTAGATAATTTAATACGATATATAGAAAATAATACTCTATATTTTGAAGCACAAGAAGGAATTAGAGTTTTGGGTCATCATACTGCCGATAAAATGAGACAAGTTATCAATTCCGAAAGAAAAAGACCAGATAAAGGAACTCATAGATTAGAAAATTCTATTACCGCAGAAACTATATCTACTACAGGTGGAGTAGAAATAGGAATAGGTAGAATTTCTAAAATGACTGAAGAAGCACCTTATTGGGAAGTTTTAGATAGGGGCGGATATGTTCCAAATTATGGTAATTTAGTTCCTTTAGGAGCTTTTATTCCTGGAGAACCCATACCCAATCCAAAAAATTTTAGACAAGGAAATTGGGAAGTAGGAGAAGGAAAATATACTTTTAGAGCAACCAGACCAATCGAAGGAATTGATTATGTAGGAAAATCGATTCGCCATTTAGATTCTGAACTAAAAGAAATGATAACTAAATTAGGTGGAAGTTGGTTAGAAGGAATGGAAAAAATTTCTGTAACTTTTGTAGGTATTCAGCAAGGTTATGGAAATATACCTAATGTTACTTTAGTTAATTTACCTAATAAATCAACTGTAGCATTTGACCCTACAAAACATAAGATAGTTTAATGGAGAAATAATAATGGCTACTTACAGGCAAATTCGTAATTGCGAGGCTAGCTTAATCGATTGGCTTACAGAAAAACTTGAAGATGGTGGCTGGGTCGGAATCAGAGTAGAAAAATCTTTTGCCGAAATTTATAAAGGAACTTTACCAGCTATTTGTATTAATTTAATTGAAACAAGACTTGAGAAGTTAGAGATTGGGTCGAAAACTAATCTAAAATATTATACTATAACTATTCGCATCTTCGGAACCTCAGATGGAATTCGTTGTGATTTAGCAAGTTTTTTGACAGATTTATTAGAGGATGATATAAATTATTATTCTTATGTTATTACCAATGGAGAAGTTGCTTCTAAAGATTTAACAGGAAAAATAGTTATAAGAACAATTACAAGAATGGAAAAAGAATTAACCAATACTGAAGGATTAGCTAAAGAAGATAAATATAGACATCTTATTGAATTTATTTGTTTTGTAGCTAAATAGGAGAATAATATGAATTGGTTAGCTAATTTAGGAATAGGATTTTCTATTATTACAGCTATTATTAACGTTTCAGTTTTAATAGCAATGAAATTTAACGACTTACATCACGTTCAAAAAGATTTAGATGAAATAAAAGAAGATTTAAAATGTTTTAGAGATAAATTTATAAAATTAGATGAAAGAGTTGCTCATATTGAAGGAAAATTAGAATAAATTAAAATAAAAAGATAAGTTTTTGTGAGGAAAATAGTAATAGTAAGTTGAGTAACAAATTCTGTAAAGAAGACAGAATGAAACCAAATCATTAACAAATCAAAGGAGGATTTAAAAGATGATACCTAGTAAATTTTGCAAGCCGAGAATTTTTCCAGCAAACTCAGCAAGAGTCCCTGAGCAGTGTGACAGAATACAGGATATAGGCATGGACTTGACTTTAAACAGAGAAAAACAGCATGAAATCGGTAGAGTTGGTATTTTAGCTTATAAGGAAGGAACTCCAGCATTAGCTTATTCAATGAGACAATTTGAATTTGGTGATATGGCTCTTTGGTATGCCATGGCTAATAAAGCAGGAACTCCTAATTATGTTAGTTTAGATGATTTCAAAACCAATACTTTTGACATTGCTGCATTTTTAACAGATGATAACGATACATTTAGAGGAACAATAGTTCTTCCTAAATTAAGAGTTAATGGATTTTCTATTAATATCGGAGACCCAGATGCTATAGTTGAAAGAAATTTTGATTTAGTTGGCGAAGATAAAAAATTATTAGACGAAAAATATTATGCTTATGATTCGTTAGCAGTAATAGATGCAGACCCAATACAAACATTAACATTAGACCCAATAGCTGTAGAATATGCAACTGGAAAATTTGTTTCTAAAGTTTTAAGAGTAAGAGCAGGTGCAGTTAGTGAATTGGAAGAAGATGCTACTTCTACCTATGACGCAAATACTTGGAGATACTCTGCAGGTGCTGTAATTGTTCAAACATGCGAAAATGGTGATTTAATAAAAGTTTATTATGTTTCTTCAACTGCTTATGATACACTTTGGACAGACCATAATGAACCAAGTTATTCTAACTTTTTATTGGCAGATTCTTGTACAATTCTTATGAAAGTAGGTGTTGGAGATGCTGCAAAAATTTACCGTTTACAATCTGTAGGAACGGATATTGCTTTTGAAAGAGCTGATTATAAAGAAATAGGTAATAGTGAAATAGTTCTTCGTGGTTCTAAAACAGAAACTGTAACAATCGCATTAAATAAATTTGCTGAAGATTTAACTCTTGAAAGAATCTTAGCAGGCGGTGGTACAGATGTTTTAATCGACCCTAGAGATTTTGTTGACACTATTCAACTTAGAATAGAAGTCTATGAGGATAAAACAAAAGAAACATTTAAAATTGGTTATTTAATGACAGGACTTACCCCCACTACATTAGGTACAACTCAGGCGGTAGAAGATTATCAAGTAAGAACAACTAATTTGGAAGGGGCTAACTGTAAAATATCTCATCTTATTGCACAATTAGCCTGGTTATAAAATAATAATTGAAATGAAATACGAAGGAGAGAATCTCTTTCTTGAGAAACTCTCCTTCCCAAAATTGTAATAAATGTAAGGTAAGGAAAATGAATAAAAAAGAAAGTAAAAATAATTCAATTATAATACACGCAGAGAGGAAACTAACGCCTATCGTATATGAAAGGTCTGTTTCCTCTTTTTTGCTTTATGGAGAATAGATGCAATTTAAATTTTGCTCAGAATGTAAAACGAGAAAATCTATAAATCAATTTCATAAATGTATTAGAGATGGAATATCTAGTTGGTGTAAAGAATGTTATAAAGAATATTATATATTGCATAAAGAAGAAATAAAGAAATATAAAGTGAAACATTATCAAATTCATAAAGAAGAAATTAGAGAAAAACACAAAGAATATCAAAGGATTCATATAAAAGAAATTAAACAAAAGCACCACGACTATTGGTTAATAAACAAAAAACAATTAAGACAAAAACAAATAAATTACAACATAACTAATCGAGATAAAATTAAGCAGTATCAACATAATTGGTATATAAAACATAAAGAAAAAATAATAAAACGACAAATCGATAATGAGAAAAGCAAATATAAAACAGATATTTGCTTTAGAATTTTAAAAAATTTAAGAGTCCGAATAAGATTGGCATTAAAAGGCAATCTCAAATCCGAAATTACTATGAAGTTATTGGGTTGTAGTATTAAATTTTTTAGAAATTATTATGAATCTAAATTTACCAAAGGTATGTCTTGGACAAAAGTAATGAATGGAGAAATCCACTGCGACCATATCAAACCCTGTGCTTCGTTTGATTTATCTAAACCAAGCGAGCAAAAGAAATGTTTTAATTACACTAATCTTCAACCTCTATGGGCAATTGATAATTTAAGAAAAAATAAGAAGGAATTTATATGCAGCCAATAAGTTTATTAACGAAGGGTTTAATTTCTCAAAAAGGAGAAATAATAAATAATTATTTCTTCCCATTTCAAATTTCTATAGATTATGGTTCTAAAATAATTGAAGTATTATTAGAAGATGTTAATTTATTAGTAGAAATAGAACAAGAAGCAGTAATAGTCGAAGCAGGACAAGAAGATTTAACAGTAGAAATTGAAACTATAAATGTAGAAGTAACTATTTAATAAGGAGAAAAAATGAACGACATTACCCTAAAAATTAAGGAACAAAAAGTAATTGCATTTACTTTTAAAGATGCTTCTGGCACTATTATTCCATTAACAGGTTGTACATTTGCTCTTACAATGGAAAATTCAGAAGGTACTGATGTTATTACAAAAGTGGATGTAGATTTTGATAAAACACAAATTGCAGCAGGGGTAGTAAAATGCACATTTACAGTAGCAAACTTAACACTTCCTGCTGGAGTTTATTTATTGGAATTAAAGACCATTTTTACAACGGGAGAGGTGGATAAATCGACTTCATTCCAAGTTAATGTAATTTCCGCCATTACTGATTAATAGGAATAAAATCATGAAAAAAATATGCTCTATTTGTAAAGAAGAATTTATACCAAATTCAAATTCGCAAATACATTGCAAATTATGTAAAAAAATTTTTTATTTAAAATATCAAAAAGAATATCATAAAAAACATAAATTAGCTCCAAAAATTAAAATTTGTGTAATATGTGGTAAAGAATTTATAAAAAATAGCAATCAAATATGTTGCTCCGAAGAATGTTCTCAAGAACTGAGGAAACAATATGCAAGACAATATAGAAAAGAATATTATAAAACCCATAAAGTAGAATTAAATAATAAAAAGTCAATTTGGAATAAACAATATAGGGAACAAAATAAAGAAAAAGTTGCAATATATATGAAGAATTATTATCTTAAAAATAAGGAAGAAATAAGCAAATATAAAACAGAATATCAGAGAAATAGATGTAGAAATGATGTTAGTTATAGATTAAAAAAGAATTTAAGAAAAAGAGTTTGGGATGCTCTAAAAGAAAATGCAAAATCTGAGATAACTATGAAATTAATAGGTTGTAGTATAAATTTTTTAAAACAGCATTTAGAATCTCAATTTAAAAATGGAATGTTTTGGAATAATTATGGTAAACAAGGATGGGAAGTAGACCACATAATTCCTTGTGCTAGATTCGATTTAACTAAACCCGAAGAACAAGGTAAATGTTTTCATTACACAAATTTACAACCCTTATGGGCAGACGAAAATTCAAGTAAAAGAGATACATTAATTACAGTATAAAGAGGAATAAAAAATGTTATTTGCAAATAAAAAATCTCTAAAAGGTGGAGGAGCAATTTTATCAATAAATGCTCAAATAGGTACAACTTATCAACTAGTAATTACAGATGCAGGAAAATTAATTATATTAACTAATGCTTTACCAATTGCAGTAACGATTCCTACCAATGCAGTTGTACCATTTTTAATAGGAACACAGATACAATTAATTCAAGGTGGTGCAGGTAAAGTTACTTTCTCAGGCGTAGGAGTTACAATTAAATCAAAATCAAGTAATAAATCAATAGGTGCACAGAATGTTACTGTCGCTTTAATTCAGGAATCAATAGATGTATGGAATTTAATTGGCGACTTAATTGCTTAAAAATAAGGGGAATAAATGATTAGTTTAGGAGTACTCACATACAATACAGAACAACCACTACCAATGAGCACCATTGCATCGGTTATATATGAAGGAGCACCAGCTTTTTCTTATCAACGTAAAAGTTTTTATGCAAATGGAAGATTTTGGGTATTTTGGAGCAATGGAAGACAGGCAGCAGGAGATTTTAATATTTTATATTCTACTTCAATAAATGGTATAATTTGGACTTCTCCAATAATTATTAGACCCTGTATCAATAGTACAATGTTTTCGATTTGGTTTGATAATACTTATGTGCATTATGCTTATGCTGATAAAACTAAAATTTATTATCGGAGAGGAATTCCAAATGTAGATGGAACAATTACTTGGAGTGCAGCAGAACAAGTTATATCCACTACATATAATCGGGCATCTTTTCCAATGGTATCTATTGATAGTAATGGTTATGTATGGGTGGGTTATCTTGATTGGACTGGAGCATCTGGAAGTGGCTATTATGCCTATGTTATTAAGTCTGGTAATAATAATGGAACGTGGGGAATAACTCCTTCTGGTTTTCCCTACAGATGTCCAGGCACTTCTGTAAATGTAGCTAAAGCAACTGTTATTCCTTTAACTTTGGGTAAAGTACTTATTATTTATTGTACTTATATGAATAGGAGTTTTAGAAGTCAATACTGGAATGGTTCTACTTGGAGTGGAGAAAAAGCACTTTCATCTGTTCCTTACGGTACTTGGGCACATTCAGCAGTTGCAGAAGGTGATGATGTTCATCTTACCTTTTTGCAGAAAACTACGTATAATATTCAATATGCAAAGTATACTTACGCTATAGATAGTTGGTCTACAGAAGAGACTATACAAATAGCAGCAACCTCACAAAGCGACCCAGTTTTATGTAGAGATATTATTTCTAATAATTTATATTGTTTTTGGTTTAAAAGTCCAGATTCAAATACTATTTATTATAAGAAAAGAATTAATGGAACATGGGATAGCAATCCTATTACTTGGATAACAGATATTTTAACCCTATCTGATAATCGTTTAAATTGTTTTTATAATAGTTATTCTGGAAAAATAGGAATAATGTATTGTTCTAAGACAACCAGTCCATTTGATTTAAGATTTACACATTTAATAATTTAGGGGAATAAAATGATTATTTTAACTTATTTTACAGAAAACAACATTCCAAAAACAGGATTATCACCCACTATAAGAATTAGAAATGCCTCTACAGGCATTTTAATAATAACAGATGAATTAATGTCTGAAGTAGGTGATGGATTTTATAAATATGAATTTGTGGGTTATGATTCTTCTATTGATTATGCAATTCGATGTGATGGTGGAATGAGTTTATCAAATGATGAACGTTATTCTTATGCTGGAAATGATGTAGACCAAACTGAAGAAATTTGGTCAAATACGATAAGAACTTTAACTTCAGGAACTAAAGATTCTGAAATAGATGCAATAAAAACCCAAACAGATAAAATACCTAGAATTTTAGGTTTAAATATGGAAAATCACAGAATATTTTCTCCAACTTATGATGCGAATAATTGTTTAACGAGTGCAACGATAAAAATATATCCTACCAAAGCAGATTGTATAGCTGACACAAATTCAATAGCAACTTATTCGATGGTAGCAACATTCGATAGTGAAAGTAAATGTTTAACCTATAGAATGACTCGTGAGATTTAAATGAAAAAATGTACGGATTGTAATAAAGAAATAAATTATCGAGCAATAAGATGTAGAGAATGTGATAATTTAAATAGAAAAATAAAATATAAAGGCGAAAATAATCCAGCATTTATTGATGGTAGAACTTTAAAAAAATATTATTGTCTTATATGTAATAAAGAACTAAGTTGTTATCAAACAAAAACAAATATGTGCCAATCTTGCGAAAATAAAGAAAAATATAAAAACCCAAAAAATCATCCAAATTATAAAGACGGTAGAAGTTTAGAAATTAAATTTTGTATCGATTGTGGACAAGAAATAGAATATAGAGCAATGAGATGTTCAAGTTGCGAAACCAAAAGGAGATATATTTTAGGTATTTTAAGTCCAGAAAAAACTCAACCAGAAATAAAATTACAAAAATTATTAAAAAGATTATTTCACAAAAAATATAAATTTGTAGGAAATGGAATATATTGGATAACCAATTTTAATCCAGATTTTGTAAATATAAAAAATAAAAAGATTATAGAACTTTATGGCGATTATTGGCATAATAGACAAGATATTAAAGAAAAAGATAAATTAAGAATTCCTACTTATAAGAAATATGGTTATAAAATTCTTATTGTTTGGGAACATGAATTAGAAGATTTAAATGAATTAATCAAAAAATTAAGGAAATTTTAATGGATGAATTTAAATCGATTATAGATTATATTGTTCAACAAGAATCAAGAAAAACAGTTGGTATCCTCTTAAAAAGAATAGAATTATCAGTAGAATTAGCTAAAAAAGAAAATAGAGATTATCTAACTTTTCAAGAAGTTGAAGGATTAAAATCTCAAATAAAAGAGGCGACCTATGAGGCATATAGGAATATAAGAGATTTTTTAAATACTGGTAAAATTATACTTGTAAATGCAAATGAACAAAAACGTAAGGAAAACCTAAAAAAGGAGTAAGGAATGGAAGATAATCATATGGAAGAAGCAAAAAAAATAGTCGAAGAAATGGATAAAGATATAAATTTAAAAAGAGCAGAAGAACTTATTAGAGATAATAAGATTCAATTTGAATATAAAGATAAACAATATAGAGTTCGTATGCTTAATTTAAAAGAAAAGGAAGAATTAGATATGCTTCGTAGAAAAAAATTTGGACAACTTATTCAGGATAAAGATATTCTTCTCGAAAAAGACCTTATTAAAGTACTTAAAACAAGAGATATAGATGTAGATAAAATTAATGACGATATAAAAAAATTAGAAGTTGGAGAATTAGATTTACAAATAAAATTAGGAGAAGCTATTTCTAAAAACGAAAATGAAACTATTTTAAAAAGATATAAAGAGCAAATCGAAGAAATAAGATTAAAAATAGCAATATTAAATACTCAAAAAACTTTAATATTAGAATTTAGTTTAGAAAATCAACTTTTAAATTATATTTCGCAAATAATTACTTATTTGAGTGCAGATATTTTAGAAGATGGAATTTGGAGAAGGATGTTTAATTCTTTGGTAGAATTTCAAAGTTATTCAGACGAATCTTTAATTAATAGAGCAGGGCAAATGAGTATGATTTTGCAGTATATTTAAAAATATGAATATATGGTATAATATCAGGTTATTAGCTAAGAGTATAAAGGCTCAAAATTTATTTGCAGCAGCAAAAGAAATTTCAAGTATTAAATTATTTAAAAATAATTTTAATTTTTCTAAAATACAAGAATTATATCTTAACTATTTATATATGTACGATGCTATTTTAAAAGATATAATTACCGAAAATATTAGTAAACATGTAATAGACAATGAAATTTATGAAGATGCTTATATGTTATGGCGAAAAGAAAATAGATACAAAAAACAAAAATCACAAGATAAAAATAAAGGCATTCATTTGGTTGCTGGAAACAAAATAAAATTTAAAGAGGGATAATACTATGCCAAGTGGAGATTTTCTCGCACGTATAAAATTAGCATTGGAAGGAAAAGAAAAAGTCGTAAGTGGGTTATCAGAAACACAACGTGCTGCTCAACAACTTGCCAAGACTAAAGTAACTACTACCTTCGATAAAGAAGGTCTAGCTACAGGTAAACAAATAGAAGAAACTTTTAAAAATATAACTCCAGCAGCATCGAAAGCCTCTGGTATGATGAACGATTTTACCAAAGCATTATCTAGAGTTATAATAGTAGCTCCTATTTGGATGGCTTTTAGAGCAATTTTACAAAGTACAATGGCTTTACTTAGTGAAGGATTTAAAACATGGGAAGATTTTGATAGACAATTAATAAAATCTAAAGCTGTTATTCACGATTATTCTGGAACTACTGACCAAGCTATGGTTGTCTTAGAAGATAGAATTAGAACTTTTTCTAAAGAATCAGGAATAGCTTTAGACCAACTAACTTCTTCTTTTTATAGATTCGGAACTGTAGGAATAGCTTTCGAAGATGCTTTATCAGGAGCAATTGCTTCGGCAAAATTAGCCAAAGCAACTTTAGGAGACGTAGATACAATTTCTCGTTCTTTAGCTATGACTTATAGATTGTTAGGAGATACAATAGATAATAGTCTATCTCCTATGCAAAAACAAGAAAGTTTAGCAGGTAAAATTTTTCATTTATGGAAATCTAACGCTTTCGAAGCAAACGAATTTGCTGCTTCTTTAAATAATTTTGTTTCTACAGCTAACATCGCAAATTTTACTGCAGACCAAACAGTTGCAACTTTAGCTGCGTTAGGTACAGCAGGTGTTCAGGGTTCGAGAGGTGGTGCTTTATTAAAAACATCTATATTTAAATTAATAGAAAATATGGATAAATTAGCAGGAAGTTTAGGATTAGCAGTCAATCCTGAATTAGAAACAACATTTGGTCTTTTTACGAGAGTATTAGATAAAATAAATTTATTAAGCCAAACTAAAGGAATTCCTGCAGAAGCAATGAAAGATATACAAGAAATATTTGGTGGGGTAAGAGGAGCACAAGCAATTTCTGCTTTAAATGCTTTACTCCCTGAATTAAAACAAAATTTAATAGATTTAGGAAAAGACCCTCAACAATTTATAGCAGGATTAAACGAAAGATTTGAAGAAGTAAAAAGTACAGTTAGTGGACAATTAGATATTTTTAGAAATTTAAGAACTCAAATCGGCGAATCGTTTGTCAAGGCTTTATTAGGAGCAGATGATTTTAAAATAGCTTTAGAAGGTATTAATTACGATATGGAAAAAATGATGGAAACAGCAAAAAATATAGGAGAAGTACTTTATTTTTTCCATAATCCAGTAAAAGTAGCCGAACAAGATTTTATAAACATAACAAAAGAAGAAGCAAAATTTAATAAATATATATCCGATGGAATTAAAGGTGCATTATCTTTAGCAGATACTATAAAATTAATGTCTTTAATTGAAGTTACTGAAGAAACAGAAAAATTAGTGAATAAACTTAGAAAAGTAGCTGTAGAAATGGTAAAAGATTCGAATACAGCTATAGAACTTGAAAAAGAATTACAAAGAGTTGCAGATATATATAATAAAACATATAAATTAAGAGACGAATCAGCAGATAGAAAACTATCTCCCGAAGCACAACGTAAAGTAGAATTAGTTAAAACGGAATATGAAATACTAAAAAAACAGAAAGCAGGAGTAGAGGATACAGTTATAGCTTATGAAAAAATGAATAATTTTATTAATATTTTAGTAGACGAATATAATAAATTAGAATCAGCAAATGGAAAAACAGTAGAACAAATTAATAAACAATCAATAAAAACTGCACTTTTAAAAGGAGATTTCGAAAAAATTAATGATATATTTAAAGAAAGAAAATTATCAGAAGAAGAATTAAATTCTTTAATAAAAATTTATTCGGATATAAATAAAAGTACTTTATCCGACGTGGAAAAAAGATTAGGAATAAATTCTTCTTTATTAAGAATAGCAAACGAAGAAGAATCAGCTATTATCAGACAAGAAATGGCATTAAAATCTATGATGTATGGTGAAGATTATATAAAAAATAGTATGGATGATAGACTTAAATTAGCTCAGGCATTAACTAAAGAAGCAGATGAACAAGAAAAAAAATCTAGTAGAATGGTAGAATTATTTAAAATAGTTCAAAAATATGGTGCAGGAACTGCTCAAGAAGTTTCAAAATATCTAGCTGGAGTTTTAGAATTTAGTCAATTAAGTGCAAGAGCTGTACAAGCATTAAAAAAAATACTCCCTGGAGAATTTGAACAAGGAACAGCAGAAACGTATTTTAAAGGAACTACTTTTGAATTTCCAGAAGATTTAGAAATAAAAAGAAAAGCTGAAAGAAATAGAAAAATAATAGAAGATGTTTTTAGTATGCCTATCCCCACAAATATAGATGTAGAAACAACTGATTTTGCAGAATTAATAGATTTAACACCTAAATTAAGAGTATTAAAAGAAGTGTTTGCTCAGGCTTTTTCTGAAGGAATAAACCAAGCCCAATTAAAAATAGGATATATGGCAGACATTCTTAAACCCAGAGAAAATATTATAACACAAATGAATATGTCAATTAATATAGAACCTATGAGAATGAATGTAGATTTAGATTCTGAACAAGTTATAGAAAAAGTGAAACAAAAAGTTAATGAAGAATTAGATAATAAAAAATCTGAAACGTATAAGAAAATACAAAATCAAATAGAAAATTTTTAGAGGAGATAAAATATGTCTGTGAATTTTAAACTTTATGCAAGTAACGGTTCAACTTTAATTCATACTTTTTCTACAGTTTTTCAAGCTAATTATCCTCATACAGAAAAAAAATTAATTGAACATGAGAATGTAAGAGGAAAAGGAAGTATAATAGTAGATGGTGGTGATTCTTCATGGACTTTAACGCTAAGAGGAGTATTATTTGCTAACGATTATGATGCTTTAATGGCATTAGTAGATACTATGGAATCTAGTATAGTTTTAAATACTCCTTATGTTTTAAAAATTTTAAGTGGAGTAACTACTCATAGTTATAATTGTAAAAGAATAGTACCGATAATATACCAGGAAGATTCGCTTAGAACTAATTTTATAGAATATACATGCGAACTAAGATGTTTATCATGGTAAAAGATAAGGAGAAATAAAAATGGCACTAACAATTTATGTAAACAAAAGTACAAATGATTTAAGTAGAGCAGCAAGTCCAACTGACTTTATATTAATGAACCTTACTAACGATTCTTTAATTTTTTCAGCAGGTTCTGATACTGTTAAAGATGGAGAACCTATACCTACACCTACGCAACTTAATTCAGCAGCAATTTTAATAACAGTAACAGATGTAGAAGTTCCTCATTTCTTTTTAGCAGATGCTTCGGACGACGAATTAAAAGAAATACATAACGCTGGTAATCAAAATAAGCAATATGTATTTTGTGCAGCTTTTGGCGGAGCAACTGCCTCCGAACCTATATTAGAACTTTGGGACGACGAAGATTTAGATTCTATAAATAGTTATTGTTTAGGAGCAGGAGTAGCTAATAATAGTTTTTTTAGAGGAATTCAAACCACATCAGGACTTCCAGGAGACGGATGGACAGGAAGTAGATTAGCAGGAAGTTCAGATAATCATTTTCTATGGCTAAATGACGAAGACGGAGCATTATTAGGAGCTACAGATTTATATTGGACTTTAAGAATAACAGTACCAGCAGATTATGCAAATGCTGCTTCGGAATCACCAACTATGGTTATAAAGTGGACAGAAAATTAATATGAAAGAAAAATATACTTTCGTAGGAGAACAAAAAGTAACTGCGTCTTTTGTGAGTGGAAACTACATATGGATAGCTTTTTATGGAATATCTAATAAATGTAGTTTATATAAATCTTCTATTTTTAATCCTAATCTAATTTACTGGGATATAGAAATTACAGGTAATGAAATCAATTATATGATAGAAGATACTACTTATCTTTATTTGGCTTTAGATGATTCTACTTATATAGGAGCTAAAGTAGAAAAAAATAATCCTTCTACTATTACTTATTTTACGAAAGATGTAGGTATAACAGAAAAAGCAATAGATTTAACTAGAGATACTACTTATATTTATTTTTTAATTCCAGGAATAGCTTTTGGAACCAATACAAAAATAGCAAAATATAATGCTAGTACAAGAGCATATGTAGAAACGATAGACTTAGCAACAGTAAGTAATGCAAAAAAGATAGATACAGATGTCAACGGAAATTTATGGTTAGTTTCTGATTTAGATTTGACTCCTACCATTACAAAAGTCTGGTACGACGGTTCTTGGCAATTTTTAAGTTATTTATTATCATAGGAGCAAAAAATGATTAAACGAAATGATTTTGTAGAAAGGTCTATTTATTTATTAAGAGAAAAATTAGAAGAAAATTTACCACTAGAAGCAACTTTGGATGAGATGGTAGAAATAGCAAGAGAATTAATTAAAGAAATTTTTTAAAAAGGAGGTAATTCAATGTCCGCCACATTAAATTGGAAAGAAAGTAATTTAGTAGGAGAAGTAGAAACAGCAATTACAAATATTAATTTTGGTAATGTTGACGAACCAAATATTGTTCCAGCAGATGACCCTGTAATAATCGGTCAGAATTCTTTTTCAAAATATATTAGAGTTCTTTTTACAGGAACTTGGACAGAAATTTCTAATATGAAATTTTGGAAATCAAGTGGAGATTATAAAACAGATGAGATAATAAAAGCAGTAGCTAATATTGCTTATTCCACACCTTCAAAAGTATCTACAGGAGATTCGAGTATTCCAATTACAGAAGGAACAGCGTTAGTAATTCAAGCAGCAGATGGAAGTCTTACAATTACGCCACCTGAAGATTATACTAAATATATTAGATTACAAACTCAATCTACAGTTTCTACTCCAGTAGGAGCAGGAAATCAAAAAGAATTTACTTTTCAATGGGATGAAACTTAATTAGGAGAAAATAATGGATACAACCATTAATACAGATTTAAGAGTAGGTAATAATACAATAGAGCCTTGCTCTTTCTTTTGGATTTCATTATTTCAGGATAATTCTAAGATAGAACAATTTAATCCAGATGGTAGCGAAAATAGATTCCAATTAGTTAAAGATAAAATGAATGAACTTGCTTATTTTAATTTAACAGATAGAAAAGGACATTTTTTTACAATTGACTTAATAAATGGAAGAATTGGTTATAATTATTTGCCACTTCCTTATTTAGAAAAAACCGATAAACAAAATATAAGACTTATTTTTTTCCGTAGGCACCAAATGAAAATGTCTATGAATGGAAAATTAAAATCACATAATATAGAATATCATCTTGGATTTCAATGGCAAGATTTTGAAAAAAGAAATCATAAGATTATTCTAAAAATAGATAACGAAGGCAGTTGGATTATAGGAGATAATTAATGTCAGGATTAGATGGATTTGTAAAATTATTATTACACTGCGATGGAACAGACGGGTCTACTACTTTTATAGATTCTTCATTTAGTCCAAAAACTATAACAGCAGTCGGAAATGCTCAATTAGATACAGCTCAAAAGAAATTTGGTACAGCTTCAGGTTTATTCGACGGAAACGATTCTTTAACAGCAATAGCAAGTACAGATTGGAATTTTGGAACAGATAATTTTACTATAGATTTCTGGATAAGATTTAATGCTATAGGAGGTGGAGGAGGAGTTTCTCCTAATAATCAATATTTTATAGATATAGGTTCTAATAAATCTTGTATAAAATGGTATAATGGTAATTGGGAAGTTTATACTGATTTAATAGGTGGACAAAAAGTTTTAACTTGGGCTAATACGCCTAGTATAAATACATGGTATCATGTAGCAGTAGTAAGAAATGGTAATACTTGGTATTTATTTGTAGATGGAATATCACGTAATTCAAATACTAGTAGTAATAGTTTTGGTAGTTCTTCATTAGTTCTTACAATAGGAAATTATGGCGGAGGAGGAAGTTATGGATTAAATGGTTGGTTAGATGAACTTCGTATTTCAAAAGGCACAGCACGTTGGACTACTACCTTTACTCCACCCACTGAAGAATATAATAATAAAGTTAAACAAACAATTACTTCAGATATAGAATTTTCTCATTTAAGAGAAAAGATAGAATCTGATATTCATTTTAAGGTAGAAGGACTTCAAGAAATAATAACTTCCGATGTAGAATTCTCTCCTTTAATAGAAAAAATATCATCCGACGTTCATTTCAAAGCAGAAGGGTTTCAGCAAATAATAGAATCAGATGTAGAATTTTTAAATAGAAAACAAGAAATTATTAATTCAGATATTTATTTTATAGAAGAATACGATGGAAAATTTATTCATGATAATCATTTATTTTTAGTTACAGATACCAATCCAACTCAAATTATAAAAATAGATTTAACCAATCCTGCAAGTTATACTAAATATACCATAACAGGAAAAACTAACGGAAAAGATTTAGTAATTAATCATGATAGAGAGTATTTATACGCTTCTTTATCTGGCGGATATATAGTAAAAGCTAGTACAGATGACCCATCTATCCAAACTATTCATGATATAGGAGAAGGAAATCAACTTTATTCTATTACTCACAATCCAGATTATTTAACTACTTTTATAGCAGATGCGGAATCAGGAGATAGTTTATTTATTTTAGACGAAGCTACTTACGAAAAAATTAATACAGATTTTAGAACGAAAGCAGAAGAAGAATCTCAGATAAAAACAAGTTTCGGTACTACATTCGGTTCTAAGATTAATACAGATTTTAGGACAATAGCAACTAATAAATCACAAATAAATACAGATTTAAGATTTATTAAAATTAGTTATCCAGAAATTAGTTATACCAATCCATTAGCTAGAACAGATTTTCATGTTAAAATAGATGATGTGGAATTAGGTAATGATGATTTAAAATTAGATTCTATAAAAATAACTCATACTGCCGATAATAAGAGCACAGCAGATTTTGTTTTAAATAGAAAACATGATGATTTAAATAATCCAACTACTATTACTTCTAATAATAATGTAAAAATTTATTTGGGTACTAAATTAGAATTCGAAGGAATAATAATTAAAATTAATTCTAGAAGCGAAGAAGAACAAATAGAGGTATATTGCGAAACGACCGATGTAAGTACCAACTATAATATAGTAACAAAAGATTTACCCCTTACAGTATTAAATGAAAAATTACATTTATATGACATCTTAGTAAACGACGTTGATATAGAAAAACCTTATTTAAGTACATTATTAGTTATTTTAGGAAATAATAATAAATATTGGAACGGAACTATATGGGTAAGTAAAATAACAGAAGCATTAACATTCGCTACATTTGCTTTGGCAGAAAGTTATATAACAGCTAATGAAACTAACGATAGTTTTTACTCTAAAGAACCTATTGTAAGTAATTATGAAGAAAATCCTCAATACTATAACGGAATAAAAGTAAACTTAGGTACAAGAATCGACGAAAGAGATATACAATTTACTGTCGGATATAGTTCTATTCGTATAGCTGAACAATTATCAGATGGAACGTTTGAATTTACTCCAAATTATACTTATTTTTGGGTAGTTGATGTAAACTGGTTTAATTTAACAGGAAGTCAAAAAACTTCAGGTTGGAGATATATAGGAACTAGTTTAGCTTCTTTAAATGGAGATTTATATGAAATTAAAGAAGCATTTTATAAAAAACAAAGAATTTTAGACGACATAAATACCGAATTAGGATATTATACGATAGGAACAGCTCCTTTTAAAGAAATTTCAGTAAAAAACGGAATAAAAAAGGCTAGATTTAGATATGAAGATAAGGATGATGGACTTTATCGAACAATAGGAAACATTTATGATTACGAACAATATTGTAAAGATGTTGCTGCTATTGAATACAAAAAAATAAAAAATATAAACGGAGAGGTATTACCTAAGAGTTCAGCTAATTTACAATTAACCATAGATGGATATTTATATTATGATTTAAAATTATTAACAAGAACAAATATAACTAATACTACAAGTAGTAATATTTATAAAAATAGTAATGGATTTCCTGTTAGTATAAAACAAATTACAATAGATTCTTCGACTATGTCAGTAAATTTAACTTGCGATAATATAAAATCAGAACATGAATTAGAATTATTAGATGGTCAATATCCTATAGAACCTGCCGAAATAGAAGCATTTTCTTATAAATATTATCAAAAATGGGATTTATCTTCGTGGGAAAATATAGATGGAGTACAAAATTAATGAATAATTACCACCAAAATAAACATAAAATTAGAACAATTTATAATAATTTACAAACTTCGGAACAACAATATGATAAATTAAAAAAACAACCTATTAATAAAATATCTATAAATTATATTAAAACACAAAACGAATATATTATAGACGAAATAACAACTACACATAATTATTATTATAAATGTTGGTATATCAAATTAGAAAATTTTCCAGAAAATATATTACCATTTATTAAGATTATTCCTATTATTTCTACAACAACAGCTTTTGAAGACGAAATAGTTACTTGGATTCGAATGGGAGATAGGAATCAATTTTTTTACTTTATTAATAAAAGATTAGATATAGAATCAAATAAAGATATATTTTATATTTTTATTTATTATTCTCATGGGATTGATTATATATATGAGCAACCTCCGATAATTTTAAAATTAAAAATGTATTTAGATTTACCTCAAAATTACGATGAATTACGAACAAACAAAACATAAAATTAGGAATTGTTATAATGATTCTAAAGATTTACAACAAAATATAGATAAAGTAGATTATATAGGTGAAAATTTAAATAGAGAAAAAATAGTTCAAAAAATTAGTTATTTAGAATCTATTTGGTTAACATTAATAAGAGTAAGTTAAGGAAAAAATATAATGAGTTTTGTTTATCCAGAATATTTACATCCTGGTATAGTAGAAAAATATAAGTGGATAGGTTATAATTATTATTCTTATATTGATTTAGATATAAAAGAAGAAAATTTAAATTTAGTAGATTATCAAACTTTGATTAATTCAGAGGCAGATTTAGGAAAAAATTTTCAAACTTTATTTAATAAACCTACTTGGGAAGAATATTGGACTGCTTATGCAGGTTCTACTTTAATAGCTCAAAAATTTCATTTATTTGACGGAGGTAGTTTATATTATGCTGTAGTTCCTTATGGAATAACAGCTTCAGACGTTGCTCTATATTCTAAATACGATAGTGGATTACGTAAAACTATCATATATTGGGATTCTACTTTAAAGTATAAGATATATTTAAAAAGATATTTGGTAGAAGGTAGATACGAATATAAAATATACCCCCCTAGCGGAACAGGTACTTGCCCAGAGTTACCCTCTACTTTAACTTTAAAATTAAATTATCCAGATGCACAATTTACTAATTCTGAATATACTTTTTGGGAAACCAGCAGAAAATTTGATATTATAATGCAATATAGAGTTTTTCTTAAAACAAATAGTAATCCTGTAGAAAAATTTAGATTAATAGAAACAGGACAAATATATGAAGTTGTACCTACGACTCGTGACGAAGATATAATTTTTTATAGAACTACTGAAATAGTAACTAAACATCTAATATGGGTACCAACTCCACCACCTGCCCCCGAACCTGGATATTGGACATTTCATTTTGATACTTCGGGAGTAATTTATGGAGCAACAATTAGAAAAATAACATATGTTCGTGCAGAGGAAGTAATTCCTATTGAAGATTTACCTCAAATAAGAACGAAATTAATAGTAAGTATAAAACCTAACTTTAATTATAAAGAACGACAACAATACGAAAAATGAATTACGAACAACAAAAAAATAAGATATATAATGTTTTTAATAATACACAAGAAGTAATTTTTGATATTGATAATTTACAGAAGCAAGAAATATTAACAAACGAAAAAATAAATTTTAATGATATTTCTTTTATTAAAAATATAGCTTATTTAGATACAGGATGGCATGATTTTGAAAAAAAATATGATAGGGGGAGATGGGAAAACGACTATTTTTATTATCCCTTTTCTGTTAATATTAATAATTTTCCAGGAAGATTAATTCCTTTCATTAAATATGCTGATTTTTATTCTGCTTTACAGTTTGACGAAGATTATATCGATATTAATTTTTATGGGTGTATATTTATAAATCCAGATATGAATAAAGAGATAAAAGACCAAGAATTTCCTATTACTATTTTTAGATGCATGTATTTATGGTTTCCTTTCAGTTCTGTTAATAATAAAGCTAGATTTATTATTAAATTAGCCAATCCTCAAAATTATGTTTAGATTACTTTATAGGTAGGGGTAGAATCTTCTATTCCTTCTTTCCATCCAGAAGTTTTCTTTCCATAATATTCCTGTCCAAATTCATTTATTTCTAATTTAATTTCGTTATCAGATAAATCAAAAATAAAGTTATAAACTCTATTCTCTTTTTTAGCCATTAATATTATTCTAGTAATTTTAATTCTATTATCGTTTAATAAAGATTGAGTTTTTTCTATAAGATGATTATAAGATTCATAATTTTCAAGAATAAGAGTATGTTTAAAGAGAGTATATTCTATTTTTGAAATAGGTTTAATAGGCATCTCATTCCAAAGACTTCTCTCTATACTACCGCCCTGCCATATTTGTCCGTCCTTATGAGTTATAGTATACATAATTATTCACCTTTATTGAATGTTTATTCACGTTCTAACGATTCTTTGATAAAATTTAATACGAAATAAATGACTTCTTTAATTTCTCGAAAGTTTGTAGTTGAAGAAAATAATCTAAATTCTATAGTCTGATAATCTTCTTTAGGTAGATGTGAAATATTTAAAGAATAATATTTTTCGTCAATGTAGCTATAATGTCTAAAATTAGTTCTTAGATTATTTCTAAAATTATGTAATTCTTTTTCTGTAAGTTTATGCAGCTCACTCTTTGGTAATAGTTTACATGTATTAGCAATGCGTTCTTTAGAAATATTAAACCTTTTAGCAATATATTTTTGTTTATGTATCCATTCTTTTATAATAGTTATAATTTGTTTATCTGTTAAATTTTTAATATTACAATTATGAACAATTAAACCATTAGCAATGTAGGTATTTGTCCCAGTTTCAAAATTATATACTCTTACTTTTTTTCCTTTTTTGTAAGTAATTCTTGATATATCTTTACAACCCCAATACTTTAAAGGTTTATATTTTAGTTTATTGGGATGTGTTTGAGCATAAAAATCTATAGCGGGCATTATTCTTAGTTCATAGAATTTTCTATTAGATATTTGAGTTTTTCTAATTCTTAATTTAAACGAAATATTTAATTCGTTACAATATTGTTTAATTTTATTTATTTTTTTTAAGTTTGTATTGCATAAAATTATTTCATTAGATGTTTGTGTTCCTTCTGCATCAAAAAAACCTGCCAAATATCCGAGTTTATAAAATGTGCTATTTCTAAGATGAGAATTTCTTAAAAAATTATATACATCCTTTCCTCCTACACATGAATAAAAATAATTTTTATTATCTTGATGTATTGACATATTTCTTTTCAATCCAACTTTGTTAAAACATATATTAATAAAATTCAACAAATTTTTATCTTTACAATGAAAAGTTATTTTTGAATTTTTGTTATGTTTTGCATTGATAATATGTCCGTCGCCAGATATATATCCATCTAACCATCCTCGATGCCACGATTTGTCTCTATAATTTTCATCCTGTCTATTGTTATTGAATGTTATATATTTTGTTTGTTTTATATGTTCGGCAGGATAGAAATAATTAATTCTTCTATTATTTACAGGCGTTTGAGCTAAATATTTAATAATGGGATGTTCTGGAGTTACAGATACTAAAAATTTATTATTATAATATAAATCGATTGTATCTGCATTTCGACAATATTTTTTGCTTATTTTAGTAGAAATAAATTCTCCAGAAATTAAATTCAATCCCAAAATATTGTCCCCTATTTTAATTCGTTCAATAGATTTTGAGGTGTAATCAGGTAACATAATTTTAGTTCCCCATTTAAAGCAATGAATATGTAAACCACAAGTAGGTTTTGCTTTTCCTCTATAAACACGTACTAAAGCTAATATTTCTTTTATTTGAAGAAAAGAATCTTCATTATAATATAGATGATTAGAATTTTCAGGAGAAAGTTCAATTCCATTATTCAAAGACCCATCGTTTTTTATCTCCCAACCCTTTAAGGTTTTACCACGTTCAATAAGTCTATCAGATTCTGTTTTAGCTGGTAATTCGAATTCAAATTCAGGAGCAAATCTGATTTTCTTAATATCTATAAGTTTAATTTTGTCTTCTTTTTTATTTATTGACTTAACCATAATTTATATATTTTTATTATTTCTCTTATATCTAATTTATTACTAAACATTAAATAAATAGAAAAAGGTAAAACTAAAAATACAATAAAAAGCATACCTAATGTAAATATTATTATTGCTAATGATAAATTAAGCATTAGTTTCTCCTTATTGTTTTTTTAACCAAATACTATACGCTTGATTAATATCATTAATATCTATAGGATAATATTTCCATTGTTCAATACTAACATTACAACAATCTGTAAATTGATTATTCTTTTTAATTCTAGAAAATTGCCATTTATTATGTACATGTCCTACTATGTTAAATTTATAATTAACGTCTGCAAAATCTGGATTATGAACTAAATTAATTCTTTTTCCTCCATGTTTTATAACTAATCTCTCTATGGGAGTTTTAAGAGAATTATTCTTATCATGATTACCCTGGATAAAAATAATATTTTTACAATTAAGTTGATTAATGAAGTATTGAGGTTTATCTTTTTCGCCTTCTCCTCTACCAGAACCTGAACGAAAAATAAAATCTCCCACAAAGAAAACCATATCTTCTTTTTTAACTCTTTTATTAAAATTAGAAATAATGGTATTATTCATCTCATCCAATGTTTTAAAGGGTCTACCTGTGTATTTAATTATATTGAAGTGATTTAGATGCCAGTCAGAAGTGAAATAAATATTCATAAAATTATCTCCTATTTTTTAGGATAAAGTATTTTATCTACTATTCCATACTTTAAAGCATCTTCGGGGAACAACCAAAGTTGTCCATTTTTAATTTGTGTTAATTGTCTTTGATTTAATTTAGTATGTTTTTTTAACATTTCATTCATTCTTTTTTCTAATCTAAATAAAAAACCAGCTTGGTCTTTAATATTTTGTACATTACCTTGTAAAAGGTCAGAAGTACTATGTTGCATCCAAAATCCATTAGGAGTAATAAATCTTTTTTTACACACTATACTTATCATTGCTGCCATTGAGCAGGCTTCTCCTGAAATGATAGAATAAACAGGAGCATCTATGGCTTGTATTGTATCTATTATAGATAATCCATAAGTTACCCATCCGCCTGGACTGTTTATTTCCAAATTAATAGGTATAGTTTTATCTAGATAATTCATAGCTCTTATTTTAGAACAAATAATATCTGCACTAATATTATTAATTTCGTCGTAGAGAAGAATATATCTATTTTTATTTAAAATTTTATAATAAAATTCTTCAGAGTATTTATCTTTTTTATCCATCTTCAAATCTTCTTTTATTTCTTCGTCGTCGTTATCCCGATAGATTTTATTCATTTATTCCTCCTATTTTTAATTTATTAATTAAAGGCAAGCATAAAAAAGATGTAATCGCACTAATACATATTAATATTTTTAATCCTACTAAAGGCAGTAATAACGCACCGCTAAAACTAGATGCAGTTCCTGCACTTAAATTATTTATTCCGCAAAGTAAAGCAAATGTAGTTGCTTCCAATCCATCAATTGAAGATTTAGCCATCCAATCCATAACAATAAGAAAAATAAACATACCTATAATACTATAAAAGAAGGTGTAAATTATTGCACTTATCGGTGTAAAATAAAGATAAGATAAAGTTGTAATTGCACCTAACCAGACAGAAATATGTAACCATTTTTTTATGTTGATTTTTTGACTTAATTTCCAATAAAATAATGCTCCTAAAATAGAAACTCCAGAAGCAACTGCTTCTAAAACTCCCATAAATTGAAAAGACCATTTAAATTTATCTCGCATAATGTAGGAAAGAGGAGTTCCAAACGAAGGAGAATACTTATAAAGAAATAAAAATAAACATCCCCATAAAAAGGATTTATTTTTAAAAATTTGTTTATAAGATTTAAGTTTATCTAATAATTTAATTTTATTTATTTTATAAAATCGAGGGCAATCATCATAATAAGGCATTTCGCAAGTTTTATAGAGTTTGCAATTTTTGCAATAGGTTTTTCCTGTTCCTTTTTCTTCTTCTTTATAAAAATAAAGTGGTATAAACATTAATAAATAAAAAGGTATAATTAATAAAAATCCTATTTTATAATTAAAATGGTCTGCTAAATAACCACCTAAAAGTCCTGTAATTACTGTTGCTATTGTAATAAAAATCCATTGTATACTTTGTATTTTACCTGTAATATTATATTTTTTTCCTTCTATACACATAGTTCCGTCAACTGCTACATCTCTAATTGCAGCGTTAGTAGAATTAATAAACATCATTGTTATTAGCATAACTAAAGGCAAAGACCATAAACCTAAGATTAATACAATAAGAATATCTATTATTATAGATATTGTTATCCAGATTTTTCTTGATAGAAATTTCTTAGTAAAACAAATATCTATATCATAATTAAATAAATTAATAATCATTGATTACCTCTCATATATCTGAAGTAAGCATACCAGTAATCTCGATTTGAGTTTGCTTTTAAATTGCATTTTAAACAAAGAGTTATTAAATTATTTTCTTTACAATTGTATTTATTATAATCTATATGATGTATACCTAGTTTTCTTTTTATTTGCGTTAATTCTTGTTCTTGAGATTTGTTACAGTTTTGACACTTATAATTATCTCTATCTCTAATATATTCTTTCAAATTTTCATTAAATTCTAGAGGATAGGGAAGATTTCCAAGTCCATGTTTGTAATTAGGATTATTTTTATCTTTATATAGTATTGATTTGAACATATAACTACATTTCATACATCTTGTATTTTGATAAGAAATTCGTTTGCCACAATCAAAACATTTTTTGTTTTCTAAAGTTCTTCCATCTTTATAAGCTGGATTGTTTTTACCTTTGAATAGTATTTTCATTCGTATAGAATAACATTTTTTGCATCTTATTGTTTTATAATGATGAATTTCCTTATTACAATCAATACAATAATGTTTTTTTAAACTTATTCCCTCTTTATAATTCGGATGATTTTTAGGATTTTTTAATCTTTTTTTCATAAGTTTAGAAATTAATTTTTTAAATTTAATAGATTTATGTTTATTTTTTATATATTTATTTACTATAAATCTATTACGACAAATAATACATCTTTTAGAATATTTTGAAATTTTGATTCCACAATCTATACAAAAGTTATTTTTCATGCTTTTTTATAGTAATTTTTAATATAGGAAACCCCAAATCTATCATAATTCCCCACAAAATTTTGGGAATCCACGCTAACCCTACAATAGAATTTATCATCATTATCTTTTCGGGAGAATATAACAATACTTCTTTAAAGTATTTAAAAATAGATAAGGACGGCAAAGATGAAAATCCTTGCAAATAATAACAAATAGCCGACAAGGTATAAATCCAAAAAATTTTAGAAGTTTTTTTATTCATTATAATATTTTATCTATTATTCCTCTTAATAAACATTCTTCAGGAGATAACCATAATTCTCCATTACGTAAAGTTTGCAATTCTTGTTCCGAAAGTTTAGTATAAATTTTTAAATGATTTTCAATCATTTGCCATTCTTTTTTAATAAATTCTGCTCTAAATTCTACCTTACCAGAATAATCTTCGCTAATTCCTCCCCGCATATCATGACCCATCCAAAAGGTATTTTTAGTCATATAACGTTGTTTTCCTATAATAGAGATTAATCCTGCCATTGAGCAGGCTTCTCCGTAAATAATAGTATATACAGAACTTTTTATTAATTTAATAGTATTAATTAAAGAAAATCCATCGCAAACAGTTCCACCTGGACTGTTTATATATAAACGAATAGGTTTATGACTAAGTGCATCCAAAACAAAAATATCTTTTACTATTTTAGAAATATTTTCTGATTTAACATCTCCTACTAAAAATAAAGCACGATGTTTTAATAAAATATCATCTACTTCTAATTTTTTATTTATATCTAATTTTTGAGGAACTATAGGTTTTTTATTTTTCATTTTATTCTCCTATTTTAATTTTAAATTACATTTTTTACAAGAAGTGATTAAATTGGTTTTTCTACAATCTATACAGTAATATTTTTTCATATTTGAATAATTAAGATAGATAGAAGGACAATTAATCCCCAAACTATAGTTTCGACCCAATTTAGTGTTTTACCAAATAATTTATAACTTCCAAAATTTCTCCAACTCATTAAAGCATTTATCATACAAATACCTAAACTACATAAGATGTATACTAACCAATTTTTCTTTAAAATAGGAATTGAAATCAAAGATAGGGCAATTAACACTCCTATCGTTCCTCTCGTAAATACATTAGCTAAACTTTCATTATGATTGAATAAGTTATAAAAGAAAGCACCCAATTTACTTCCTTTATCATCTTCACAAGGAATTCCATAACCCATAGAAATAGGTATTGACATTAATATTATAGTTATAATTAATAAACTTTCTGTAGAAGAATAAGCTAAAGAAGTAATTAATCCAGGAATTAATATTCTTCTATATAATTTAGAAGAATTATCGGCTCCTCCCAATGCTCCTAAGAAACCACCCAATAAAGGTAAAGCACAAGTTATTATTTTATTTATTATTTTTTTCATTTAATAGAACTCCAATATAATTGGAATAAATTATTTATCATTGGAATACCCTTTATAACAAACCAGGGGAGTATAATAATATTTAAAATAGTAAATATTCTTATAAATATAGTAATTAATTTTTTTAATATAATAATACTTTTCTTTTTTCCTATAAATTTTTCTAGCAAGACTAATATAGGATAACTTCCATCCAATCCAGGAACTGGAATTAAATTACTCATTCCTGCTAACAAATTAAAAAATCCTATATACCACAAATAATAATTATTTATTTTTAAACTTAATAAACACATTAAAATACCAAAAATAATATTCACAAGGCATCCTGAAATTGCTATTAAAAGTTTTTTATAATATCTTAAATTCATAAAAGCAGTAGGACTTTTAGAAAAATCTAATTCTCCTTCTAATTCGCAATAACCGCCTAATAAGAAAGGAGTAATTTTATATATTGTTTTATTTATTTTTATTTCAAATCCAAATTTTCCAAAACCAAGACTATATTTAATAACTTTACATTTACATAATTTAGCAGTTATAAGATGAGCTGTCTCGTGTATACATATTAAGGCAATCAATGAAATTAGAAATAGTAATATCATCTAGTTCTCCATTAAATATCTAAAATAAGCAAACCAATAATCACGATTTATGTTTACTTTCAAATTGCATCCACGACAACTAGTAATTAAATTATCTTCTTTATTATTTTGTTTATTATAATTAATATGATGTACTGTTTTATTTCTTTTAAATTTATTCATTTTATTTGCGATAATTAACATCTCTATATCGGCGGTCGAATAAGACGATTCCTGATTGATGGTCGCACTCATGTTGTATTGCAAGTGCTTCTAAATCTTGTGAACAAGAAGTAAGTTCTTTAAAATTCTCATCTAAATATGTAATAGTAATATAGGTATATCTTTTTGTTGTTACGGAAATTCCAGGAAAACTTAAACATTGCTCATTTTGTACTTTTAAAGGTGTTGATTTTTCTATTATTTTAGCATTGATTAAAATATATTCGTTAAATTGCATTTCTTTATTTTTATTTATAAATTTAGGTATTTTTATATAAGAAATTGCTTTACTATATCCTATTTGATTTGCAGTTAATCCTAATCCACCTATTCGATTTAAAGTTTCTTTTAAATCTTTAATAATTTCTTTAACGTCTTCCTTTTTTTCTACTTGCAAACAAGGTTTACGTAATTCGTTTATATCGGTAATTATCTGCCTTCCTTTGGAGATTTCTTCCTTATCAAAAATAGGTTTATAATTTTTATCTAGCATAGATTTTAATGCTTCTCTTTCAGAAAGAGTAAGATAACCTTTTTCCATTCTTATTTTTTGCTCTAAAATATAAGTATCAAATTCTAAGGGGTTTCTAAATAAAGTTTTAAGCATTCATTTCTCCTTTACTTTAATTATCTTATTTATTCCTTCTTTTTTGGTAGGTTCTTCATATAAATCGTTAAACTTATCCCAAATAGATTCCCATAATTTTTTACTCCCCTGTTGGTGAGAATTCTTCATTCTTCTATCTACACAAATTTTTTTAGATAATCGAGGCATTTCAATAACAGTAACCGAATAATTATATTCTTTGGCTAATTTAATATATCTTTCTCTTAATTTTTTGTAAACTCCTACTCCATCTATAATAATATTTTCTTGTAATTTCATAAAATTTACGATAATATTTAATTCTGATTTCCATATAGCTGATTCTAATTTCGCATCGAATCTGTATTTTCCAGCTCCTATCATATATCTCAAATCATCTCTAGAAATATTTATATGAGAAAAACCTTTAAGAATAATTTTTTTTATCAAAGTAGATTTCCCCGAACCTATATTACCTACTAGTATAACTATTTCTGGTTTTTTATTTTTCATTATTTTTTTCCTAATAAAAGAGCAGTTGTACCTATAATCATACCCCACCAATAAGTATAGGGCAATCCTAAGAACCATCTAAGATGCCATTCGATTTGTTGTTTACGAAATCTTCTCCAAGTGTAATGAGGATTAAACATAAACCATAAAGCATCTTCTATGACAAAAAACCAAGATACTAATCCTAAAATTTTTAATTCTGTTTTTAGATTACCTAATTCATTAATAAAAGCACCATGAAATACTGTAATAAATAAAAGTAATAAATATAAATGATAACCAGTTAATGGTTTTCCTCCTAATAAAGTTCTAAATAAAACGTTAATACGAAACGTAGGAAGTTGTTTAGCCCATCCATTTCTTCCTTCTACCTGTATTTCCCACAAAGCAGTTATAATAGCTAAGATTAATGTAAAGATATAATATTTAATCATTCTTTTTCCTCGAATAGATTATTACAATTTAAACATTTAGCTTCCAAATAAGTAGCACACCTAATTGTAGTACATCCACAAGAATATTTTTTCATCTTTGTAGGAGCAATTATTGTAAAATGAGTTTTTCTGTATAGTTTAAACGTAACTTCATTAGGTTTAATTTTTTCTATGATTTTCTTTAAATTATCAGATAAAGAAGTTAATCCCCATCCATGTCTTCCGTCTTTTTCTACGTTTAAACCGTAAATTTCTGCTCTTTCTTTAAATGCTTTATTGTGATATTGTTGTGAATTACAATCTTCAATCTTATCACAAGTATTAGAATAATGTACCATTTCATGAACTAAAGTTTCGATAGGATTATTATTTAATTCTTCTGCACAAATATTAATTTCACTAATAGTTTGTTTACCTCGTTCCCATTTATTTTCCCAATGCCAACCAAGAACTTTTTGTCTACCTTTGGATTGAATGGTAATAATAGGTCTAGGATATTTTAATTTAAATTCAATAGCTAGAGCATCATAGATTCTTTCTAATTCTTTAATGACTGGTATAATTGAATTATTCATTTTTCTTTTTATAAGTAGGAAATATACTGGGGAATTTTTTTCGTGCTATTCTCAATGCGATTAATCCCTGACATTTATGAATAGCTTCTGCAAATTCTTCTTTTTCAGAAGGATGTTGTTCTTCCAATTTAACAAAAGAATTATATGATTTAGTTAAATAATCCAATACTTGTTTTTCTAATTTAGTCAACTTTACTTACTCCCTTTTCTCTAATTACAATAAATTGTTTTATTCCTTCTAAATAATTAATATCAATTATTACTTTAAGAATAACATTTGGAAATAATTTTTTGAATAATTTGTATTTTTTCCTAGCATCATCTCTCCAATATCCTTTGATTTCAATATAAATATTACTTTTTGGAAGATAAAAGTCTGGAGTATAAGTAGTATCTTTCAAATCAAATTCTTTGGGTTCATAAATGTATTCAATATTATGTCTATCTAACCATTTGGCAAACTTAATTTCCCAACTACTTCTCATCCAAATGTGATTATAATAACCTCCTAAATAACTATTATTTTTAGATTGACATCCTTTTCCAAAATTTGGATTTGCCCTTCCCTTTAATTTATGATTGTCATAATTGGGATTTTCTTTACCTTTCATAGTTTTTAAATAACAACTTTTACATTGTTTAGCATAAAAACTCATTTTATTACCACATTTACAATAAAACTTTCTACCATGCTTGTATAAAGGATTTAACTTTCCTTTTTTACCAAACATAGGATTGTGTTTACCTTTATTAGCACAAGACATACATCTAACAGAATAACAAGTTATTCTTCTATGGCATTTTATACAATAATTCTTTTTTAATGTAATTCCGTTTTTATAATTCATTGTATTATACTAGAATTGTTTTGCCTGATAACCATAAAATTTTTTGTATCTTCAATCGATTCTTCTAATCCTTGATAAACACAAATTGCTTGAAAGGGTAAAGTTTTTAAAATATTTATAAGATTTTTAAAATTAATCCAATCAATATTATTTAAAGAATCATCTAAAATTATCAATCCGATTTTATTTTGTTGTATTAAAATAGCCAACTTAAACATGACTCCTAAAAAACACTTTTGACCTGTGGATAATTGGTCATATTTTAAAATTTGTTCATTATCAAAAACTCTAACAAAATCTTTATTAGATGTAAATTCTACTTTAATATTTAAAGGGTTTAATAAATTATTTAAAACAATTGAAAGAGAACTTAACCATTCCTTTATATATTCTCCTGCAAAAGAATCTAAAACCTTTACTGCTTCGTCATAAATAATAATATCTGCTTTTGTATATTTATAATCTGCGAATTGAAAAGCATTTTCTAATCTTATTGCTTTTCTTCTTATTTTTTCTATTTTAAAATCTAAATTATTTGTTTTATTTTCTAAATCGGTTAAATATTCTATATCTCCTGTAATAGATTCTCTTAGAGATTCTATATCTTTATTTAATTGTACTATTTCTTGAGTTAATATAGTCTCTGCCGAATATGATAATTTTTTTCCTATCTTATCACAAGATGTTTTGAGAATAGGGCAAATTCCTATTTTAGCATTTTTAATTTCTGTATCTTTATAAGTAATAATTCTTTGTTTAGCAGAAATCTCTCCATTTACTTTCGATAAAGAAGATTGCGTTTCTTTAACTAAGATTAATAATTCTTTTTTATCTAATAATAATTTATTAATACCTATTTTTAAAACTTCTCGTCTTTTTTCGGAGAGATAATGTTTACATAATTTTTTATCAATCGAAAATCTTTCTCTTTCTACTTTTAGTGTTAATAATCGAGTTCTAATTTGAGTAAATATATCTTCTATAAAAGACATTAAGGATTTCCTGAGAGATACAATACCTAAATCTAATGTATTTATTCCGTTCTTCAAATCGCAACATCTATATTGTCTAAAGAAATTAATATCTCCAAAATGCTCATTAATAAACTGCTGCTTAATACTTGCAGTATTAGCTTGGACTTCTTCTCCATTATAAAAGACCTGTAACTCACTTGGTATCTTTCTTATAATTTTAAATGTATCGTTACCTTTTTGTATTACAATTGTAACCTCTGTTTCTTTTTCATCAAATCGAATTAAATCAACTAATTTTAATCCTTCCTCTACATATCCGTAGAGGCAGAATAAAATAGCACGCAATACTAATGTAGATTTTCCGCTACCGTTGCCCGATTCTGAAGGACTGTCCAAATTTTTCCCAGATACTATATTAATCTTATCAAAATCAACCTGAGCTGATTTGATAAGTTGGAGGTTTTGTATTTTTAAGGATTTTATAATCATGTTTGTCTGGGGTCTCTTCCCCATCGTCTTTCTGTTATAATTTTACCCTGTTCATGAGAAATATTTCCTGTATCTTCTGTTTTTTCTACTATAGGTCTTCCATCTACTGTTTGTCCTATAATTTTAAATGTTTTAATAATCATTGGTATAGGAGCAACCATTTCAGAATAAAAATCAGCATAATTCATTTCTGGTTCTTGTGCAACTCGTAATTCTGACTGGTATCTTCCTTCTATTCTAATATTAATAATTGTTCCCTCATCTAATTCTCTATAGTGTTCATGCCCACAATTAGGACAGATAATAATTTGTCTTTCTGTAATATCTTCAAATTCATAAATTACTTCTTGTTGACAATTGTGGCAAAATTCTTTTTGTCTTAATTTCATTTATTCTATCTCTTTCTGTAGAATTTCCATAATTTTGAGGTCTATTTTTTGATTATTTAAATAATTCCTAAAACTTTCTTTAAAATTTACTATTTCGGTACGTATACTTTTTTCGGTACTATCCGAAATAACTTCAAAGTCTGTTTCGTACTTAAATGTCGCAAATTTTGTATCATAATTACGACATAAAGGAAGAAATTCTCTAAAACTAGTGAAATCTAAGATTTTCACTTTAACCTTTGTTTTTGGGTCTAATTTGTCTAAAGTAGGTATAAGTTCGGATAGGGTCATTCTTATGTTCGAATTTAATGGCTTTTCTCCTTCGAAATTAGACGATTTAGGTTCTGAAGTGGTATTTAGAGAGTCTAAAACATCATTTTTATATAACTCAAATTGTTTCATAGGGATAGGAGTTTTAAGAGGTATGAAATCAACCTTTTCTTGAGAAGTATTATAATTAGTAATCAAAGCCACTAATTTATATTTATCTTTGGCTTCATCAAAATTAACAAAACGACAACTTCCTAAATGTATTATATTAGGGTCAAAGGAATGTAAATGTCCCAAAAAAATAAGCAAATAATAATTTTTTAAATCTTTTATAGATATTTTAGCACCATAATTTTTAGAAGATTCTTTTACAGAAAAATGTCCACAATAAAGATGATTTCCGTCTCTTATTTCTTTTACTATTTCTATATTATGATTAAGAATTCCATAATGATTTAGGATTGATTCTTCTTGTGTGGTACTCTCATGACTATCAGCAGCGATTATAGTAATAGGTCGATTTAAATCTCTAATAAATTTTGCAAATAAATCTAATTCCAAACTTGATGGTTTCAAACAATCAAAATTATCACCCAATGAAATAATATTCGTAACAGAATATTTGTTACATAATTCGATTATTTCCCGAAGAATCAAATTACATTCTTTAAGAGAACTCTGATTAATATGTAAATCTCCAAAAATTAAATAAGTCATTTATTCTCCATTAAATATCTAAAATAAGCAAACCAATAATCTCTGTTGAAATTAGTTTTAATATGACATTTAAAACAAAGAGTAATTAGATTTTTTCTTTTATCATTTTGTTTATTATAATTAATATGATGTACATGTGTTCCTATTTTTTGACATAAGATGCATGTATGATTATCTCTTTTAAGTATTTTTAATCTAATTATATTAAATTTTTTAGTATAAGGTAAATGCCCCATTCCATGAATATAATTAGGATTCTTTTCTCCCTCGATTGAAAGTCTTGGTTTTTGCATTTTTTGTTTTACTTCAATATTATTCATACAATCTTTAATAAACTTTTTTTCTTGTTGAGATAATTTTTTATGATTATTATAATTAGGATTATTTTTACCTTTAAAATTACAAATTCCAGTTATAAATCTTCTTTTATTTTCACAAGAATGACAACGAATAGCAGAGGAGTTCAAACTTAATATTTTTTTACAATTAATGCAGTATTTTGGTAGGTATTTACTACTTTTCCCATGTATAAAACAATGATGATTTTTACCAATTTTTTTCATCTTCATCTCCAAATTTTAACAAAGGAATAGGCAAATTATTTAAATCGAGATGGCAAATAACTTGCTTAAAAATCTTCGTTGCGTCTAATTTCTTCGATTTCTTTTTTTGTGAGTTTATCTTTTTCTTTATCACGATTGTCTCCTTTAACTTTAGTAGAAGGATTGATTTTCCAAGTTTTTCTTGAATTTGAATAAATATCACATGCTTGATTGCATTTAGTACAAGTATAATGACACGTTCCAATTATTTGAGTTTTTGGAGTATCTCCAAAAAAATCGGGAGACATACTAATTTTTACTTTAGCATTACAACATAAAGATTTTAAATTATTTTTCTTTTTCATTATCGAATCCTCCAAATATGTCTTTAAAAAAATCAGGAATATTCTTATCTTGACATTTAGCACATAATCCATTTTTAAGTGCGGTAAAATTATTACATTTTTTACAACAATCTAGATAAAAAACATCTTCATTATAAGACATCTTTTCCTTTGTTATCATTTAAAATAGTTTTTTTAAAATAAACATTAGCAGATTTATGACAAATAATAATTCCTTCGGGATTCGCAAATCTAGTTGAAGATGAAGCATAACTTCCTGTATTTTTTAAATTAGTCAAAACGTTTTCTATTTGAAAAGTATCAAATATTCCTTCATAAAGAATAGGTACGACATAACAACATTCAGGACAGTATTCTTGTTTATCTTTTAGAGGAATATCTTTATCTTTTATCCACCTACTAACATTAAATAAAGAAAATCTTTTTTCTTGTAAATTATACCCTCTTTGTATTTCCTTGCCCCAAAACTCTCCATAATGATAACCTTTACCTAATTTTAATAATTCTTCTTTATTATCCATTACCCAATGCCAAAATCCATGATTATCGTTATGGTCGTCTAACCATTTATTTTTACTTCCTGCATAAATATTATTATTTTCATCGATAAAGATAAGTCCGCATGTGCCATCAATTTTTTCTGTAATGATAATATCTCTACTTAATCTTGGTATTTTAGGGAATCCTCTAAATTCTGGTAATATCATTTGATTTCCTTTTTTCTAGGAGAAGAATTATAAATATTCATAATTTCTTCAGTAACTTTATTTAAATTTTGTAATCTTAATTCAAATATTTTATCCATAATCATTTTACATGTAGGGCAAATTTGTTTTATTTCTTTCTTTACATACTTTATATAACATTCGTAAGCACTATAATAATTATTTATATCTTCATATTTCTTAGGGTCTGGAGAAGGATTTTCTAGAGAAGAACTATATAATGTATGAAAATTATTTTCTTTTAGGGGTTGCGAACACAAATCGCAGTAATTGATGAGCATAAAATTTTATCCTTTCTTTATAATCTACGTCTAATACTATTTGGTAAAATAGAATTGATTGTGTATAATATTATATTAGGTTTTTTAAAATGAGATAATCCTCTACATCTATAGGGATAATATTTATAAATTTGCCACCATAAATCTATCATACAAATTAATGCTAAAATACTAGAAATCATAATAAAGAAATCTTTAATAATAAATCCATATCCTAATTTCACAAAATCATTTATTAAAGCAAAATTAATGAAACGCCTCGACATAGATTTAGCGGATTTTACTTTTTGAATTTTACGTGCTTGAATAGAATATTTTAAAGCATCGAATATGCTAGTAATTACTAATAATCCACCTAAAATATCTTTTAAAGTTATATAATTAAACATTCCATTCCCTGCCTTTTTTTAATCCTGGTTTAAAATTATTAAAAATACATTTCATTTTTTCTTTCCCTGATTTAAGAATAACTTTTTTCCAAAAAATACAAGCTGGGCACATAACTTCGGAGGTTTCTTCTATTTCTATTTTCCATCTGGGACAATATTTTAACATTTTTTATCACTTTTGGGAGAGTGCGGTTTCCCAACACTCTCATTTTTATTACTTTTTGGGAGGTTGTTGTTCTTCTTTTCTAACGCCACCCATTTGATTTGTTCTAATCGAAACCAATAACTTTAAAATTATTCTCATAACCTTTACTAATTTAGCTATATCACTAATTTCTTCTTTACAAATAGCTTCGTAATCGTCGAATGCACCTTTAGCTGTAATCACTTTATTTTCCTCCTTTTTTATATTTATTATTTCTTTGTTACATTCAGATAGACGTATGCTGCCATTCCTCCTATTACTATTCCTAATATTAAACCTAATATCAGACCTAATATGAACATTATTTTCATCCTCCTTTTTAATTTGATTAAATTTATCTTGTAATTTTTCTTGCCAATTATTCATCTTTTAATCCGTATAATGATAACAATAAAGAATCTGTAATGTTATCGTCTGTTTCTTTCGTATTGAATATATTATTTATCCAATCTATAATTTCTTTTTTCTTTTCAACTTTTTTAGTATCTCTTTTTAATTGAGATTTAAATCCTACTTCCTTTCTAGCAGTTATTGCGAATACTATTTTTATAGTTTCGAACGAATCATATAATTCAGAAAAACAGATTCCGCACATAGCCTTTAATTGACCGAAAGAATAACTATTAAATCCCAAATAAGAATTTTCTAAGACTAATATAGAATTCTTTTTAGGTTTTATTTTTAATTTAAATTCTCTTATAAATTTTAGCATAAATTCTAATTTTTCAATATATTTTTCTGATTTTTCGTCGTCTTTATTTAAAATAGGTATTCTAAAAATAAAAGTACTAATACTTAAAGTTTTATTATTGGTTTCTAAAATAGATAAACCTGTTGTACTAGCAATATCTACCCCTAAAACGTATGAATTTCTTTTAATTTTAAATCCTAATTTATTTTCTAATTGTTTAATTTGTATTCTCATTAGAATAATTTCCCTTGTTTTAAATTTATTTTATTTGAAGATAAACTTGTCCACTTCATAGCCTCAAAAATTTTATCTACTTTACTATCTATATTTCTTTCTATTACTTTATTCCAATCTATATTTTTAATATGTTCTTGTTTATCGTTATCAAACGCTAAAACATCTTTTTTTATAAATTTTTCTGAACTCATTTCTTCTTTAATTCCTGTTATTTTATTTTTTCGAGTTCTACTTGATTTTCTTATAGATTCTCCAAAATCTTCTATAAAAATATAGTAAAATATATCTCCCGCAGACTTATCAAAATTAATAATTTCTTTTGTATATTCTAAAGCTCTTACAAAAATAGGAGGACTTTTATATATTTTATTAGAACTTATCTTACAAGGAAAACCTATATTTATAAGAGATTCTTTTTTAATCGCTTCTTTTTGTAAGGCGATAAATTCCATAATCGCTTCTTTAGATTCTTCGTTTAAAATTTTTTCTATTAAAGTATTTTGAAATTCTTGCATAAATTTGGTACTATCTTTACGTTTTACTTCGATTCCTTTTATTTCTTCTTTTAATCCTGTTTTTGTCTTTAAATATCCTTTGTAATGGCAAAGTGCTACTATTAACAATCTATCGAATTGTCCTTCTAAATCAAATTCTATACCTATTTGTTCTTTATTATATCTATCTTTAGCCCATTTATTAACTAATTCATTTAATAAATCTTTCGGATTTTCTTCTGCTTCTATAAATACAGAATCAGTATCGATATAAATAACTTTAATTCCTTTATCTTGTAATTGTTCTTCTACATAATGCAATAAATCCCTAATTAAAAAAGTAATAGAACTTGCTACTTTCGTATTAAATAATCTAAATATTTTTAATGCACAAACTCCAAAAAGAGAATTAACTACACCTTTTACTGCGTCGTATTTGATTTGTAAATCTTTATATTCTTCGCTTTCGGGATTTAGAGATTTTAATAATTTTTTTAATTCGTCTTTTTTATTAATTAATTTTCTTGCTAAAGAAGGTAATAAAGTATTATTATTTTGGACAAATCTTACGTTATTTATTTCTATACCTTCGTTTAATCTAATATTAGAGGTATCTAAACAAAAATTAATTATAGTTGCTGGATATGCAGAACTTAAATCTAATTTCCATAGATTTTTATACAAACCTGTATCGCACCTGCGATATGCCCCTTCAAAAGTTTCTTCTTCGGATTCTAAATCGTAATGTTTATTAGGTAATATTATTCCTTTTATTTTAGCTTCCGAAAGTAACATCATATCTAAAATTTTAGAATTCCAAGTTAAATCTTCCCAATTAGCTTTCGACATTCGTCTTAATTCGTCGTAATAATCTATAATTTTTTTTATTTTTTCTATTTCTATCATTCTACGAACGTCGTTTATATTTTTTTCTTTAATCTTTTCAGATAATATACTAAAATCTATTTTATCATAAGTTGTTTCTTTTAATTCTTCTTGAGCTATTGCATCTAAAGAATAATGTATTTTTGTTCTATAAATTTTTTTATAAAAATCTAAATAATCGCATATACTCAATCCAGCAGGTACTAAATTAGAATTTTCGTCTTTTGAATTTCCTAAATATTTAATTTGATTAATAGGACTTAATGTTGTTGCTAATTCGCTTCCAAATAATTTTTTATATCGGGCACAAAGATAACGCCAATCGAATTCAATAAAATTCCAACCTAATAATAAATCAAATTGTTCTTTACGAATAAAATTAATAAAGTCATTTAATAAAGATTTTTCTGGTTCATCCCAATTAGGAACAGTAATTCTGGGGTCTAAATAATCTTTTAAATAAAAAGTCTTAATTTCTCCAGTATAAGAATTAGAACAAGAAATACATGAAATCGGCTGTTCTGGGTAGAGATAATTTGGCAATGCTTTAGTAAGAACCTCGATATCAACAAAAGAATATTTTAAATCTGCTTTACCAAAAGAAGTTATCTTATCTATAATATAACGTTTAGTAAATAAAACATCGGCTTCATAAGAATTTTCATCTCTGCGATTCTTTACATCAGAAGGACGAGAACAAAGGACTTTATTAACTTTTTTATTGTCTATTGTTTTAAAAATTCCAGTAGGCGAGACTTGATAGAAATAAGGAAAGAAAGTTTTATCCTTAAACAAAGAAAGAGTTTTTCCGATTCTATGCCACACATAAATTTCTCTTCCCACATTAGCAATATTACAAACGTTAAAGTTTAACATAATATTTTTTTTAAATTAAATAAAATTAAACAAAATTTATCAAACCAATTCATTTCTATCTCTATCCATAGTTTATTATCTTTAATATAACTTTTTGATTTTCTCAAATAAAAAGGTAATTTCATTTTATCTCCAATCCACAATTACCACAATTATTCGATAATTCATTTTTTAAAGGTATTTCACATTGACAAGGAACTCCATCGGTATTATCTACTGGAGTAATCAAATCTTTTGTTGCTGCTATATAATCTGCGGTATAAACTACTAACTCTAATAAAGTATAATCTTTTATTTCTTTTTTAATACTTGCTGGAGTCCATCGACCCATATGATAACGAATACAATTATCAATTTTTTGAATTAATTCTATAGATAAAATTTCTTTTGCATAACATAAACAAGCATTAATCGGATGATTTTCAAAATCTGCATAAGTATATTTTGGGTCATTGGATGGAGTTTTCGCAATATCATGTAAAATAGTAGCAGCCAAAACTATATCTCGGTCAAGATTAAAAATCCCCCATCCTTCACATAATCTATTGACTATATATACTACTCTTTTAACATGAATAATTAATCCACCTTTTTTACAAGTACATTGTGGATGATATTTACCTGTTGAAGATGCCATAGCGATAAAAAAATAATCAGAAGCATTTTGCAAAGTTTTTTTAGTAAAGTCTTTAATTTCTTTATTTTGAATTAAATTAATTTCTTTTTCCAATACATTTTTATTCATTTTATGCACCCCCAAAACATCCTATTCCTGGTTTTCGTTTATAAATGGGTTTTAGGTTTTTAAATTAAAGCTATAATTATTAATATCCTTAAAAATGTAATAATAATTAAACCTATTCCTATACCTATAATATTAGCTAACATATCTAACCAATCAAAACCTGTTCCATAAAAACGGTCATATATTTCTTTAAAAAATCCTAATAATAACGTTAATAATACTCCTAATGTTATACCTAAAAATAATCCTAATAAAATCATTAATGTTAAAGATACATAAAAATGCAATAATTTATCTTCCATTAAATTTCTCCAAAATAACCCAAACCTGGTTTTTTTCTTGTTATAGGTTTAATTTCTTCCATTTCTTTTAAAAAATGAGTAATAGCAAATACTTGAAATGCTTGAAATAAATGATTTGCTCCTTTACAACTATATAATATTTTTCCTTGTTTACTTCTTACTACTATAATATTATTTATTTGAGTATCTAATTTAATATCTTCATAACATTGTATTTTCTTATTATAAAAAATATCCTTTAAACATTGAATAGACCAATCTACAACGTTTGCTTTTTTCATAACAGGATGTCCTTCTTTATCTCTTATTTCTTTACCTTTATCATCTCTTTCAAAATCTATTTCTATATTAGAATTAAAATCTATAGGGATGATATTTTCTGGGTATTTTTTAATTAAATGACTATATAAAGATTTCCCTACACCACTAGAATGGTCTAATCCTACAATATTAGGTTGTAAAATTTCTATTAAATATTCTATAAAATCCTTTTCTTCATCTGGAGATAATTGAAAAGTAGTAATTCTATAAATATATTTATAAATTTTATTTGTTTTAGAAACGATAATATATTCCGAAGGTGCTCCGCCTTCTCCTACGTCGAAATAAATTCCTAAACTTTCCGCATTATTTGGTTTTTCTATAATAATAATTTCTTTGTATCTAAAATAACTATCTTTATTTATTTCAAATGATTTTATAGGAATACCCATACCCTGCTTATCTAAAATATAAGTTTGTCTAATTCGTTGAATATCAAATACACTTTCTGCTCCTTCGATGACTTTTCCATCTATTTGAACTTGATATCCGATAGAATCCTTTCCTCCAAATTCCTTTATAGCATCTGTTTCTTTTTTATCATTCCAAGTCGGATTCACATAAGAAGGAAGATTAACTATTTTCTTTTTATTTTCTAAATTAAAAAATATTTCTCCCATTGGAGATGTTTTTGTAAAAGTTGTCATACCGCTATTATGAACAATAAATCCATTAGCTATAAATGAATGACATTTAGTTTCTATATCATATACTTGTTGATTTTCTAAATATCCTTTACATTTTATCTGTTCTTTATTAAATATTGGTCTACGAATATTAAGAATAGTTTTCCTATATCTTAATCCTTTTTTACAAGGCATTTCGTAAAAAGGTAACTCATATTTGTTAATCGAAAACTGCACAGATTTATTAGATTCTCTATAATTTTTACAATATTTTAGTTTTAATATATTTAAAATAGATTCTATTTTTTCAACTTTATTCCTATTAGTTTTATTTGATTGGGTAATCATCATGGAACCATCATTTCCCAAATATCCATCTCCAATAATAAATCCAATTAAAAAACCATACATACTATCTTTCAATATTTCTAATTCTTTATATGCTTGTAACATTATATAATTGCTATTTCTATTAATATTAAATCTATATGGAGTTTTTTTGTTCCAACCATGTTTTTTTTGTTCTATTTTAGTATACATTATATTCAATTTTTGTAATAACCATTCAATAAAATCAACTTCATCTGATTGATGTATTATAAATTGATGTAAGATTTCTTCTTTTCCTTTTAATATATAATGAGAACCATCACTTTCTATTAAACCTATTAACACCCCTCTTAAATAATAATCTATATTATGCAGATAATTAATACTTTTCATAAAATATTTATATCTCATACATCCATAGGCTTCTCGCCATTTATAAACTTTATCTCCTTCACTCAAACACCGAATTTTATGTTCGGGAGTTAACCACAGTTCATTTCGACTATCATCTATTTTAATAACATCTCGTATTCCAGAATCAAATAAATTTAGTACTTCAGTTTCTATTAGAGAATTTTGTTTTTCATCCCAAGCAATAATTAAATCGTTTTGTTGTATATCTTCTATATTTTTGGTAGAAAAATCAAACATTAATATTTTAGTTCCTTCTCTAATACAAAAACGATTTATACATCCTTTTTCAGATTGAGCCATTAACATTTTTCCAGAAACATCTTTAGTAAGATAACTAGATTCTTCCATATATTGTCTATCATAATGTTTACCGAAATATTGTCCACCTGGATTTTTACCTGTAATATTTTGATTAACACTTTCTAATAAAAGTCCACTATCAAAATTTAATTTATAGGTGGGACTCCGTAAGGGATGACAATTTAAAAATTTCATTATTTTATGATTCTCAAAACAATTAATTAATTTTTCAAAGATTTCTAATAAATGTAGTTTATCATAAGAAGAAATAACAGCCCATTTATAAACTTGATTAAAAGTACAAACTAAAACATCTATTGTAATAGCAATAATAGATTTGCCTGTAAGACGACCTCCTAATGCATAACTTTCTGCTAGATTATTTTTTACTTCCCAATTCTTTTCTTTAGATAATTTTTTATCTTCTAAAAATAAAGAATCATAACTCAACATAGGATATTGATATAATCTTATAAACCCAAATTTATTCTTATCAAAAACTCCTAGAGAATCAAAATCGTGAAATAAAATCTGAGATGCACTTATTGGATGAGTCATTACTTCAAAAAATATTAAATCTTCTTGTTTAATTTTTAGTATCATAAATCTAATTCTCCAAAAAATATTTAAAATACACAAACCAATAATCTCTATTATAATTAACTTTTGAATTACAACTATTACAAACTGTAATTAAATTATTTTCGTTACAATTTTGTTTATCATAATCGATGTGATGAATTAATATTCTTTTTTCTTGTTTAGTTAGATTTTTATTGGTAATCATCTTATTTCTTGATAATATTTTTTTAAATTTTCAATAGTAGCAGGAATTATGGTTTGCGTAAGATTATTACATTTTTTACATAATTTTTCAAAACATAAATCAATTCTGCATTTGGGATATTTATTTTTTATTATTTTTAAATTATTAATTAGTTGTTTTAAATTTTTAGCTTCTGGTAAAGATATTTTGTTAGGAAATTCAACACAATCACAAGGTACTACTACTTCAAAAGTAAGATGTTCATCACGAATAGTTTTCATTCTATTCTCCTTTTTTTAAATGCTATCAAAAAACAAATAATTAAACTTGCTATAATAATTAAAATTCTTTGTAATATAATCATCTTTGTTTTATTTCTCCATTGTAAAGATGTTCAATACAAAAAGAATTTCCCATTCTACATCTAATTATCCCTAACAATTCAGAAACTTTCATATTTTCATGTAAAACATAATTTTTGTATTCTTCATTTATAATTCTATGTAAATCAGATTCTAATTCGTGTAATTTTTCTAAATAAGTCATCTTATTCTCCCTTTTTTAAATATAAATTTTCGTAGAGATATGTAATTTAATTGTATTAATTTTTTTAATTATTTCAATTTGTTCGTCTGTAATATAACCTTCATAATCAGAATAACCTTTAGCATTTCCTCCTGAATTTTCTAAGCCAAAAGATTCTAATAAATCTCTATTTATTCTATTATTTTCTTCTGGTTCTATTTGTAACCAAACGAAAGTTTTCATTTTAGGGAAATAATTTATATGCTTTTTTTAAAAATTTTTTAATTTTAAATCCTTCGCAATCCTCTTCTATGCAATCTTTACATTCAGAACAACCTTCATCTATAAATTGTTTGCATATTTTTAAATGTTCTTTTGCTTTATCTAACCAGTCTTTCATCTTTATTTTCTCCTTTTCTAATCAAAATTATTGGTATTGTTAATTCTTTTATTTTAATAATTTGATTATCTATAAAATCTTTAGGATATAAATGTCTTATTTCTTCAAGTTTATCTATTAAATCCTGAATTTCTTTTGAATAAATAAATTCCATTTATTCTCCTTTATTTAAATTAATATTATGATTTCCATTTCTAAGTTTAATAATTAATTTTTTATTAGTAATTTCTGCTATTGCATCTATTCCAGTATCAGTTTCGATAAATTCTATTATTTTTCCTACATCCTTTCCAGCATATCTAATTCTTTTACTATCTTTATTAAAAGTTGTTATTGATTGTGGAATTAAATTTTTTATAATAATTTTCATTTATTCCGCCTTTTTTAAATAAATATTTTCATAAATAAAAGTAATATACTTACTATTTACTCCCATTATTTCTGCACAATCTTCTAATGTTACTTTCTTATAATGGTAAAGTTCCATTAATTTCTGATTATAAAGAGTCGTTCCACGAAAGAAAGTCGCCTTTGCAGGTTCTAAATCATCTACTTTCATTAATAATCTAAATAAACTCTGACATTCTGGGCACTTGACATAAGATTCCCCCGAATTTTCCGAATAATAGGCTAATGCTTTTTCTTTTAATTCGTTCCAAGTATTTATAAAAGAATCGTTTCCTTTATCTTTAAGCATACCTAATTTTTCTTTTAATTGTAAAATTTGGGTATCTAAGTCTAATATTTTTTCTGTCATTTGAAGAGGAATAGCACCTTGTTTTTCGTCTCCTTCTTTTTTAATAAATGTTTGAATTCTTTCTTTTAAAAGTTCTAAATAAACTAAATTAATTAGAGTACTTTTTTCTGCAAGACTTTCAAAAGAATTTTCTTCTACATATTTATAATAAAGAGAAATGGCTCTATCTATCTCTTCATCTTTAAATCCTATAAAAGAAGTAGTTAATTCTTTTTCTTCTAATTTTCTTTGTGCTAATTTATCTATCTCTTCTTCTGAAAAGTTCTTATATTGTTTTAAACCTTTTAATCTTTTTATTAATTTATCTTTATCAATCATTTTCTTTTCTCCAATCATTTAAATTTTCATTCCAACGTAATTTATATTGGGTATCCATCCAGAATAATAACCAAAGAATTCTAATACTCAATCCTCCTAAATTTAATGATAAAATATTATTACTCCAATAATAATAATTTTCTTCGCACCAATTGTGAAAATCATTTAAAGTTTGTAATCCTAAATATCTAAAATCTGGTAATTTCTTAGAAGATTTTTTTCTCATTAAAGCATAATAATTTTCGTACATTATTTTTTACTCCAGTTCTTCCCAATGGATTAGTTCCATAGTTCTTTCTACATTTCCTATTCCTACACATTCATTATCACAAAAGAAAAATTCTATTTCAGGAATTCCTGTTAATTCTTCTATTGCCTTTTCTAATTTATAAATTTCTTTAGAATAATTGTCTTGAATTAATTTATAAGTTTTTAAAAAAGGTTTTAATCTTTTTATTGATTCTTTAGTTTTTGGATATTTATATTTTTTCATTCTTTTATTCCTGTTTTATAATTAAAAATAGTAGCTATTTCGTTTCCTTCTACACAATTCGATATTTGAGATTTTTCTACATGAACAACTAAAGAAAATCCTGTTTGTACTTTTTCTACTACTTCCTTACCTTTTTCGTCTATCTCACCTGTCTTTACTTTTTCAAACTCTCCATCTGCTTTTTGACCTCTACGTAATCTTAATATTAATCTACTATTATGAGCAAGAGCATGTCCGCCACTTAAAACTTCGCACTTAATAAACGAACCCAAATCTAATCTACTTTGACCTATTAGAAAAATTGCACATTTAGCGTCAGCAACAAAAGGAGTAGCCATTCTAAAAAATTGAGAAAGTTTTCTAGCTAGAAGTGCCATCGAATCGTCTGCTACTGAACGTTCTTTATCTGCTTTACCTTCGTATTGTTCTCCGTGAGGAGACATTCCATGTAAAGAATCTAATACTATTAGGTCTGTTACTTTTTCTTTACATAATTTAATTACTACATCTAACGTTTCCTCAGCTTCTTTTGTAGCAATATAAACTAAATTTTCAGTATCTACTCCAAAAGATTTTGCCCATTCCGCATTATAAGACCTTTCCATATCTATATAGGCAACTATTTTTCCTTGTTTTTGAGTAGTAGCAATTAGTTTATAAGCTATTGTAGATTTACCTACACCTTTACTACCCCAAACTGTAGTATATGTTCCTGTAGGAATTCCTCCATTTGTTAATTTATCTAAACATTTATATCCGAAAGATAATCTTTCTCTTGCTTCTATTTTATTAGCGTAATCTATAGAAATATTTTTATTTCCTTTATTTATATCTCTCAATACTGTATTTAATTTATCTTTACGTTCTTGAGAAATTTGTTTATTGTTTTCTTCAACAAAAGGGTTATTCATTATTTGTGAATGATTATTCTCTAGCAAACATTCTTGTTTTCTTTCTTCTATTAATTTATTAGGCAAATTCTTTCTTGGTCTTCCACGTTTAGACATTCAATCCTCCCATTATTCTATTACAAAAAGGACATTTATATTCAAAAACACTTTGTCTAATTATTATAAATGCTGGATAATTAAATTTTCCATGACAATCAGGACATTCATAATTAAATTCTTGAATAGGAACTTTAGAGGGAAAACGATAACAGCAACCATTACAAGTTCCTCCGTAACATTCTCCTTGTAAATAATTACAATACATTTTATTCTCCTTATTCTAAATTATTTAATCTTTCTATTTCTTTTTTTAGTTCTTCTATTTCTTTTAATGCTTCACAAAGAGGACAATCTCTTCCCTCATAAGCAATATCACAACCATTACAATAATTCATTATAGTTCTCCTTTTTCTATAAAATCTCTTTCAGTAAATGTTGGATAGGATTTAATTTCGTCAATTTCTTTCTCCCATTTTTTCCAATTCTCTTTTGATTTTTCTGTTTCGTGAGGAATTCTAATTCTAAAACCGCAACACATTAAAACAAAAGTAAATTCATAAGCACCACACATTATATCATTTTCAAATTCTATGTTAATAAATTGCCAAGTATTCCAATTATAGGTTTTCCATAAAAAAATCTCGGTTAAACATTGCCAAAAAGAAATCATTAAACCATTATTAAATTCAAAATTGATACAATCAATAAATCTTCTTTCTATTTTCATGTTTTCTCCTTTATAATCCTGTTTGTAATCTTTTTATTGTTTCTATTTCTTCTTCATGTTCGGATAAAATTCTGTTATATTCGTCTAATACTTTTAGTCCTTTATCTACATAATCATTTAACCATCCAGATGCTCCAGGAATAACTCTCCTAACATATTCCCATAAATAATTGTGTAATTCTCTAATATAATCAAAAATCTCACTATCTTGGTCTATTTTATCTTGTGCTAAAAATCCATCGGGTCTGGGTTTCATGTTTGCTCCTTTAAAATTTTAAAAAAATCCTCACAATCAATTACTATCCATCTTTTACCGTCATGATTTTCTAATGCTAACAAAGGTATTTTTTGTGTATTAATTGGTAGTTGTGCCAAAAGATGATTCCATACATTATTATTTACTTGAACAGATTTTGTATTTCTTTTTTTACATTCTACAAAAAATTTATAACTGACTATATCTCCTATATCATTTCCACAACCAGACCCCCTACTCAATCTTGCCTGTGGGTCTATTTCTTTTACTTTAGAAAGAATATACTCTTCTAATTTTTTACCTATTTCTCTTTTAGTTTTCATTTTCTATTTGTAATCGTAATTTAAGATAATTAGAAAGTTCTTTTACAAGATAAGGATGAAAATTTTCTATTATATAAAAATGTCTAATTAATTTTTCTAAATTTTTTATATTATTTTTTATTACTTCTAATTCAATAATATCATCACGAATACAATCACATAGATGATTTAATCTTAATCCTTTTAAACAATTTTTATGAGCCATTTTTATTCCTTTATTTATAAATTAAAACAAAATGTTTTATTTCGTCTTTTGTCCATTTTTTTGAATAAATTTATATAACTTTTTTGGATTTATATCTTCCAGAATACAATGAGATTTTTTATAATATTCTTTACAGGGAAATTCACTTAACCAAAAGGTAATTAAACATAATTGCTTATCTCTATGGTTCTTAAATTTAGATATTATTTCTTTTTCTTTTTTATTTAGGTTCATTTTTTAATCTAATAAATAATCCATCTCGTTTGAATTCAGAAATATGAGCAAGATAAATATCATTGCCTTTGTAATAAAGAATAAATTCTGTTTCATCATCAGTAAAAGCTCCGAATCCTTCAAAAAAAGAACCTATTTGATTAATATCCAATTCTCTTACTTTTTTTTCTAAATCTTCATTTATTTTTATCATTTTTTATTTCCTTTACAATACGATTGAATAATTTCTTCCAGTAATTTCTATCATGATTTACCAATATTATTTTTTTTCATCTTCTTTTATATTTTTAATTATTTTATTGAATTCTCTGCGTTGCTCTACGATTTCGAGTTCTTCTTTTATCATTATAAAACTCTGCATAAGAATTTGTTCGCTCAAGATTATTTTTTGTTTTATTCCAGAATGATTTTTAAACATTTTTTTTAATAAAGAATATTGTCGATTCATTATGTGATACACTTCATTTAATTTTTTAATTTGTTTAATTATCATATTAAATCTTTTATTTTAAAAATTCTAGTTTGATGGTCATACATGCAAGGAAGTATATAAGTACAAAAATTTCCTCTAGGTTCTTTTATTTTACTAATATCCCAATGACCTTCTGTATGATTTTCGTTATCTTGGATATAACGTGCCGCAAAAGTAGGAAAATGGTCTATTAAATTTGGAGCAAACCATTCATAGTTTTGTTTTAATTGTGTAAATATAATTAATATACCTCTTTTTCTTTGTAATTCGTCGTTTAAATGTTTTAAAGTTGTATCCGTTTCTGCTTTATTTTCCAAGCATAACCAATCTATAATTGTAAAAGAATTAGGTTCTAGTTCTACAGCTAAAGGATTAGCGTGCTGGCAATGAAAGAATTTACCTTCTATTTCTAATAATTTAGCTATCTTTTGGAAACGAGACCCTGCTTCATTATATACGTAATAAGGTTTAATTCCTTGTTCTATTATTTGTTTTAAAATATTGAGTGCTATTGTAGTTTTGCCTTCGTTAGTTTTTCCGCCTAAAATTAAACAATCTGCATCTTGAAATAAAGCTATATTATTAAATAAAGGCATTTTATATTGATATTCTTCTATAACTTCGGGAGTAGCATCAGTCCATTCAATTTTTTCTTTATATTGATAGCGACCTCTACCCAAACGAATAGCTTTTCCTTCTTTTACAAATTTAGAAAGATATTTATCTATAATAGCTCTAGATAATTTTAAACTTTCCATTATATCTTTAGCAGATACGTCGTTTTGAATTAATTTTAAATATTCATAAATTGCTTTTTCATGACTTTCGGATTCTGAAACTTTATAAGTTGAAAGACTACCTAATATTCCCTTAATTTCTTGATAAGGTAACGAAGGTTTAAAAAAATTATTAGAAATTAAAGATAAAATATAAGTTGTATCTTCTACACTAAATTTATTTACTAATGCTCCGCCTATACTTAAAAGAGTATCATTTCTTCCTTCGCCTTCTGCTAATTTTTCTACTTTAGGAATAATTATTTCGGTAGAAGATTTTTTATCGTTACTTGCTTGCTTAAAAGATAATAATTTAATCTTTATTTCTTCAGGAATTTGTTTTATTTCTGTACCTAAATTAACCCACTTATATTCTATATTATCTATTTTAGAAGGAGCTATAACTATCTGACCGCCTGTATTTCTAATATCTATATGTAATCCTCCTAAATTAGTACCTTGTTGTAAATCTTTATCAAATTGAAATAGAAAATGTTTACCATGTGGAGTATTTGCTGTTAACGTTTTACATTCGTTTAATTTTTTATAAATCTCTTCTAATTCTTCGCTAGGAGCTAATTTTAAATCTACATCTATTGCTGTTATATTACTTTTGCTACAATTCAATCCTATATTAAGATTATTATTTAACCATTTAATCCAAGTTGTTTTTTCTCTATGTTCAGTATTTACCCAATCTTTCTCGAAAGGAATTTTAGAATTATTTAATAAAGGAATTAGAGAAAAATTATATTTAATATAATCATCTAATTCTTTATATATATCTAATTTTAAGTCTCCTATTAAATATTCTGTTATTTCTGCGTCTGATTTATCTTTTTTATCTGATTCTATCAAACGAACTATATCAAACATATTTCCTTTCCATCCACATATTAAACAAGTTATTTTATTTGAACTAGGAATAAAAGTAGCTGTAGGATTATTTGTTGAAAATTTATGTTCGTTTATACGTGGACAAGTAAATAAGAATTGTCCTTTCTTTGTTATTTTTTGAAATCCTTTTATTTTTTTAGAAAGATAATCGAATAATTTATCTTGTAAATTCATTCTTTATTCCTTTATTTTTATTCTTCTAATTTTAATGATACATATAATAGAAGAAATAAAATAATTATACAAATTATGAAACATTCAATGGGCATTCCTATTAATTTTCATTTATTCTGCTCTCAACCATTCTAACAATTCGTCTGCTAACATCTTAGTGAATTGAGATGCTGTTTCTGGGTCTACAAACTGTTGAGAACTTGCTACTGCTGCAGCAGCATTTAAAGCGTTGCCTCGTTGAATCTGAGCTGTTTTTTCTGGATTATCATAAGATGTTTTAGTATAAGTTTTAGTTTCTTTATCTGTAGCAATAGATTTTGCTGCTCCTTTTTTATTACAAGTGTAACAAGTTTTATATTTATCGTCTTTTAATTCTTTTCCGCAAACTTCACAAGCAAATCCTGTAGATGTTGTTTCTTTTTTAGGTTCTACTACTGCATTTGCTCCAGTTAATTTTGAAACATAACGACTTACTCCTTTTTTCTCGTAAGTTACAATTATTTCATCACCTTTACTTAATTTTTCCAAATAAGGAACTACATTATCATTCAAATTATACCAGTTGTCATCCGATAATTTAAATGCTTTATTATCGCCTTTTTTTGCCAAGATTTTCCCCTTAATTTCCATTTTTATTCCTCCTTTATACTTTCTGTTTTAATATAGTTAGCAACTTTAACTGCTTTTATTAATTTTTCATAGGCTTCTTTTTCTGATTGAGCTTTAATTTCTGCCGTTCTAATATATAACTCATTATCATGATATTTTAATGTAAATATTAGCATTTTCTTCCTCCTTTATTTTTCATTCTCCTTTACAAACTTCTCAATCTCTGTTAAATTTTCTAAAATCAATCTAGCTTTAGTTAATCCAAAAGCAAAACCAAACTTATCATTTTCATCTTTTTTTAATTTTAATATAGGTTTACCTTGATATTCGCTTCTTTCAATCATTTTATTTCTCCTTTATAGATTATATAATTTAGAAAGTTCTTCCCTTATACTATGATAAGGAAGTTTATTTAAATATAAATTTTTTATAGGCAAATTAGATAATATATCTTTCATGGGTTGTTCTATATGTGGTGGTAATTCTAATAAATTAACTATTCGTTTCCTCCTTTCAAATTCTATTTCCGTCTTAGGTTTTTCTAAAAGATTATCAGAAATATCTCCTTGTATTTTTTCTAATAATACTTTTTCAGGATTTTTTATAATTTTAAATTTTTTAGTGAGTGGAGAATAAATTTTTACGTTAGGAATACTTACTAACATTTCCCAATCTCTATCCGAAGAAACTAAAATAATTTCTTTATCTTTATAAAATCTACTTATCATACTCGCCCAATCGTCTGCTTCTAATCCAAATAATCTACAGAAATTCCAATTAATATTAGGTTCTAATTTACTATAAAAATCGTCAAAAGTTTTATATATTTCTTTCCACCAATCTTTATCTTCATAAGTTTCTCTAAATTCTTTTCTTTGAGCTTTATAATTAGTATCTTCTATTTTACGCCAAGAACGACCGTAATCGCATGCCATTATTACTCTATCTTCTAAAGTTGTTCCTACTTTTTTTAAAGTAGAAATACACATACGCATAAAAGTATAAGTAGCAGGCAATTCGGGTCTATTTCTATAACTAAAAATAGCACGATGTTTCAGAAATCCCTCATCTAAAACCACTATTTTATTCATTTATTTTATTTCCTCTTGAGGCTTAAATTTATAGTCTTGAGACCAATTTTTTAATTGTGTTTGTGCTGTAATAATAATTTTCTCAGAAACCGATACGTAGGCTTCTAAAATATTTCGTACCCTTCTAATTTGAGATACAGATTCGCTTGCTTCTTTATCGAGAGCAGCAACCGTTAGTTTTTCTCCTTTGCTTTCTATTTCTCTTTTTTTCTCTACAAAGTAATGTAATTCTTCATTCTCTTTATGAGCGATAGATAAAGAATACAAAGGTTCAAGTGTTCCATAAGCACCTGTTGCTTGATTTAATATTTCTTTATATTGGTCTATAGTAGATATAATTCCTTGTAAAAGTTGTTGAGAAATATCGTCTAATAAATTAAAAATATCTTTATAATCTTCTAATAATTTATTTAATCCTTCTATGTTATCAAAATAGTTAAATTTCATTTTCTTCGTCCTCCTCTATATTTAATCCTGTAAAAATTGTATAACTATAAAGTAATAAAGTAGCAGCAAATTCATTAAGATAATTTTTATCTTCTTTTTTAGAATAATATATTATTATTTTTCCTAAAATCTGTAATATTTGAGTTAAAGTTTGTTCGTAATTATCTAAATCATCTATTACAGAAACTAACTTCTCTTGCATTATTTTAACCCCCGCTCTTAAAATTAATACACCCATTCTGATATTCAGAACACCCACACCATTTCTTATGCCAGATTTCTTGGCCTTCCTTACACCACTCAGCGCATGCCTTATTCCACTCAGCCCATGTCCTATCCCACTCAGCGCATGCCTTATCCAGCTCAGCGCATGCCTTACGCCGCTCAGCGCATGCCTTATCCCACTCAGCGTCTGCCTTACACCACTCAGCGTATGCCTTATCCCGCTCAGTGCATGTCTTATCCCGCTCAGCCCATGTCCTACG
>Ga0315293_10000039_pt1 | contig 102976 bp, 79 predicted proteins | sample YL17G13_20_MG_FD_203071 | JGI IMG/M metagenome (GOLD analysis project Ga0315293, IMG submission 203071) | Sediment microbial communities from Yellowstone Lake, YNP, Wyoming, USA - YL17G13_20 | ecosystem: Environmental > Aquatic > Freshwater > Lake > Sediment | place: USA: Wyoming | collected...
CCAGCAGCAGGTGTCCCTTCACAGGCTGTGTCATAATTCAAATTTGCTGCTGTATGAGATTTTTTAATGTTCATAACATGTTGATACTAAAAGGAAGATTCCCCGTCGCAGCCCTTCGAAGTATCCCGGAGAATGACTTTTTATTAATTGCGACACAGCCTGATGCGAGACACCTGCTCCCACGGAGTGGAACCCTTTTTGTGGGAGCGGGCCACGCCCCGCGATGTTTATTGTGGGAGCCGGTCCCATCCGGCGATAATGACGATTATGAAAAATGGAAGGTTTTAAGAGTTGAAGAAACTATAATGAAGATTCCCCGTCGCAGCCCTTTGAAGCATACCCGTGCATGACAGTCTTTTTTTGCTGGGCGCGGCCTCCGCACCGTGCCCGGTGAATCTTTACTTTATGGGAAGGATTTTCTTCCTTCATTAGAATCTCTGAGAAGATTATTTCAGATTGATGGGTTTCCCTGTCGAGCGGCTAATGATGATTTCCTGTTTTCAAGTTAAGGTCTTAAAAGGATAGCCGCTTCACCCGGAGCGAGCGTGACGGATGAAACGTCGGTATATGACAGGCTGCCGGTTGAGACGCCGTTTTCCGGGACCTCGCCGCCTCCGCTCGCACTAACCTGCCTGTAGGTCGAACCCAAATTAACCGTAATCGCGCCGGCAGTCGGGTTTACAAGGACGATACCGTTACTGTAGTCCCGGCGATATGCGCCTTCGGATGTGCGGAGAGATTCTATATCCTCCGGCGGTTCGTTGGTGAATGTGCCGAGGTCAACATCGTATTCCGGGAACCAGAAGACCGCCATATCGCCGTTGCCGACGAGACTGATATATGAATAATGGGCTTTGATCAGTAAATAACATCCGACGGCGAACATCCTCGCCCGCATATCGTCAACCGCCGGATATGTCTGCATAATCACGATCTTGTTCGCCCGTTCGAGCGCAAGAACCCGGTTCATCTGCAGCTGGAAGTCGCCGAGCTCTCCCATCAACGGCGGATCGCCCCATTCGCTGAAACCTTCCACCATAGCACCGTCGGCAAGACCGAAATTGGTTACGTTATCCCATGTTGTGACCAGGGCTCCCGCGTTCGGTATAAAATAAAAGCGCTCCGTTTGCGCCGCATAGGCATCGGTTACATATTGGATGAATGTATTGACGTGAGGGCACCATGTCGTAAGAGGGTTGGTATCGCTCAGCCAATCCGGTTCTTGAGCGAGGGAGAACGTCAGCCCGCAGCTGTCCCCGAAAGTCCCGTCGCATTCGCCCGCACGCATCTCGCTGACGGTTGCCGTCACGAAGTATTCCTTCCAGCCGTTACTGCCAGCTCCTTCGATACTGCCGGACGGATCGGTATAATCCCAATCCCAATCGCCGTTGTGAACCCTGCCGCTGGAAGAATTGCCTCTCGTCATATGTATGAACCAGTTTTCATGGGAATTCACTGCGTTCCAGTAGGAAGCCCAGCTGTCTCCGATGACGATCTGCTGAGTCCCGGCTCCGTGCGCGAGTCTGTAATGGAGCATAATAAAATTGGAGTTGTAAGCCCGCAAAGCGCGGGTCTGGCTCAGCCTCATTTTCATACAACCGATATAATGCTGTGCCGCGAAATTGTATTGGGCGTCCGTCATACTATCCGGCAGCTGATCGGAGAATACGCGAATACTTCCAGCGCTGTCTGGGAAGTTCCGCGTCCTTCCCCCGCCGGCGGCTGTCGTGAAACTGAAAACATAATTGGATGCGAGAGTGGTTCCGCCCGAGCTTCTCGCTGTGGTCGAGATTGTTGCCGTGTATAAAACACCCGGGGTCAAAGCGGCTGAAGGGGTGAATGTGACTGTATTCCCGTTCCATGAGAATGTTCCGCTATCTGCAGGCGCGATTGAGAATGCCGATTCGACAGAGGCGTGATCCATATCCATCGAGAACGTGATCGAAATCGTCGTACTGACGGAAACGCCTGTAGCGCCATTTGCGGGCGACGTTGATGTGATTGAAGGCACATCATTATTCCCGTTGTTGTCGTCTTTATTGCATTGAACGATGAATAGTGCAGGGATCAATAAAACTGATAGAAAAATACTTTTTTTCAACATTTTTCCACCTGTTAATATCAGATTGATAGATTCTCCCTCATTATTTGCATAATAATAGCATAGAAATGCTTAATTTTCAAGGGGTTAGCTCCAGACTAAATTCGGAGAAAGACTGAATGAAAATATTCCTGGAATTTTAATTTTTCCTGTTGAATTTTAATCTGAAGTTAATATAATTTTCGCACTATTGGTTTTTGGTATTACTCAACCTTAATTGGAGGTCTTGTTATGGAAAAAATCCTGTTTTTCAAAGCGACAATCGAGAAATACACCGAGGGAGGTTTTCTCAAGAAACTGTTCAGCTGGCTGGCAAAAGCGATAGCCATCGCGGCAGTCTGTTATGGCCTTTACAGGTTCGTGGATCAATGGGCCGGAATGGGCGAGGGGATGGAAGCCGTTCTCTCGAGGATCGTCTACCAGGCGCTATGGCTTTTGCTCGTTTATGTAGTGCTGCATATTTGGTGGATGAAGGGGATCAAACTTTCAGGACTGAAAGATACTGATTACATTCTCATACCGACAGCGGTTCATTATGCGAGGGGATTCGGAGAAACGTGCGCTTCCTATAGTATTATTTTGAGTGTCGCCCACGCATTTCTGGCCCTGTTAACTAATTCAACTTACAATCTTGTACCCAATATCCCAATGGTCATTCAGATATCAACGGAATCCTCTTTCCTCTGGAGTATCATTCTCGTGGCCAACGGCGTGCTGGTGGGGATCGTAATGCTTGGGGTTTATTATCTCGTCGCGGAAATCCTGCTGGTCTGGCTGGAGATTGCAAGAAACACGAGGAAAAAATAATCGTCGCTGATTTATTGTCAGTATAGTTACTTTTTTTAACAACGGCCCATTCAGATGCGAAAGAGATGAATGGGTCTTTTTTTATTATACTTTGACCCCGGAATCTTTTATATTAATCAGGGCTTATTTTAAAATAGTCCAATGGAGAAGAATAAAATGCGATTTATTAAAACAGCCTCTATTGTTTTGGGTTTGATGATTTTAACTTTTTCTGCATCTTCGCAGGAATTGACTGATGATGAAAAAACAGTACTCAAGGAAGCAGATCAAATCGCCGGTGATGTAGCCCGGATAATGGGCTCTAAAATAACCAGAGATATTAAAAAAGGATTCAAAAGTAAAAACGAGCTGATAGATGTACTTGAAAAGATGTTTGCCAAGGAATACCCACCTGAGAAGGCATATAAGGACGAAAAACTGCTCAAGTTTTTGGGTCTTCTCCCGGAAAATGTGAATTTGATGGATTCTATGAAGGCGCTGCTGCTCGAACAGATCGGCGGTTTCTACGATCCTGAAACGAGAGAACTATATCTGATCAAGGCCGGCCAGGTACCGATGCTCGACAACCAGCTTGTGAGAAAAACAATAATGGCGCACGAGCTATGCCATGCGATACAGGATATGAATCTCGATCTTAACTCGATGATGAACGAGGAAAAAGTACAAAATGATGACCAGGTGGCGGCGTTCCAGGCCTTCATCGAGGGACAGGCGACCATCGTGATGACGCAATACCTTTTCAAGCTTGCCCCGGATAAGCTGCCGGATTTCGGAGCGATGCGCCAATTTATGGCGGATTCCGGCGATATGATGGGGATGAGTTTCAATGAATTCAAAAACGCTCCATTATACCTTAAGGAAAGGATAGCTCTTTTCCCTTATGTGGACGGCGCAGTGTTTTACAGAAATTTGGTTATGAAATTCCCGGACAAAAAGCCGGTGGAACTATTCAATATGCTGCCGAAATCCTCTGAGCAGATTTTGCATTTTGATAAATATGTTCAGAACGATCAACCATCACTTATAGAGATGAAGTCTGCGGAAAACCTGTTTGGCGGCGAGTGGAAGCTGCTTTCCAGGGAAGCGATAGGCGAGATAGATTGGCGAATTTTGCTGACCGAGAACGGCTTTCCGAATGATTCACTAAAATTCGCGGAGGGTTGGGACGGAACCTCTTCGTATTTATATGAAAAAAAGGATGACAAGAATCTGGCGATGGTCTTGATTTCCACCTGGGATACGGAACAGGATGCCGCTGAAATTTATGAAGCCTATAAAAAGATTTTAGCGAAAAAGCATCCTTCGTGGCAGATTATTAATGGTCCTTTCAGTTTCGGTATCAAGGATAATGGTCTCATCAGCTGCATCGTTAAAAAAGAGACCGACTTGATCATTTATGACCAAATTCCAGAAAACCTGTTGCCGCAAGTTATGAAAGCCGGTATTGACATTCGGCATATAAAATAAAAACGGCGCATTTGCGCCGTCTTTAAAACAGAATTAAACCGGATATTCTCAAACAGCCGCTGATGCGATGTTATATTTCGAGATATCAAGCTTAGCTTGGTTTGCACCCGCTGCAATTCTAAGAAACGGCAGGTCAATCGGTTTATGCCCCAATAAAGTCGCGCCATATGCGTCTGCATACAGCGGGTTTGCCGTAGCAATAACCGTTTTTTCCAGCCGGACGTCTGAAGGATTCGTTCCCTGCGGTCCGTTATTGACTCGGATACGGTACGCATCCACTACTGTTAGAGCCGGTTTGAAGAAATTGCTCATATCCACCATGCACTGATGAATGTCCTGATGGAGCAGGTTGCGTCTTCCACCGACGGCGCCGAGCCAGTTTTTCATTCCGATTGTCACCTGGGACAAACCGTGATGCTTGAGTATTGGGACATTGATGATTTTATCCGCTTCGAGGAAATCAATATAAACAGGCCATTTTTTCAGAACCCCGCCGCCGACTTCGACGTCCCTGAACCTTCTCTCGTCCATGAATTCAACGGAAGCGCCGACCTCTTCCGCCGCATCCTTTATTCCACTTCGCAGATAACTCCTGCGGGGATCGTTGCAGGGATTATCCATCACCTTAACTTTTTTCGCGCCTGCTTCGAGTGCCATCCGCACTACTGCCTTAACGACGAACGGATTGGTGTCTCCTGCTAGTTCGGGTACCCTGTCCCATCCGATGTTGGGCTTAACGATTACAACATCACCCTTGCCGATATACTTGCTCATCCCTCCGAGCAGTTCGAGGGCTTTGTTCGCAATTTTCTCCGGATCCTCGCCTTTAACAACAGCCAGTTCTGCCGGGGAAGAGGCTGATTTCAAAAGGGATGGAGCGATGGATGCTCCGACCCCGGCCAGGATTGCACTTTTAATAAAATCGCGTCTCTGCATAAAGGTTCCTCTTTGTGTAAATACATATTCATATCCGCCAGTTTCTATCTGGCGGGACTGGCGTGGCAAAAACTTATTACGTTACAAGTATTTTTTAATTTCTTCAAGCAGGAGCGGGAGCGCGGAACCCGCTTTACCGAGTATGCACTCGTCAACAATTTCGCTGAGAGCCGTTTTTTCAGCGTTTATCTCGACCGTGTATATCTTGGATCTGATGGCGTATCTCGGCAGAGATGCCGCCGGCTGAACCATCGCCGATGTCCCGATAACCATGAAGAAATCGTTGTTTGCCGAGAGCTCCAGTGCTGCGTCCAGGGGGGCTGTCGGAATTGTTTCGCCGAACCATACGACGTGAGGCCTCAAGAGGGCATTGCATTTCGGACAGTGGGGCGGGATTTCTTTGAGTGGTATTTCATATAGCGGGAACAGTTTTGTCTCCTGGCTGCAATCTTCCGCGCAGCGGACATACCATATATCGCCGTGCAGCTCGATGACTTTCTTGCTTCCGGCCTTCTGGTGCAGCCCGTCCACGTTCTGAGTGATTATATAGAAATCATCGAATATTTTTTCCATCTCCGCGAGCGCAAGATGACCGGGATTCGGTTTCGCTTTTGCGATTATTTCCCTTCTCCAGTTGTAAAATTCCCATACGAGGGCCGGGTCTCTGACAAAAGCGCCGGGTGTTGCCAATTCTTCGGGGCTGTGATTTTTCCACATCCCGTCTTCGCCGCGGAAGGTCGGAATATCGCTTTCAGCCGAGATTCCCGCGCCGGTCAGGCAGACCACCCTTTTCGCCTCCAGCAGCTTATCAATCATCTTGCCGGAGAATTCGATTATTTCCTGACCTTTGGATTGCTTAGCCAGCTTAAACCTCCGTAGTTTTTGTTATTTTACTCCGCTCCGCCGGATGTCTTAACTGCGTCAGATGATTTCACTTTGGAGTCGGCCGTTTCCTTTGTCTGCTTATCTTTTTTTTGGTAATCGGTGATATACCAACCGCTGCCTTTGAATTGGATCATCGGCGCGGAGACAAGCCTGGTTACTTCACCGCCGCAATCCGGGCAGGCATCAAGCGGCGTATCACCGTTGCGCTGCAATTTTTCTGTTCTCTTTCCGCACTTCAAGCATTCGTATTCGAAGATCGGCATTTGTAGCATCCTCCGTGCTGTGAAAAAATCATTATATGGCAGCTCGGCGAGCTGTCAAGAAGCGATGACATTTTAAATGTCGACGCCTATTTTCTTCTTTCTATTTCAGATATTTATCCATCCAATCCAGAACCTGCTGATACCAGAACCTGGCGTTATTCGGCTTCGCGACGAAATGGCTCTCGTCAGGGAAGTAAATGAACCGCGAGGGGACGCCCAGCCGCTGGAGAGCGGTGAAAAATTCCATGCCCTGTTCAACCGGCACGCGGAAATCCTTCTGGCTGTGGATTACAAGTGTGGGCGTTTTGAAGCTTGCGGCATATGTGCTTGGAGACATCTCGCGGTAATGAGATGAGTTTGTCCAGGGTGTTCCCCGGTATTCATATTCCGGGAACCACAATTCCTCTGTGGCGCCGTACATACTTGCAAGATTATAAACCCCTGAATGCGAAACAAGGCATTTGAACCGCTGCGTATGGCCTGCCATCCAATTGATCATATATCCGCCGTACGAAGCGCCGGCGGCGCCGATCCTGTCGGCATTAATAAAAGGGTAGGTGTTCGTGAGGTGCTCTATGCCTTTCATCAGATCGCGGTAGGGTTTTCCACCCCAGTCATATGTGATCGAATCTTCGAATTTCTGTCCGTATCCGCTGCTGCCGTGGAAATTCACCGCGGCGACAACGTATCCTCTCGAAGCGAACATCTGCATATTCCAGCGGTAATGAAACTCGTCTCTGTTGGCGCCTTGCGGTCCGCCGTGAATGATATATATCATCGGGTATTTCCTGTTTTTATCGAAAAACGGGGGTTTGAGCAGGAATCCGTGCACCATCTCGCCGCCGGAAGCCCGGAAGTCGAAATCCTCCAGGGGATTCATCTCGATCGCGCTCATTGTTTCCTCATTCAAGCGTGTAAGACGGACAGGATTGTTCTTCTTTAGATCGAATCGGTAAATCTCTTTCGGTCTCATCGAGTTTTCGTACAGGAACACCAAAGAATTGGAATCCGGAGATATACTAACACCGGAACAGACGCCGTTTTGATACATCTTGATGATTTTTTTGTCGCTGATCGAAACTTTATACAAGCCCTTTCTTCCGCGCGCTTCGGAAGTGAAGTAGATGATTTTCTCGTCCGCCGTCCATGCGTATTCATCCACGTCTCCGTCCAATCCCGCCGTCAGCGCGATGTGTTCCTTGCTTGCAGTGTCTATTAATGTAAGTACTCTCTGGTCGGACTCGAAGCCGGGACGCTTCATGCTGATGTATGAAATATATTTTCCGCTCGGAGAGAAAGCGGGATCGGTATCCGAGCCTTTGGTCGTGGTCAGCTGCTCTTCAGCGCCGCCTTCGATAGGGATGGAATAAATATCGTCGTTCGTATCCCAGGCCTCGGTATTGCCGGTTCTTTTCGAAAAGACGACGCTTTTACCGTCGGGAGAAATACAGTACTGTTCCGATCCCTGGAAGGGGCCGAATGGAACCCACTTTGTTCCAGGCGTCAAATCGGTTAGTTTGGAATCGCTGAGGCGGATGGAAAATAGATGATTTGCTTTTCCCGCCTTCCAGAAGTTCCAATGCCGGTAAAGAAGGGTGTCAGAAACAATCGCCGAGACTTTCTTTTCCTCCTCTCCCTTCAATTTTTTTACGTTACATTCCATATCGGGGCACTCCGGGAAAATCTGGGAATGGAAGATGATATAATCACTTTTAGGCGACCATTTGTAGTCGTCAACGCCGGTCGGGATACTGGTGATTTGGATTGGGTCTTTAAAGCCCGATGCATCCACGATGAAAATTTGCGCTGAACCCGTTCTTTCGGAAATAAAAGACAGCTTCGTTCCGTCAGGCGACCACTTGGGCTTCTGGTCCCCTTTTTCCATACCGGGGACCTCCCTTGCTTCGCCTCCGGCGAGAGGAACAATCCACATCTGATTCAACCCCTTGTTCGTTTCAAAGCTGTATTTGGCGGCATCAAAGACTACCATCTTGCCGTCCGGTGATAGTTCCGGACCCGAAATACGATGAATTTTTATAATTTCATCATAAGTCAGGATTTTTTTATCCTGATTGGCTTGCGCGTTGATGCAAATAAGTAAGATAAGAATGCCAATTGACGATTTCAAAATCTTCTTTTTCATTTTTACCCCCGTTTAAACATTGGAATTTTACAATTTTATTGCCTCCCTTTCCAGTAGATTATTTTCCGAGGTACGGACGATTTTATTGAGAACTTAGAGCTTTGAAAAACTAAGCAAATCTTTCGTTTTGACGAAAGCTTTCACAGGGAAGCCCTTGAAGAATCTGTCAGATTTTTCCTGCGCTTCCCTTCGAAGCAGGCGTCAAAATGACAAAAAACAGGTTTTTGAAGGTTTCGACTTGCTCTCTGATGTTTAATCCGTGTTGTGCGTGAAGTATTTTTAATCCAAGAACGAAGCAATGTTTTCTCTGTTTACAGACGGAGGATCATAAAGAATCAAGATAATTTATATCAATTGTTCGTCCGATTCCACGAAAAGGTATCCTACCGCTTTGCTCTTTTCGCCGTCCATAAGAGCCATGAGTTTTGCCGATTCTCCGAAATCACAGACGTCCATGACTTTTATGACGTGCTCCATATCCGCGTAATCAGGCAGAATTTCAGCAAGATGGTTTTTATGGGTCAACAGCATCTCAGTCTTGAAAAAGTCCTTTCCCTTGCCCGGATATATCGGCAGGTATTTGATATTTGCCTCGACAAGGTCCTGGAAGAAATGTGTTCCGAATGATAGTTCCGGCACGTAGTCGCCCTTGAGGCATGCCATTTCGATAAGGAGCGAAGTATTGTTTATATCGCTGTATGTTACGGGGACTCCCAGTTTCACATCGCCCCTGCTTCCCCATCTGCCGGGACCGATCAGGATAAATTTTCTGCGGGGCAATATCTGATTAAGTTTCGATACGACTTCCGCTGTCCTCTTCATTTGCGCCATCTCAGGCAGCAGGTCATACTGTTCGGGGTCCACATAGACGACGAAACGTATGTCTTTTACTGCGCCTGTAGTAATATACTTGTTTGCGATGAAGAGAATTCTATCGTTGGGGATATTTGCGGGAATGGCCACTTCCTCGCTGAAGCGTGAGAACATCTGGGGCCTGCACTGCAATATATATAGTCTTTTTCCGTCGTGGGCGAATTCGACGTCAACAGGAGTCTTTAAAGCTTTCTCGAGGATTTGAAGTATCAAGTGCATCTGCTTTAAGAACACTGTTTTTTCCGTGAGCGCCTGGAAGGTTACGATATAGTCGGCATCTTGCGAGTTATAGATGTTGCTGAACGGCGCGGAGAGAACTCCTTCCTTGATAACGGAAACTATCTGCTCGAGTGCCGGTATTTCATATTCATATTCCTTGATAACTTCCAATATATCCTGTGTTTCGAACGTACCGGTCTCGAGGTTGATAAGGTCTATCTTCCTTTGCGAGTACTTGATTATGTCCTTTTGATCGATGTTGACTCTTATGCCCGGTTTTCCGGGCGAAGCGAGGAAGGGATAATCATCCCCGATTCTGTCAACGGCTCTTGTTCCGAGTCCCGCGACCATCCGAACGACACCGTCTTCGAGCTGAATCCGGGGCGACCAGCGGAAAACATTCCTGCTGAAAGCCACGCCGGCGAACGAGGGAAAAAAGTACCTTCCAATTTTGGTGCCGACGACTTCCTGGATCAATATCCCCATTTCTTCGTTGAAATCCAGTAACCCACGCTCCCTGCGATATTCGAGGGGGTCGGGGCCGAATACGCTGGCGTAAATCTCGGCAATGGCATCGAGCAGCGCATGCAGCTGCTCCTCACGCGTGCCAGTATTTGCCAGGAACAGGCTCTTATATTTACCTGAGAAGGCCGCCTGGAAGCTGTCCTCCAAAAGGCTTGACGATCTTACTATGATCGGTTTCTCACCGACTTCGTCCAGCACAAGCTGCAGCTGATGCATAATGTTGGGAGAGAAGAAACAGTTTTTAAATAGCTGTTTAAGGTATGGATAAACAGCCCTTATTTGATCGGAACTCATATATTTAAGTGTGACTACTTCTTCAAGCGCGTTGAAATGTATGAAATCCAGGGTCGTATCTGAAGATATATACCAGCTTTTCGGAACCCGCACATCTTTCAGTTCCGGATATTTTTCTTTTTCAGCTGTTATAATCTTGTAAGCGAGCAGCAGGCCTGCGCTCTTGCCGCCGAGTTTTCCAATTCCGTGTGGAGGACCTATTACCGTCTTTAATATTTCCGTGAAATTCCTGATCGTTACATATTCTTTGGCGATATTGATAAATGACAGGCTGTTCGAAAGGAATCTGCGGATCAGGGATACACGAATGCTTCTCCTTTCCTCCGGAGATAAAGTTACCTGTTCAGAGGGTATGTTTACATAGCGGTTGATTTCTTCGATGGCCGATGACAAGGGAATATTCTGGTTCTCAAAGGCGACCGCCAGAAAACGTGTCTTCTCCTGGGCAAGCCATGTCTTTACCTGCCTTGTCAATTCCTTCTCGGAAAGAGAGTTTTCCGCGATTTCGAATACCTTGTCTTTGATTGCAAATATATCAGCCTTATCTTTTTTCGGTCCTGGAACGTTTGAATAAAGGTCCACTTCCTGCTGATTATTCTTGCCATAAGTATTTTCAAAGGAGCTCATCAGGTCATCTATTTCCTTGTTATTTTTTGTATAGAGGAGATAGATCATCTTTCTGATGATCCTGTCCAGGAGCTTCTCATCCACATTCGATAGAATATCAAGCGCAATTTTCCATTCGGCCTTTTTGTCCATTCTTCACCTAAAAATTAGCTTTAATATTATAACGCACTTTTCAAATTAGAAAAAACCCGAGTATTTGATGCGAAAATAAAAAAAGGGGATGCGTTGGCATCCCCTGATCTTCAGGAATATTATGATCTTATACCCACCCGCGAAGCTTGCATGCCTCCGCAACGCGCGATATTGAAATCATATATGCCGCATCTCTCATATAGAGTTTTTTCTTTTTTGCAAGATCGTAAACAGAGTGGAACGCCTTTGTCATTATGCTGTCGAGCCTGTCCAATACCTCTGCTTTCGGCCAGAAGTAGTTCATATTGCACTGAACCTGCTCGAAGTAGCTGCATGTAACGCCGCCGGCATTTGCGAGAAAATCGGGTATATTGAAGACGCCTTTTTCTTTTAAATATTTGTCCGCTTCAGGTGTCGTAGGACCGTTTGCGCCTTCGGCGACGATTTTAACCTTGCTGGAGATCAGCTTAACGGTCTCCTCGTTGATCTGATTTTCCAAAGCCGCGGGAATGAGGATGTCAACATCCTGCTTGATCCACTCTTTTCCGTCTGTTACATCGTAGCCGTGGGTTTTCGCTTTGACCTTATCAATTCCGCCGAATTTGTCCGTGATGCTTCTCAGCTCTTCCAGTGATATGCCGTCTTTTTTGATGAAGCTGTAGGAAGTTTGATCTTCCTGATCCCAGCAGGATACGCATACGGTTTTTCCACCGTACTGGGCATAGAGTTCGATTGCGTACTGAGCGACGTTGCCGAATCCCTGAACCGAGGCTGTCGTTTTCTTGATGTCTATGTCCAGTTCCTTCAGGGCTTCTCTCAGCGTATAAACCAATCCGTAGCCTGTGGCTTCGGTTCTGCCAAGAGAGCCGCCCATTCCTACCGGCTTTCCGGTGATCATGCCGGGATATCTGCCCCCGGTTATTTTCTCGTATTCGTCCATGATCCAGATCATATGCTGCGCATTGGTCATAACGTCTGGCGCGGGTATGTCCTGCACAGGACCGATATTTCTTACAATCTGGCGCACCCAACCGCGGCAAATCTGTTCCTGCTCGCGCAGTGAAAGGTTATGGGGATCGCAGATTACCCCGCCTTTGCCGCCGCCGAGCGGGATGTCAACGACGGCGCACTTCCAGGTCATCCATGTCGCAAGCGCTTTAACCGTGTCAATAGTCTCCTGAGGGTGAAATCTGATACCGCCCTTGGATGGACCTCTTGCGTCGCTGTGTTGAACTCTGAACCCTTGAAAGACCTTGACGTTTCCATCATCCATATGTACCGGGATCGAGAAATGAAATTCCCTCAGCGGTTCGCGGAGAAGCTCTCTTGTTCCCTGATCCAGATTAAGCTTATCGGCAATTTCGTCGAATTGCTGTTGAGCCATTTTAAATGCATTAAATGATTTGTCTGCCATATTCACTCTCCTAAGTATGTAAGCCAGCAATTTCGCAAATAGCAAATGTGCTTTTTAACTCTATTATATTTGATGAAAATTTCAATGAATTGTTTCTTTATAATGAACACTTATACGGCAATTTATCCGTTTTTGAAACTGTTTTCCCTGAAAAAGCAGTCTTGCAAAAAAAAACGCAACGGTTGATAATCGAATTTAAAATAAATATGGAGACAGAACTGAAAATTGACGGAAATCAGGAATAACAAAGATATAAATAACAAAATATTTTCATTTTCCGAGGACCTTTTTGAACCGGAACTGCACCATTTGATGTCTTTTAAGGTCCGCAAGGTCCTTCTTGTCGCATCTTTTTATGATTACTTTATGCTCGAAGAAGATGGCAGACTTATAGACCTTCTGGGACAGGATTATAAGGAACATGACCTCGGATATGTTCCAATTTTGCAGCAGACCGATGACGGCGAAAGCGCTTTGAGAGAACTGGAATCGCAGGATTTCGACCTCGTGGTCACTTTAATGCGCCTGAAAGATATGGATCCTTTTGTTTTCGGGAGAAGAGTGAAGAGAATCAAGCCGGAGCTTCCCGTAGTTATGCTCGCTTACAACACACCCGAACTGCAGAAGACAATAGAGAACGCGGACAATGCCGCCATAGACCGGGTATTCGTGTGGCAGGGCGACGGCAAGATTCTGGTTGGGATAATAAAATATATAGAGGATTTGAAGAATGCCAAGAGGGATAATGAAATCTCCGGCGTCCAGAGCATTCTGCTTGTAGAGGATTCGGTCCAATTTTATTCCAAATATCTTTATACCCTATATGACGAGCTCTGGCATCAGATAGACAGGCTCTTGAAAGAAAATTCGACTTATACGCAGAAAAAAGTCAGGCAAAGGAAGAGACCCAAAGTTCTTCTGGCGACAAATTACGAAGAAGCCCTCGATATCTATAATGCCTTCAAAGGGGATTTGATGGGGATAATCACCGATCTCGGCTATCCGGTCAACGGCAGCCGGGACCTCGAAGCGGGCCTTAAACTGGCGAGGATCGTCAGGTCCGAATTTCCCAATCTCCCAATCCTGATTCAATCGAGCGAAGCGGATAAAAGACAGGAAGCTGAAGAGATAAATACATTTTACCTTGACAAACACAGCCCGACGCTTGCGGAGGATTTCAAGCAATGCCTGAACGACCTGTTTCTTTTCAATGATCTCGTTTTCAAGGATGAAGCCGGAATTGTCCTCGCGAAAGCGACCGACATTCCTTCGCTGCTGGGAGCAGTCAATGATTTGCCCGAGAATCTTTTGCGGGCCTATTTGGAGAGAGGTCTCATCGCCCGATGGTTAAGAGCGAGGACGGACTTTATCCTGGCGGCAAGAGTTGAGGAGATATTGAATAGCGGGCAGCGTGAGGCGTTGAGGACCTGCTTGTCTGAAACCATAAAAAAACATGCGCTGGATTCATATAGAGGAAGCATCAGCAGATATGCTCCGGACATCTTTAAAATTTATTCCAATCTTTGCAAGATCGGGGCGGGGTCCATCGGCGGCAAAGGGCGTGGTCTCGCTTTTATTGACAGGATTCTCGCAGCTTTCTTCGATTCTGGCCAATTCCCGGATGTGGATATCTCGATTCCGCCGACGGTCCTTATAGGGACTGATCTCTTCGAGGAATTTATCAGGAAAAATGATCTTCAAAAGTTCGCAATGGAAGAAGAACATACGGATGATGAAATAACGAAAAAGTTCGTGGAGTCAGAACTCCCCGATGAGCTTCAAGAAAATTTGCGGGAACTTATCAGGCAAATGAGCGCACCGATTGCCGTCCGGTCGTCGAGCCTGCTCGAAGATACGCTTTATCAGCCGTTCGCGGGCATTTTCATAACGCAGATGCTTCCGAACAACGAATCCGGGGAAGAGGAAAGGTTGGAGAAACTGGAAAGCGCGATTAAGCTTGTTTACGCTTCGACCTTTTTCAAACAAGCGCGTTCTTACATAGAAAATACCGCGCACCGGATCGAGGATGAAAAGATGGCGGTTGTGATACAAGAAGTGATAGGAAAGCGGCACGGCAATCGGTATTACCCGGATTTCTCCGGTGTCGCTCGTTCATATAATTACTATCCCTTCGGCGGGGCAAGGCCGGAGGACGGCACTGTCAGCCTGACGCTTGGCCTCGGAAAAACCATCGTGGACGGAGGAACGGCAATTCGATATACACCCGCATATCCGGGAGTGCTGCCGCAATTCGCCGACATGCAGGATATGCTTGCCAATTCCCAGAAGGAATTCTGGGCGATAAACCTGGAGGACAATGCGCGCAGCGAAACGGACAAGGAGGATCAGTTCTTAGTCAAGCGGGGAATGGAGGACGCGGAGGCGGACGGCGTCCTGGACTTCATGGCTTCGACCTATTCCTGGGACAATGACCAGATGTACGATGGGATCGGCAGGCCGGGACCGAGGGTTATAACATTCGCCCATATACTCAAGAACGAAGTTTTTCCTCTTTCCAAGATGCTTATAATGTTATTGAAGCTTTGCGAACAGGCTATGGGATGCCCGATAGAAATTGAATTTGCCGTCAACCTCGATCCGCAGCGGGCGCTGCCTGCGCGCTTCGGGTTTCTCCAGATGCGCCCGATAGTGGACAAGGACGAGCTCGTCGAGATCAGGTTCGAAGACTATGCGAAAAATTCAATGTTATGCTGCTCTGATTCGGTGCTTGGAAACGGAATTACGAAAAATGTTAAAGACATTATCTTTGTCAGACCCGAGAAATTCGATGCCGCAAAGACACCGCAGATGGCTGATGAGGTCGGGAAACTGAACATGAAACTCAAGGAGCAAGGGAAACCTTATATCCTTGTCGGACCCGGGCGCTGGGGTTCAACGGAATCCTGGCTCGGTATTCCCGTAAAATGGGGGCAGATGGATTACGCGAAGGTGGTAGTTGAAGCCTCCTTAGAGACGATGAATCCTGACCCATCTCAAGGCTCGCATTTCTTCCAGAACATAACATCGCTCAGGATCGGCTATTTCACCGTTCCGCTGCAGAATGAAGAAAAATTCATGGATTGGGACTGGCTCCAGCAGCAGAAAGCAGAGACAGAGACGGAATACGTGAAGCATATAGCGCTCGATTCGCCGGTCAGGGTGATAATTGACGGAAGAAAAGGGGTAGGGATCATTCTCAAGCCGGACATTCGCGGTGTCATCTCACTGCTGTTTCCTGTCTAAAGCGCCAAAAATTTTACATGCAAAAAATCAGCCCAATTATTTGACCGGCGGGTTGTCCGAACAATCGGGTTTTTCTTGTTTATCGTTTTGCTTTCCCAAGCGTAAGAAATAAACCCGCCAGTCCGACGATCAGCAGGATTACGCAATTAGCCAGAAGCCTGTAATCTTGTTTGCCCGGGGGGAAATGCGTTGCGATTATAGCCACGCCTGTAATTACAAGAGCTGCATAGACGGCGGTGACAATTTTCTTTGAGCGGAGGTTGTTCTCCGGCGTATCAGCGGCAAGAAATTTGTTGAACAGTATGAGGCCGACAGAACCGATGATGCAGAGCATGGTAAGGATAAGGAAGAACAACTTAGTGTTTCCGGGTCTTGCCAGCTTAACATATAAATATGCGCCGAAAGAGCTGCCGAAAAGAGAGCCGATCACTCCATAGAGAAAGGCATATCCCATATATATCGCTTTCTTATCTTCAGGTGCGACGATGCCGATGTAGGAATAGTACTTGGGATGCGCCGTCATCTCGCCGATGGTAAACACCATTATCCCAAGTATGAAAAACCAGGGGCTTGTGGTCAGGGCGAGTATGAGGAAACCGAGGGAGCCGATCACCATCCCGGAACACATCACCGGTATTGCCGGCCTATTTTTTACTATTCGGGAAACAAAAACCTGGAGCAGGATTATCACGCCGGCATTGATCGTCGTTACGTACTCTTCGCTGAAGACGAAGTTTATATGCAGTCCAATAGAGCTGAACATTTTCGTCATAAACGCGTTGACAGGTGCTTTGTCAACGAAATCCCGCAAGTACCAGAGAATCGTTCCGAAGTTCTGGAAATATAGTATCCAGAAGAAAGAATAGATGAAAATCATCAGCATAAAACGTGAATCTCTAAGTACAGTCAGGGTGTTTATAGTGGTTTCTCTCAAGGACAGCGATTTGCCGGGAAGCTTGGGATCCTTATAAATGAAAACAGCAGGCAGCAGCATCAGGAAACACCATAGGGATGAGGCTATGAAGACATATTTCCATGAAAAGCCCTTAATAATGGAAACGATAATCGGCGATATAAACGCGCCGAGGTTGATCATCCAATAGTAGATTCCGAACCCTAATCCGGAATTCTCCTTGCTTGTCGTTCTCGCGATTGTGCCGGAGATGATCGGTTTGAACAGACCGGCGCCCACTGCCATGACGCATAGAGACGCAAACACAAGTCCGTAGGTGGAGAAGCTGCCGGACGCGAAATATCCAAAGGTCAGGATCGAGAAAGCCGCGATGAGCATCCGCCTGTAACCGAATTTTTCAGCGAGCGCGCCGCCCAGGATCGGGATGATATAGACAAGCGCATAAACGATCGCCTGCATAAATCCGACCGCATCCTCGGCGAAACCCAGCCCGCCTTTTGCCGTCTTCTCGGTCAAATATATCGCAAGGACGGATATCAAGCCATAATATGCTCCCCTTTCGAAGAGCTCCATAACATTCGCAACCCAGAAGGTTGCCGGAAAGCCTCTCATTCCTTTTCCCATTCATCCCTCTTTTTAATAGTAATATGATATTGGATTAACGCACAATTATATACATTTCGAGTGTGATAAAAAGAGCAGCGGCGTTAAATCAGGTGCGGCAAATACACAGACCGGTTCATTGTTTCGTCAAATAAGAACTACATTGCTTGTTTCTATTATTAAATATTGTGCATATTCCCCTAATGGTAATATTTTAGGGAAAAATGCGCAAAGAATACAGAGGATTTTTATTTCTCAACAATAAGATTTTATAATATTGACAATTTAACGATTGGAAATTATAATAATCGAGAATATTCTATTGAAGGATCAACCCTCAGTAGCTTTTAATAGTGCTCTGAAGCATAGCAATCAAAGGCTTTAGGCAGTGTTATATCTGATATTAAAATGATCCATATAAAATAATTATAATTATTTTATACCGCGCAAAGGGAATTAAGCAGGCTGCCAATTATCATAATAAACAGCGAGGGCTGCTATGATGGACACAAAAAAGGTCATTGCCGGACTGGTTGCTGCTGCCCCTTCAGTAATCAAGACTGTCGGGAAGGTGCTCGAAGAATCTAAAAACCCGAAATTTATTCTGAAATCGCTTGACAAATCCGAACTCGAGCCGAAGGCGCTTCAAAAAATCGGTTTGGATATACTCTTGATTTCGATGGACAGTTTCAAATCCATCGGAAAAAAGAGGATACGGGATATTCATAACAATCTTCCTCATTTGCCGATGATAGCTGTAGATGAGTCCGGGCAGAAACTCGATTCGGCTGAACTGATCGGTTATGGATTCGAAGATTATGTTGAAATCAGAGGAACCGGCGAAAAAAGGATGATGGATTCGATCCGTTTATCGCTTACCAAAAAAGCGCTTCAGGAGTCTGCCCGAAAGAAGCTGGAATTTTACAGCACCCTGGTCAATGAGATTGGTGATGGGGTTTACATAATAAATCCCGAGGGATTCGAATACGTCAATCCGGTCTTAGAAAGAATATTGGGATATAAATCTGAAGAAATATGCGCTCCGTGGTTTGATTTTTTAAGCCTCGTTCATCCTGATGACAGAAAATTGATAATTGAACGGGAGGAAGCTCGGAAAAAGAAAAAAAAGATACCGCTCCGATATTCTTTCCGGATAATAACAAAAGATGGAAACGTAAGAACCGTCGAGGTCAACACCGTTCCCTTAAAGGGAGAGAAAATCAGAGTGCTCGGGATTCTCAGAGATATTAGCGATACAGTCGTAGCTGAGGAACGGGTAAAAGAAAGAGAAAAGCTATACCGGCTCCTGACGGAACAAGCGCAGGACCTTATTTATAGATATCGTATCAAACCTGATCCCGGATTCGAATATGTTTCCCCATCCGTCGAAAAGCTCACCGGATTCACTCCGGAGGATCATTATAATGATCCGCAACTCGGCTTCAAAATGGTTCATCCGGAAGACAGAACGCTACTGGAAAAAATGGGGACGGATATCACGATGATGGGCAAACCTTTCGTGATACGGTGGATTCGCAAGGACGGGAAAATCCTCTGGACCGAACAGATCACTACTCCGATTCTGAATGATAACGGGGAGCTGGTCGCCCTCGAAGGCATCGCCCGTGATATTACGGAGCGGATGAAAGTGGAGGACGAGCGGGATCGGCTATTCAATTATTCTATAGATATGTTCTGCATCGCTGGTTTCGACGGGTATTTCAAACAGCTGAATCCAGCGTGGGAGAAGTATCTGGGTTGGAAAATTGATGAGATGCTAAAACGTCCCTGGTTGAATTTTATTCATCCGGATGATATTGAAAAAACAAAAAAAGTTGATCAAAAGCTCAGGAATAATGAAGCTGTTTATTTTTCCGAAAATCGATATTTATGCAAGGATGGAAGCTACCGCTGGCTTTCCTGGAATTCGTTTCCGTTGAAGGAAGAGAACCTGATTTTTTGCGTAGCGAGAGATATAACCAGGATCAAGGAAACGACGGAAGCGTTAAAATCTTTAACCGCCCGATACGAAACCTTACTCGATGAAGTGCCGAATATCATAGCCGAAGTGGATTTGAATAAGCGATATGTCTGGATGAACCGGAGCGGGTTGGAATTCTACGGCGACGATGTTATCGGTAGAGAGGCTGCTGAGTTCTTCGTCGGACCCCAGGATACTTATGCCAAGGTTGATCCGTTGTTCAGCGGAGCGGACGATCTCGTTTACGTGGAAAGCTTTCAGCGAAGAAAGGACGGCGAAGAGAGGATGCTTGCCTGGTGGTGTAAAACCTTGAAAGATGATAAGGGAAAGGCAACGGGGGTTTTAGCCACGGCCCAGGACGTGACGGAACTGAAAAAAAGTGAATCTGTTATCAAACAATCCGAAAAAAAATACCGAGACCTTGTGGAACAGATTAATGATGTGGTTTTCTCAATCGATATGGAGACGAAGATAACTTATATAAGCCCGGTCATCAAACAGATCAGTGGTTATGCCCCTGAAGAAATGACAGGCAGGAGCTACCTTGACTTTGTGTTTTCGGAAGATTTGCCGATTCTTAAATTGTTATTTGAGGAGAGAATATCCGGAAAGATCGCACCGCACGAGTTCAGAATAGTGACCAAAACCGGAGAGCATTTATGGGTTCGAACGAGCAGCAGACAAATCGTAAAAGACAATATGATTATCGGCCTTCAGGGTGTTTTGACCGATATAAGCGAGAGCAAGCTTGCCGAGGAAGCTCTGAAAGAAAGCGAGGAGAGATTTAGGATCGCATTCAAAACAAGCCCTGACGCTATTTATATTACAAGATTTGACGACGGGCTGATTATTTATATCAATGACGGCTTCACGGCCTGGTCAGGTTATTCCAGGGAAGATGTCTTCGGAAAGACGTACCGAGATCTCGGACTCTGGGTAGATAAAACCGAATGGCAGGAGTTGTTGGATAAAATATCAAAAGAAGGTTTTGTAAACAGATTCGAAACGAGGTTTCGGACAAGGGACGGCAGAACGCGGATCGTGACGCTTTCGGCGACAGTAATGCAAATCAGGAACCAGAAATATCTCTTTGCCATCGCGAGGGATATCGATGATTTGAAAAAGGCTGAAGAGGCGCTATTAGCGGAAAAGGAAAGGCTTTCAATCACTCTGCGCTCCATCGGCGAGGGGGTGATCGCCATTGATCTGGCGGGCAGGGTCGTACTGATGAACCGGATTGCCGAAGACCTGACAGGATGGATTCAGGATGAAGCTCTGGGAAAACCTATCAAGGAAGTGTTCAACATTGTATTTGAAGACACTCGCAATGCGTGCTCCGATATAGTCAGCAATGCGATGAGGAGCGGCGAAACCATGGAACCGCATAATGATTTCATTCTGATTTCCGGAAGAGGTTTGGAAAAAACCGTCAATTTTACCGCTACTCCGATCAGGGATACAGAAAACCAGATTATCGGCAGTGTCCTTGTGTTCCGTGATGTCAGCGAAAAGCGTGAAATGGAAGAGGAATTGAGGAAATCGCAAAAGCTGGAATCCATCGGAGTTTTAGCGGGCGGAATCGCGCATGATTTCAATAATATACTCTCAGCAATACTGGCTAACATATCGCTGGCAAAAATCACTATGCCCGAAAACCGGAAAGCGGCGACAAGACTCGAGGAAGCCGAAAAGGCGGTGTTAAGGGCGCAGGGCCTCACGCAGCAGCTATTAACCTTTTCAAAGGGCGGCGCACCGGTTAAAGAGACCTCGGATATCAGGGAAATCCTCAAGGATACTTCACTTTTTACCCTTTCCGGATCGAATACTAAAGCCGATTTTGCAATTAGCGATGATCTTTCTCCTCTGGACGTGGATAAAGGCCAGTTCAGTCAGGTGATAAATAATCTGGTTATCAATGCAGATCAATCGATGCCCAAAGGCGGTGTTATTAAAATTAAAGCGGTTAATATAAAGGTCGGCCCCGAAAGTTCCCTGCGTCTGGAGCCGGGAAACTATGTGCGTATAAGCATTAGTGATAATGGAGAGGGGATTGCTCCGGAGAATCTCTCTAAGGTTTTTGATCCCTACTTCACAACCAGGAGCAGCGGCAGCGGGTTGGGACTTTCCACGGTTTATTCGATAGTGAAAAGGCATAAAGGCGAGATTAGAATAGAATCCAAGGTTGAAATAGGAACGACGTTTACAATTTATCTGCCGGTTTCCAAGTCAATTGTTGTTCAGCGCGCAGAAACCCAAGCACAGGTTATAAAAGGGAACGGCCGGATTCTCTTGATGGATGATGAAGCGGTGATAAGAGATGTTGCCAAGGAAGTGTTGGAGTTTCTTGGGTATGAAGCAAGCCTTGCTAAAGATGGAGAATCCATGCTGGAGATCTTTAAAAAGGCAAACGCGGAGGGCAAACCTTTCGACGTTGTTATATTGGATCTCACTATCCCGGGAGGACCCGGTGGAAAAGAGGTAGTAAAAGAACTTACGAAGATCGATCCAGCCATCAAAGTGATCGCCGCGAGCGGTTATTCGAATGATCCGGTTATGGCAAATTATAAAGCATACGGGTTCAACGGTATTTTGCCGAAACCATTTACGATCAAGGATGTTGGGTTTGTCCTGAAAAAGGTTTTAGAGATATAAGTTTTCAGAATTTGCCGCTCGCAAAGCAAATATCCATTTTCAGTTTTCGAAAATACTTCTACCCTGATTGCAGGTTATATTAATCCTTCCGTATGTTGAGTAACAGAAGCAGTTGTATATCAAGCGCCCCTGGTTCCAATTACTCTATATATAAGTTTTTATTATATATCACTTTTTCCACGTCGTCGTTTTCCACTTCCAGCTTGATTTCAACCAGTTTGTCTTCTGAGTCTGTGACCACTTTTGGTGTGAATTCAATCAAATAGTAATGAGCGTTGATATATAGAATCTGATTCAAATAATCTTTTAATTTTCCACTGCTGGAAAGGGCTTTTTCAAAAAGCTCTCCGCCTCCTGCTGCCGCGAGGTCCCTTGCAATCCTGAGTTTCACTTCGCTATCCACCTTCATCATTGCGCCATAGGCATATTGGTCGCCGGTGTTTGAATAACTGCTGCCGGTATACTGCGCCGATGAGGAGGAGGGGTTTGAAGAAGAGCGGGAGTCAGCAAGACCTTCGCCGGGACGGGAGGACCTTGTTGACTTTGAAAGATCCACGAAATCAATCTTGACGTTCGATCTGTTTAAAATGGCAGCTAATCCGCTCAACGAATCGCTGAACTCTTTTCTCTTTTTCGCTTCCTGTCTTTGCTGGTCGAGCGATTGGCTTTTTTTCAGAGACTCGCTTTCCTGCGAATTACCTTGCGCTATAGGGTTTATATCAAAATAATCCAAGCCGAATGTGTCCGGAATTCCGGCGCTCATGAATATTATTTTTTTCGATCCTTCCACTTTCTCGAGTGAATTTGCGAAGTCAGTAAGGTTCTTGGCTAATGTGAATTTCGTATCTTCCATAAAGAAAGACATTTCGTTACAAAATATCTTTGCTGAAAATGCACTGATGATCTCGGCGTTCAATGCATTTATGTCGACGGTCATCTCCGTAAGTTTGCTTATTCCGCCGGGATTGACGATGAAGATTTCCATGGGAGCGCCGGTATTCTCGTTTTCGCCGAGAAATTCGAGCAGACCTTCTTTCATTTTAATTAGCTGCCTGTTATCCGCCGGAACGTTCGCGATGAGTATAAAATGATAGAGCGGGTTATCTTTTAGCATAGCAGTGTCGTATTGTTTGGAATCTTCACCGGCCTTTAAAAGATTAATCTCTCTGACGGAAGAAATCTGCTGTTCTACTCCGTTCAGAGTCAGTTTAAATGCGCCCTTTTTCAGTCCGGGAATATGTTCGTCGTCATCATTCAAAACTATGACTTCTACATATCTTGAACCTGGGTTCCCTGCGATGCTTGCAGCGACAGGAGCGGTTTCTGTTTGTTCCGCTCTTCCTAAGAAGGTAAGGCATAATAGAATTGTGATTAAGATAGATATATTTTTCATTTTAACCTCCCAAATGTTATGTCAGTATATTTATTATAATTATTCCGAGATTTTATGCAAGCAAGTTCTCTTAAGATTGATTGTTGTGGCTTTTCTATCCGCATAATCAGGAATTGTGGGATCAGCTATGAAACAGCTATATCTTGACAGATAGTTATTAATTGATAGGATTTTACTTTGAATTGCTTTTTGGCAAGAGAGACATTGATCTCGAATCATCAATCTTTATCAGATAAAAGGGTAGTGATCCCTTTTATTCTCTTTCCAACTTTTTGGCTGTGTTATGCTTTATCAAAGTCCGATCCCAATCGGTATTAACGCGAGAAAATTCCACATATAAACGATAAAGGAGATAGCGATGGCGAAGAAAAAAGTGTTAATCATGGGAGCCGCCGGCAGGGACTTCCATAATTTCAATATGTGCTTCAGGGATAACGAAGCTTATGATGTGGTAGCCTTCACTGCTACGCAGATACCGAATATCGAAGGCAGGAAATATCCGGCTGAGCTGGCCGGTAAATTGTATCCCAAAGGGATACCTATCGAGCCGGAAAGCTCGTTGACAGAGCTCATTAAAAAACACAAAGTTGACGAAGTCGTTTTTGCTTATAGCGACGTGCAGCATACTTATGTGATGCATAAAGCGGCCATCGTGAATGCCGCCGGCGCTGATTTTAAATTGATCAGCACCGAGGCGACGATGATCAAATCGAACAAGCCTGTCATCTCGATCTGCGCGATTAGGACAGGTTCGGGTAAGAGCCAGACAACCCGCAAAGTGAGCGAGATACTTATCTCTAAAGGCAGAAAAGTGGCTGCCGTCCGCCATCCGATGCCTTACGGTGATTTGGTGAAGCAGCGCGTTCAGCGTTTTGCGAATCTCGAAGACCTCGATAAGCATGAATGCACGATCGAGGAACGGGAAGAGTATGAACCGCATATAGAGCGGGGTGTTATTGTTTTCGCAGGCGTGGATTATGCCGATATTTTAAGAGAAGCTGAAAAGGAAGCGGATGTAGTGCTGTGGGACGGCGGGAACAACGACACGCCCTTCTACAAATCCGATTTGGAAATCGTTGTCCTTGATCCACACAGACCCGGCCACGAGATGACATATTATCCCGGCGAGACCAACTTCCGCCGCGCAAATGTTTTCGTGATCAACAAAATTGATACGGCCGAGCCTGCAAATGTGCAGATAGTCCGGGATAACATCCGCAATATAAATCCGAATGCAATCGTAATTGACGGCGCGTCGCCTCTGTTCGTCGAGGACTCCGAAAAGATAAGAGGCAAGAGGGTGCTGGTGATCGAAGACGGTCCGACGCTGACTCACGGCGAAATGAAATATGGCGCTGGCGTTATGGCCGCGATGAAATACGGTGCTGCGAGCCTCGTCGATCCGAGACCCTTCACAGTCGGGACGATCACGGAGACATTCAAGAAATATCCGGAGATCGGCACACTTCTTCCGGCTATGGGTTACGGAGACCAGCAGGTTAAAGATCTCGAAGATACAATAAACAAGACCGATTGCGATCTTGTTATTATTGCCACACCGATAGATTTGCGGAGGCTTGTGAAACTGAGCAAACCTGCCGTCAAGGTTGCCTATGAATTGGAAGAGATCGGCAGGCCCAAACTCACGGATGTGCTTAAAAACTTCTAATCAATATCTTGTTTCGGGGGCGTTTTGATGCGCCCTCGAAAAGTTTCTAAATATCGGAGCAACAAATGACGAATAAAAAGATTGCGGTTGTGGCTTTCGGCGGCAATGCGCTCCTGCCTTCAGACCAGGAGGGCACGCAGGAACGGCAGCTGGAAAATTCGGATATCGCCGCTGAAAGACTGGTGGAGTTCATACATAATGGTTATGAACTGATCATCGTTCATGGAAATGGGCCGCAAGTCGGAAATCTCGTATTGCAACAAGAGGCGCTGAAGGATTCCATCCCTCCATATACGCTGGATTATTGTGTCGCCATGACCCAGGGAAGTATGGGATATATGCTCGAGAACTCCATTCGATATGCTTTTGCGAAAGAAAACATCGAGAAGGAAATAATCTGCATCGTTTCGGAAGTCATCGTTGATAAAAACGATCCCGGCTTCCACTATCCGACGAAGCCGGTCGGTCCTTTCTATTCCACTGAACAAGCCCGCAATCTTATCAGATCGAAGCAATGGTCAATGGTCGAGGACAGCGGAAGAGGCTGGCGGAAGGTCGTCGCATCGCCGGTTCCCAAGAGCATAGTGGGAGAGGAAATCATTAAAAACCTCGTCAACGACGGCGTCGTCGTTATTGCAGCCGGCGGGGGTGGAATTCCTGTTTATTTTAACGAGAAGGGATATCTTACCGGAATCGAGGCCGTGATAGACAAAGACCTTGCGGCAAGCCTCATTGCCTCGCGTTCAGGCGCCGAACTTTTCGTCATATTGACGGAGGTCGAGCAGGTTTATATCAATTATGGGAAACCCACTCAACAGCCGCTGACGGTGTTAAAGATCGAAGACGCCCGCAAATACCGCGACCAGGGGCAATTTCCGCCGGGCAGCATGGGACCTAAAATTCAGGCGGCAATAGAATTCATCAGGGGCGGCGGGAAAGAAGTTCTAATCACGAAGGCCCATAGACTTGCCGAAGCGATGAAAGGAGAAACCGGAACGAAGATTGTCCCCTGATTACCGTTGGCATTGATGAAGGTCTGTTTTATTTATCTTCCTATGTTGAACTTTTATTGAAGATGAATCGCGGAATTCCCTTTTTCATTTTATCTCTTTAGACAAAATGATCTAAACGGCTTCAAATACATTGGACGCTATTCAGCTCCCTTTATTCAAGACTTGATTGCATTTTGATATCGCCTTGCTACAATTTTCATCAGCATAAGGAGTCATTATGAAAATAACAATTGCCTTTGTTTGCTTTATTGTTATCGGTTTTTCGATTTTAATATGCCAGGAACGGACGCCTGCGGAAAATGAAAAGAAAGCAGAAATAAAATATGGGAAAGTGACGCTTGCTGAGGTTCTGGACGGCAGTCCGGACTGGAGAGATAAGGCGAACGAATATATGCCGCAACCCTCCGCCATAGAATTTCTTGCACAGGTCGCATTCCCGGTGAAAATCGAGATTTATTACGGACACTGGTGTTCCGACAGCGTCAACAACATTCCGAAGTTTTTAAAAATAATGGAACTAACCGCAAATCCGGCGTTTGAAACGGAGTTCTGGAGTGTCGAAAAAATGAAACAAGGCGAGAAAAGGGGGCCAGTCAACAACAGGCAGCTTAAAGCTATTCCAACATTTGTGATTTTCCTGGAGGGTAAAGAATTGGGAGAGATCATCGAAAATCCGGTTGTGAGCATAGAAGAAGACCTTGTGACTATAATCAACAATATGATCGAGCCGAAGTGAATCCGCAATTGATGTCGTTCAGAGCCGGAATAATAATCTTTATTTTTTTCATACTGCATCCTTTTTATCTGGCGGCCGGAATCGAAATAGTTGAGGAAGGACTGCTTTCGAAGGAAAGGAGCAATCCGGTTGATGAGCTGTTTCCATGCCCTTCATCCATTGTCCCTCAGGTTGAATTCTGGAAGAAGATTTTCACAAGATATAATTCCTCGCAAGTCCTGATTCATGACGCCTGGCAGCTTGACCGGATATATGAAGTGGTGGATTTCACGGAGATTTCGAATGGAGACAGCGTAAACTACTTCAGAAAATGGAAAACGGTTCTCGCCATACGGGATCAATATATCAGGCAGCTATATTTCCTCCATAAACTGCCGAAAGGATCCCCCAGGATCGGATTATCTCCGGTTCAAAAGCGCCTGGTGAAGATGCTATCCGCAGATAAGAGATCTGATAAGTATAAAATAGCTGCTGAAAATGTCAGAATCCAGTTCGGTTTAAGCGACCGCTTCAAGCAGGGAATCGAAATCCTGGGGAAATACCGCCCGTATATGGCGGATGTATTCGACAGCTACAAGCTTCCGCTGGAGCTCCTTGTCATACCGCTTTATGAATCTTCATTTGTTTTGAGAGCGCTTTCAATGGTTCAAGCGGCCGGTGTATGGCAATTTATGCCTGATACGGCGCAAAAATATATGAGGGTGGATAACATTGTGGATGAACGCTATGATCCGCTGATTGCCACCGTCGGAGCGGCGGAGCTTCTTAATTATAATTATAAATATTCGAAGAGCTGGCCGCTTGCCATCACGTCATATAATCATGGCCTCGGTGGTATGTTGAACGCTAAACGGATTCTCGGCACCGACGATATCGGCGTGATAATTCATAACTATCAATCTCCCTCATTCGGTTTTTCATCGAGGAACTTTTACCCGGAATTCCTTGCTGCTCTATATTGTTTGAGGAATATGTACGATCTTTATAATAATATAGCATTCGAGCCGCGATGGAATTTCATTACAATTGATCTTAAAAAATCCACCACACTGTCACATTTGGGCTCGGTTTTCGGATTGACAGTTGATACGATCTACGAATACAATCCATCCTTCAGAGAACCGATCCTGAAAAGCCTTGCGCCTCTCTGGGAAGGGTATAAACTCCGGCTTCCCGCAAGCGTGCAAGGTACCCTAAAAGAGACTAAGTTTTAAATTGACTTTAGTGAGTCTTGTAGTTGCAAAAAAAAATACAAAATAATAATAAGCTTACGAAAACCCGACAAATCTTTATAGCTGTGTTATTTATCGCTGTCGCCATAGCCGCTCATCATAATATACTCATTTTACAAAACCGATATTGCCTGGAAATTGGTCCCGGAGATAAGGACTATTTCACAGTAAACAAGCGAGGCGAGTTCGGGCTCAGGTATGGAAGAGAATGGGTAAGGGATATGTGGCAACGGTCGTTCATTCATCTCCCATTCACTCTACATGGGAAATCGGTTCGGCTGGGTTTCGAAATAAAAAGCTATTCCCGACCGGAAAAGGTTTTAATTTCGAATGTTAAAAAAGAGGTTATCGCCGAACTCGATGTTCCTGCAGGCAAAGACAGCACCGTATATTACGCGGTGATTCCAACCGAAAAGTTGCCTGGTGGGAAACTGGAAATAAAACTATCGAGCGGGAAGGGCAGATTCCATCAATTGGATTTGGAGCTGAACCGAGTATATATAAATACTGTAGGCGGTGGAACATCGTTACCGTGGATATATGATCTGTTGTTTTTGTTTTTAATTATTGGATTTTGGGTTGTTCTTTGCCTGGCAGGCTTCAGTTTCTTTCAGGGCTGCGTCGGAACGGGAGTGATTGCTTTTCTTGTCATTTTTGCCCGCTTCATTGATCCTCTCAGCTATATAGAATATCTACGTGTCTTTCTTTTCCCGGGATTACCGTTTCTTGTTTTTTCGATACTGCTGATCAGGTTTGTGTTTTCAAGATTCAACCTTTTCAAAGATGAAAGTATCAGGATCATTTCGGCACTTTTTTTGATCGGATTCATCATATATTTTATCGGTATTTTTTACCCTTATCATTTGAATGTTGACGGTACTCTGCGGGTTGGAATGTTCAGACTTATGGAAAAGAAGGGGCTCACCGAGTTTCTTGACAAGATGTCTCGACAGCACAGCGCTGCTACAGGAATCGAAAACCGCGGTATCCCTTATCCTCCGTGGTTTAACCTGCTCGCTTTGCCTTTTGTTAAGATGGGGATATCGAATCATTTATGGCTCCGGTTCCAGTTTTTGATGATAGGTTCATTTTATCTTCTTCTAATATATGGGCTTGCCAGACAGCTGGGGCTTTCGAATAACGCTGCCAGGCTTGCCTCATTTTTTTCCATCTTCGGAACCGGTATGCTTCGTGATATCTCTCATTTTGCCTATGATCCGGTATTTGCTTTCACACTTTCCCTTTTATTTTTTATCGCCTATTTTAAAAATGCGGAAAGATTACCTGCATTGATAATGAAAGAAAAACTGAAATTAGGCGCGATTCTTGGACTTACTTTAATTATGCATCCGAATATCCTGTTACTTAACGGATTGTTTTTCTCTCTGGCACTGATTCCGATTACATTCAGCCGGGTCAGGGAAAAATGGAACGTCGCCGTCACTCATATGGAGATTGGACTCATCGGTTTTGTATTATCGCTTCTTATGTTTTACGGAATTTTCTTTCGTGATTTACTGACAGTAACGATCCCAAATACCATGAAGAATGTGGCTGTGTCTGAAATGAGCACCGGGAGCGGCGGACTCCCCCACATGCTCTCAAGAACAATGCAGAGAATCCTGAATATGATTCCTGTCGTTCTTCTCCTGTTTTTTATTTATGGCTTTTTCCTCTTGCTGAATCAACTCAAGAAGAAAAAAATGAATTGGACGCGAATGTTTGTCGCGTCGTGGGCGCTAGTGTATGTTGTGATTCTTATTTTCAGAGCGGCCGGCATTTTTTTCAATTTTATAAAATATCTGCCGGAGTATGAATTCATTTATCCGATAGTATTCATTGCCTTAGCGTATAGTTTTTCCGAACTATATCATAGATTCAAAGATAAATGTTTCATTCGATACTCCCTGATTTCGATAGTATTTCTTAGTATCTTTCTAAATCTTTTATGGTTCTATTGCGTTAATATTGGGATGGCTCCACGTTTAGAACGATTCATCAGGCATCTTATCCTGATCTTATAAAGCTGGTTTGACAGGGTTAATCTATTAAATAAATTAAGCTTTTAATTGAATGAGTTTCCGTTGTCTGTTGGCATTTTTATGGATTCAAGGCGATTTATAAATGGCGACTGTGCTGAAAAAAAGTTAATTTGCATTGGAACAATCAACCGCTGATGACGTAATTAAGAATGAACACGTGAAAAAGCAAATACCATCTGTCGTGTTTTTGTGCTTGACAAACCACTATATTTAGTATATTTTATATGATAGAGGAACCCAATTTAGGCTTCGAGGTTGACATTTTAAGATCAACCTATATCCTGACTTTGTGATTAAAGGAGTAGATAGCAGAATGAAAACAGTTTACAAACTGCTGGTCATAGCTGGCGTTGTAGCAGTAATTCTAATCGGAATCAGATTGCAGAACCAGCGGGGTTTCCTGTCGGCGACTCAAGAGACCGTGGTGAAACAGGAAATTCTGATCAGCAAATTAGAGAATGAAAACAAGAAGCTCCAGGAGCTGATGTATATAAATGATGTGTTGAATACGTATTATTCACATAAACCGTTGAAGATGCGGCGAATGCTCTCGGAGTTGATCTATCTCGCTGCCAGGGAAAACAACCTGTCGGCAGAGATGATTATGGCTGTAATCTTAACTGAGAGTTCTTTCAAGGATGATGCGGTTTCGAATAAGGGAGCGATGGGTCTTATGCAATTGCTGCCTTCCACTGCCGCATCCATTGCTGAGGATTTGAAGATTCAGTGGCGCGGCGACAGAACCCTATACGATTCACAGCACAACATTCGGCTTGGGACCTATTACCTTCGGAAGATGATGGAAGTTTTCGATGATATGAACACAGCTCTCACAGCCTATAACGCCGGACCTGGTTATGTTATAAATCAAACTCAACAGGGCAAACCATTCTCCGATGTTTATGCCAAAAAGGTGAACGAGAATTATCGGATGCTTCGCAAGGTCTATTTCAATAACTGAAACAGCAGCGAAGAAGGGTTCAATTTTTCGGCGGGTTCCAAGCCCGCCGTTTTTCTTTCTTGATATTGTCACGTGCCCTCTATATACTTTCATCGTTTCCAAGCTTAGAATATGATTAAACATATCCGTCAGATAATCAAGTTTAGGGAGTTACTTAAAAATTTCGTTGTCCGCGATCTCAAACTGAAATATAAGAATTCCATTCTCGGCTATTTCTGGTCTTTGCTCGATCCGCTGCTGACGATGCTGCTGTTTATTGTTGTTTTTTCGGTCTTTATGAAAATAAAGGTGGAAAATTACCCGGTTTTTCTTATTACGGGCATTCTCCCCTGGAATTTTCTACAGATGTCGCTTAACGGTTCGCTGATGTCGCTCGTCCAGTCGCGTCAATTGATAAGGAAGATTTATTTCCCCAGGCAGCTTCTGCCATATTCCGTCGTCGTCACCTATCTTGTGAATCTTCTTCTCAGTTTTCTCGTCCTTATCCCAATTCTCATCTATTATAAGATACCGGTAACTTTAAATATTCTTTATCTTCCCCTGGCCATTACCCTGCTCACATTGATAGCGCTCGGGCTGTCATTATTTTTATCAGCTCTTTTCGTCTTTTTTTACGATACTCTATACGCCTCGAACAGTTTCATACGCCTCTGGTTTTACCTGTCGCCCATTATATACCCTGTTGCAACGGTGCCGGAGGCATTCCGGAATATTTATATGCTGAATCCTATTGCCCCGATTATTTGCCTGTTCAGGACGGGGTTTCTCGGAACCGAGCCACCAGCCTTGATTTTCATCGTGTATTCTATAGTCGTTGCTCTCATAACGTTTATTACGGGAGCCTGGTTCTTCCATAAAGCGGAAAACAATATGGTTAAGATAATATGAAAACCGTCAAAGTCGAAAATCTGGGAATACATTACAGGATATACCACAGGCAAGCCCGTTCCCTGAAGACGGTCGCCATAGATATCCTGAGGAGGAGATACAGCTACACTCAATTCTGGGGACTGCGGAATGTTTCCTTTGATATCGAGAAAGGACGGATGCTCGGGATTATAGGACGGAACGGCTCCGGCAAGAGCAGCCTTCTTAAAGTGCTATCCGGAATATATTCCCCCGATGAAGGATCTTTCCAGATAAACGGCCGGGTGTCCGCCTTGATCGAGCTCGGCGCAGGTTTTCATCCCGAGTTGACCGGCAGGGAGAATATAATCCTGAACGGCGCAATCCTCGGCTACAGCCGGGAAGAGATGGCGGCTAAATTCGACGATATCGTATCGTTCTCCGGCGTCGGCAAGTTCATAGATTCGCCGGTGAAAAATTTTTCCTCCGGGATGGAGCTGCGGCTCGGATTCAGTGTTGCCGTTCACAGCGAGCCGGACGTGATGCTAATTGACGAGGTCCTCGCCGTCGGCGACAAGCAGTTCAAAAAGAAATGCTATAAAAAAATCGAGGAGTTCAGAGAGAAGGGAGTGACGATTTTATTAATCTCTCATAACATGGACGAGGTAAACAATTACTGCGAGACCTGTTTATGGCTCGACAAAGGGAATATCAGCGCGATCGGGGAACCCAAAAAGGTTACCAGGGAGTATGAAAAATGGCTGTTGACGGCGGAAAAGGACCTTTGATTTCCGTTGTAATCCCCAACTGGAACGGGGCAGCATTTTTGCCGGTCTGCCTCGATTCGCTTAAATCTCAGTCTTTCAGAGATTTCGAAGTGATAGTTGTGGATAACGGTTCCACCGATAATTCAAGAGATCTGCTCGCTTCCAAGTATAAATGGGCCCGAGTAGTGCCTTTGAACAAAAATGAAGGTTTCGCCGGTGGATGCAACCGTGGGATTTCCGCCACGAGGGGGATGTGGGTTGTGCTGATGAACAATGACACTGAAGCTCATAAAGACTGGCTGAAAAACATCGTGGTCGCTATAAAAAACAAGCCTGAATATTCCTTTTTCGCCACTAAAATTCTCAGGTTCGACAAGCGGGAGATCCTGGACGGGACGGGGGATTTTATCAGCCGGTCACTGTTCGTTTTCCGGTTCGGCCAATTTGACACAGACAAAGGGCAATACGACGATTTGGGCGAAATCTTCAGCCCCTGCGGCGCTTCCGCCGTTTATAGAAAAACAATGCTGGACGATATCGGCTTGCTCGACGAGGATTTTTTCGCCTACCTCGAGGATATAGACCTCGGAATGAGAGCGCATATCGCGGGATACAAGGGACTTTTCGTCCACGACTCGGTGATTTACCATATCGGCGGAGCCAGCACGGACAGCGAACTAATGTCCCCCTGGGTTTACAAGCAGAATATCAGGAATATGTTCCTGATCTTGTTTAAAGACATCCCTTTCCCGGTCTTCCTGATATGCATTCCGTCAATGATTTTCTGGCATTCCGCACACCTGTTTTATGTTATCCGGCGCAGGCGTGAGTTGTTCAAATACTATTTCATAGCTTTATATGAAAGCTTGAAGCTTTACAGGAAAATGAGATTGAAGAGGCGCGGCATTCTCGGAAACAAGACTATCTCGAATTCGGATCTCTATCAGCTTCTCAAGCGGGGCAGCCGCCTTAACTGGGTTCAATATAAAATAAGAAAAAGATACTTCACAAGCGCAGGTCGAGTCAGCCATTGATACAGGAGTTATATGCCTCTTAAAAAGTTAAAAGATGAAAAAGCAAACAAGAAAAGGCTGAAGGCTTCCGTCGTATTCTGCAACTGGAATGGCGGGAAAGATATCATAAGGGCTCTGGAATCAATCGGGAGACAGACATATAAAGGAATTGAAACGATTGTCGTGGATAACGGCTCGTCGGACGGCTCTGCGAATAAAATCGAGATGGGATTCAAGGGAGTCAGGCTGATCAGGAATGCTTCAAACCTCGGTTTCGCCGGTGGAAATAATGTCGGAATTGCCGCGGCTTCCGGTGATATTATTTTCACAATCAATCAAGATGTCATTTTAACTGAAGATTTCGTGGAAAAAATCGTCCGGCATTTCGAAAAAGCGCCGAATTCGGTCGGCTCTATGGGAGGAAAGATACTTCGTATTGATGGAAAGCTGATAGATTCCGCGGGTTTGAGGCTCAGCAGGGCGAGACGGTTTTTCGACCGGGGATCTGAAGAGGCTGACGACGGACAGTTCGATAAGGCGGAGGAGGTCTTCGGCATCTGCGCCGCCGCTGCGGCATACAGGAAATCTATGCTGGAAAAAATAAGCGGCGGAAACCGCATAAGGTATTTCGACGAAAGATTTTATCTTTTGGTTGAAGACGTGGACCTGGCATGGCGCGCCCGGCATTGCAGCTACTCGGCATATTATTATCCGGATGCGGTATGCTATCACGTTCGGGGTGGGGCGGGTTGGAAAAACAAAATCAAGCAATACCTTTCCTTTCGCAACCGCTGCTTTCTGATCATCAAGAACGAATACCTGATAAATATTATTTTTGCCATGCCGTGGTTTTTATTTTACGATTGCCCCAGGTTGATATATCTTATATTCAGCAACAAGCTGGTATGGAAAGCCATTCGTGAAATAATCGGAGAGTTGCCCTCGTTGTTAAAGGAGAGAAGGTTGATATTGAAAAATAGCAGTATGAAACCTTCCGAGGCGAGACGATGGATGAACTGAGCAGCGGGAAATCGGTCAGCATAATCATAGTCACTTGGAACTCCGAGAGCTTCATCAAGGATGCCGTTGATACAGCTCTGGCTCAAAGCTACAAGAATCTGGAAATCATCATTATTGACAACGGCTCGTCCGATAAGACAGTTAAAACGATCAAGAACCTGTATTCCAAAAACAAACAGGTGAGACTTATCGTAAACAAATTCAACATCGGCTTCGCAGCCGCCAACAACCAGGGGCTTTATATCGCGGGCGGCGAATTTATCTTTTTCCTGAACCCGGACACAAAGCTGGACAAGAAATATCTGGCGAATGCATTGAAAGCGTTCGAGGATCCGGCAGTTGGGGCGGTATCGGGTAAGATACTCCGTTTTGACGGGAAGACGATTGATTCAGCGGGGCAGATGCTTGCGAAGAACAGGCGCGCCCTGGAGCGTGGATACGGCAAACCAGATGGAGTAAAGTATTCCGCGGAGGCATTCTGTTTCTCAGTTTGCGGAGCGGCGGCTCTGTATAGGAGAGAGGCGATAGTCGAGATTTCGATAAACGGCCAGTTTTTCGATGAGAGCTACTTTGCCTTTTACGAAGACCTCGACGCGGGATGGCGTCTGAATCTGCTCGGCTGGAGATGCAAATATCTGCCGGGAGCGGTCGTCTATCACCACAGGGGCGGCAGCAACGTCAACAGGAAAGGGCTGTCGGGGTTTTACCAGATTGCGGGAAAAAGTTCTGATGTGCAAGCCGATATTATCCGGAACAGGTGGTACACGATAATCAAGAACGATCATATACTTAACTTCGCTCTTAATTTTCCCTGGATATTTTTCCAGGATTTGAAAACAATGATTTATCTTTTGTTTTTTAACAGAAAAATCATCAGTAAGGTGTTCAGAACATTTTTCCATCAATTGCCTCCGCTAAAGGAAAAAAGGAGAATTATTAATAGGAAGATTAAAATCGGACCGGGAACCATAAGACAAAGGATGGGCATATGACTCTCATATATCTTTTCAGTTTTTTACTTTCTTTTTCACTGACGTTGTATTTAACCCCGCGCATCGCAGCTGCTGCTTTAAAGATTGGAATCGTGGATAAGCCTGACGGGAAATTGAAGACTCATAAAAAGATAACGCCTTATCTCGGAGGGCTGGCAATTTATATACCATTCATCCTCACGCTTGGAATAACATTCCGGTTCGACTTAAAGGTGTTCGCTCTTCTTTTGTCTTCAACGATTATACTTGTCCTTGGTCTGATAGATGATTTCGGGGCGATCAGTCCTGCGGTAAAATTACTGGGGCAAGCCATTGCCGTTTTCGTCCTTATCAAAGGCGGGATTTACATTCAGCTGGTGTTCCTGCCGGAGTGGGTCAGCATAATGCTGACTTTCCTGTGGCTTATGGGGATTACGAACGCAGTGAATATCATCGATATCAAGGACGGTCTCGCCACGGGTGTGGTTTTCACCGCAACGGTGTTTCTATTTATCATCTCGGTGATAGACGGAAATATATTGATTGCGATTATGACTATAACTTTTTCGGGCAGCCTGCTGGGTTTCCTGAGATTTAACTGGCAGCCGGCCTCGATCTACCTCGGGGATACCGGCAGCATGTTTCTGGGTTTTCTTGCCGGTGCGCTTGGTATGAGCTGCAGTTATACTCAAAACAATAATATAGCCTCGCTTTCCCCCATTATCCTGCTGGGCGTGCCGATTTTTGACACACTCCTCGTTTCATTATGCAGATTACGCAAGGGCAAGTCGCCATTGCAGGGATCACCGGATCATTTCGCCCACCGCTTGATAAAAATCGGCTGGTCTCTGGACAAGGTTGTTCTCAGCGCCTATTTTGTCACCGCTGTCTTTGGTATTTTAGTGTTACTGTTGATGGGCATGGAAAACATCTGGTTAGCAACGATTCTTGTAAGCGCCGTCAGCTTCGCGGGCATTATTCTGTTGTTTCTGCTCGCAAACATTAAAATGAAAAACGCAAAAATTTAAGATTATTTCGAATCAGGACTTATTTACATTCGAGGTTAAGTTTCGAGATCATCCAGAAGATCGAGCAATGTGCTCTTGTCGTCTTCTTTCAGAGGGTCGAACTCCACGCCGATACGGTAATGCTGCTTATCATTATCATCAATACTTCTTATATATCTTAGTATCCCCGAAAGATGCAAAGTCTGATTTTTCTTCAGCATAAACTTGATGCTGTTCAGCCTTATATCTCTGTCAAAGCTCTCAGGTACCGAATCCGTTTGAATTCCCATCCCGCCCAGACTAATATCTTTTACCAGCGTCTTTTGCGGCATTAGGTTGAATTTCACCTCAAGGTCCCTGTCCTCAGGAACCTTAACCCTGTCGAACCTGCGTATTTGATATCTTAAAACCGCATCGGGAAGCGAAAGGAACAGGTTGTCTTCCAATCTGTCCAGAAACCAGCTTTTAAATGAATGCAGAATGTTATCCAACCTGTATTTAACATCAACAGCAGTCATTTTCTCAGGTTCACCTTCGATTGAGGCAAGAAGATTTATCACAATTTTATTATCAGAGATGGAAGCGAATCTGCCGCTTATTTCTTTTCCTTCCGGCGCGCTGACGAAACAATGCAAACCGATCCGCGAGAGATAATTAAGATGCCTCGTAACCGCGAAAGGATCGCTTATCTCAATAATATTCGAATTGTCGTCCATTTCGTTTTGCATTTATCGATCCTTTAAGCCGTGAGGTTTATTCGCTCAACCTCACCGGCAACAACCATATTCATCAGCACTGCCCATCCCGTGGGCCGTCAAAAGGTCCTCAGCCCGGCGACTTGAGATTGGGAAAGAATATTTTCAGCAGAAAGACAATGGCGATTATTAATAATACTAATTCCGATAAAGACATTCCTTTGTCCCGTGTTCATTTTTTTCCTGCATCCTGCAGGGTTTACCTGCATGCTCAGCCCATTCCGGAGTGGCCGCCGCCTGTATTACCCACATTTGAGCGGTGGCTATCGCTTCCGCTTGCAAAAGTGGAATATTCCTTCTCAACCTCTTTTGATCCGCACACAGGGCATGCAACTTCCGAGGAGATGCTTGAGAAAATCAGCCTCTCGAATTTTTGATTACACTTCAAACATATAAATTCATAAATTGGCATTTAAGCCTTCCTCCGAAAGCATATGATATTATAATATTTAATGCCTGTAAATATCAATAACTTTTTATCATTACTTAAGAGAAAATCTGAAGACTGATTGCTGATTATTATTGGCGCCTGACATTGATTCTTGTATCTTATCATTTGCTATACTGGAATATTTTCCTTGCCAAGAACCTTTTTTGCCGCGTCTCTCAACCTCTGGATATTATCTTCCGTGTCACTAATGTTTTCAGCAGTCGGTTGAGGAATTTTTGATGTGAGGGTAACCCTGAGAACAGCCATTTTCCCTCCTTCCTTTTCTACGTAATCAAAAATCGTTTTCAGCTTCTGTCCCATTTCGTCCTCATACAGTTAAAGAAATTCTAAAAATTCTTATTCTTTTCCGTGTTTTGCAGCGGTTTTGTGCAGCGCCAAAGTTTAAGCTTGAGGTTGGAAATATGCAAGCCTATAATAGCGCGTTGATGAATCGTTTGAGTTTGGACACAAAAAGAGTATTACGGAGGAGAAATGATACAAGTTGGAAAAGTACTTACGGTTGAGGAACTGAATGCAAAGATAGATAAGATTAAATCAATTATAGATAAAATCCGGGATCACAAGAGCAAATTGAATTTCTATTATCCCGGCATGCCGTCGGAAAAGATAACCGATGTAACGCGCAGGACTACCGTTAACAAGGAATCCGCAGAACGGCAGGTCCAGTTTTCTGACGTAATCAAGGAGCTTATTGCCGAAGGCGGTATGCTGAAAGACCTCGAAGAGGGTCTTGTGGATTTCAGATGGCGCATGCACGGCAAGAGGGTTTACTTGTGCTGGAAATATGGCGAAGGTACCGTAACGCATTGGCACGGCTTAAAGAGCGGTTGCTCAGAACGAAAACAGATAAGGCAGAGATAATTATGGTTTCAAAAAAATCAGGTATTATGAAACAGGGCAAACTGGGCGTATATATTGCATTTGCCCGTCCGTTTACGCTGCTGGCTCCGGGGGTTGGTTTCATCAGCTGGGGTCTTGTGGCGTTGGGTTCCGAACCGACATCAATTATTAGCTGGAGTACGCTCTTTCCTGTTTTGCTCGGAGGGGTTATGGCGGCGATATTGAATGTCGCGTCGAACGGGATTAACCAGATATTCGATCTCGCGGTTGATAAAATCAACAAGCCGGCCAGGCCGCTGCCTTCCGGGAAAATGTCCCTGACGGAAGCGTGGATTATGACTATCATCGGATACGCTGCAGCGTTCATTTTGTCTTGGTTCATAGTCCCCCCCGGCGGAGGTCATCAAACTTTTATAATCGTCCTCGTAGGCGCTCTTTTCACATATATTTATTCAGGTCCCCCTTTCAGGACCAAGAAATTCGGGATATGGGCTAACATCACCATCTCCGTTCCGAGAGGGGCGTTGCTGGTGATTGCAGGCTGGTCATCCGCCAAGTCGGTTCTTGCGTTGGAACCCTGGTGGATCGCGGCAATATTCGGCATATATATTATTGGCGCAGCCTCGACCAAGGATTTTTCGGATATCAAAGGCGACAAAGCGGGCGGATGCATTACGATACCTGTCAAATACGGCATCGAGAAAAGCGTCAGGATCATCTCGCCGTTCCTTACGCTTCCATTCCTGCTGTTTCCGCTCGGAGCTTTGCTCGGCGTCCTCACTGGTAATACTATATTGCTGATTATCTATGGCATCCTGCTTTCCATATATGGAGTCTATATCGCAAAACTTCTTGCCGGGGATCCGGAGAAGCTTGCAACGGAGACTAATCATATTTCCTGGAAACATATGTATTTCCAGATGGTCGTCGCCCAGCTCGGGGCTATAGCCGTTTACTGGCTGTGAGTCCGAAAATTATTGAAAATTATTTGGCCTTGGGATATAGATTTATCTGCGATTGACGCGAGCTATTAAAAGGAAAAGAGATTATGATTATCCTTAAAAAACGTTCGTTTTCCGGCGGAGTTCATCCCCATGAATATAAAGAGTGCACGGATACCAAGCCGACAGAAAAGGCAGGAATTCCTTCAGAAATAATCCTGCCCTTGTCGCAAAGCCTCGGGGCTCCCGCCAAGCCTCTCGTGAAGGTTGGAGATAAGGTTACCGTCGGGCAGAAGATCGCAGAGTCTCAGGGTTTTGTCTCTGTTCCTTTGCATTCTTCCATTACCGGCAAGGTTATCGAGATTTCGAATCGTCTTCATCCGAACGGTCATATGGCATTAAGCATTGTGATCGAGAGGGAAGGGGATGACCAGGAGTTTCCTATGGATGAGGTTAAGAACTGGGAATCCCTGCCGAAAGACAAGATTTTGGAATCCATAAAAGAGGCTGGAATTGTGGGCTTTGGGGGCGCGACGTTTCCGACCCACGTAAAACTGAACCCGCCGAAAGAGAAGCCTATTGATGCTGTAATCCTTAACGGAGCGGAGTGCGAGCCTTATCTGACCTCCGATTATCGGCTTATGCTCGAAAGGTCCCAGGATATCATTCAGGGGCTGAAAATCATAATGAAGGTTACCGGAGCCGCAAAGGGATATGTCGGGATTGAAAACAATAAAAAGGACGCCGCGGAGGCTCTGGACAAGGCTGCGAAGGGCCAGAAAGATATCCAGATCGTCGTAGTGAAAGTGAAATATCCCCAGGGCGGTGAAAAGCAGCTGATAAAATCCATCCTGAACCGCAGGGTGCCTCCTCCTCCGGGATTGCCTATGGATATTGGTGTGGTCGTTCAGAATGTCGCGACGGCTGCAGCGGTTTATGATGCGGTAAGATTCCGCAAACCCTTCATTGAACGTGTAATAACTATAACGGGCAAAGGCGTTAAAACTCCGAAGAACCTGCTTGCGCGTATCGGCACGCCCCTTGAAGAACTTGTGAAGAAATGCGGCGGATTGAACGGAAAAACCGAGAAGATAATTATGGGCGGACCGATGATGGGATTGCCCCAGGTTGATATAGATGTTCCAGTGATAAAAGGGACCTCGGGTGTTCTCTTTCTACGGAAAGAAGACATCGAAAAAGCGGAGGAGCATCCCTGTATCAGATGCGGGAGATGTGTCCAGGTTTGCCCGATGAACCTGATTCCCAGCAAACTTGCCAGGCTCTCCGAGGTGGGAGAATTCGAAACGGCCGAAAAGATGTACGTCATGGCGTGCATCGAATGCGGCAGCTGCAGCTTCATCTGCCCTGCGAAGATTTGGCTGGTTCAAAAAATCAAATATGCAAAGGCGGAAATCAATGCCAGAAAAAAAGCAAGTTGAATCGTCAGCTGCGGCCGCAAAACCGGTTCCGGCTGCGGATAAAGGCGCGGAAAAGCTTTTAAAGGAAAGGCTCTATTTCTCTCCCGCGCCTCATATCAGAGACAATGATAATGTATCGAAAATAATGTGGAGCGTCGTAGCGGCTCTCGTCCCGACAACATTGTTCGGGATATATTTCTTCGGGCTGTATGCGCTTCGAGTGATTCTGATCGCAATTGCGTCCACGATGTTCTTCGAGTGGGCCGGTATGAAATTCTTTAAAAACCACGGCAGCCTCGGAGACGGCAGCGCTGTTGTAACAGGCGTCCTGCTTGCCCTAAACCTGCCTTCCAGCTCTCCCTGGTGGATGGTGGCTGTCGGCAGTTTTGTGGCTATGATTATTGCCAAACAATGTTACGGCGGCCTCGGATTCAATCCGTTCAATCCAGCCCTCGTGGCGCGCGTCGCCCTGCTCATCGCATGGCCGTCGCGAATGACGACCTTCTGGGGACCGGGAAGCATCTTCGACAAAGTGGATGCGGTATCCATGCCGACCCCGATGGGTATATGGAAAGTGGAGATGATCTCCAAGGGAACAGTGGAAGGCGCGGGACAGATTTCGCTGTGGGATATGTTTGTCGGCAATATCGGAGGTTCGATAGGCGAAGTATCTGCGCTGGCATTGATCATCGGCGGTTTATTTATGCTTTACAGGAAGATAATCACGTGGCACATTCCCGTCGCCTATATCGGCACAGTGGCGGTTATGACATCCGCTTTCTGGATTTCCGATCCTCATAAATATATCAATCCTCTCTTTCATATCTTCGGCGGCGGCCTTATGCTCGGCGCGATATTTATGGCGACCGACATGGTCACATCGCCGGTTACAAAGAAGGGTATGATAGTTTTCGGCATCGGCTGCGGAATCCTGACTGTCCTGATCAGGATGTTCGGCGGTTATCCCGAAGGAGTCTCATTCTCCATTCTGATAATGAATGCATTCGCGCCGTTGATCGAAAAATTCACCGAACCGAAACCATTCGGCGCGGTAAAAGGGGGAAAGAAATGAACGAGACAGGGAAAAATTCTCTGAGAAATATAATAGTCTTGACGGCGATTACGGTTGTGGCCGCCTTCGCTCTGGCAATCACGTATCGCGTTACTGAGGAGAAGATCAACGACTCCGCCCGCCTGGAGGCTTTGAAATCCGTAAAAGCGGTCCTTCCCAAGGACGCGAAAGGGAATCCGCTTTATGCCAACGATCCGGACAAACTGGCGTTCGAGATGAAAATCACGGAAGATCAGAAACAGGTGGACCCAATACTGGTTTTTTACCCTGGGCTGAGCGATAAAGGCGAGGTTATAGGTTTTGCCGTGAAGGTTACATCGAAGATCGGTTACGGAGGCGACATCCAGATGATGATAGGAATGACTCCTAAGGGAGAGATTCTCGATATACAAATTCTTTCGATGAATGAAACTCCCGGGCTCGGTACAAAGGTCAGCGAACCGTCCTTTAAAGATCAATTCACGGGAAAATCCCTCGAAACCGGAGCTAAATTCGTGTTGAAAAAAGATGACAGCTCAAACTATGACCTGGATGCCGCCAGCGGCGCAACAATTTCGTCGCGGGCTATTACATATGCCGTTCATCGTGTTGTGACTTTTTACGAAGCGCACAAATCAGAAATTATGACAAAGGGGAGCGGCAACACTACGAATCCGGTAAATCCTGCGCTTAACCGATAAGGATCAACCTATGAAAAAATACTGGCATGAATTAACCAAGGGAATTCTCAGAGAGAATCCTCTTTTTATAATCGTTCTTGGGACTTGTCCCTCTCTGGCGATTACGACGAAGGTTGAGAATGGAATAGGGATGGGTCTTGCCGCCACGTTTGTTCTTGTATGTTCGAACGTGTTCATTTCCCTGCTGCGGAAAATTATTCCAAAACAGGTCAGGATACCGGCTTTCATAGTGGTGATTGCGGCTTTCGTTACAATAGCGGACCTCGTCCTTCACGCCTACGCATATCCGTTATGGCAGGCTTTGGGCTTATTCATCCCCCTCATCGTAGTCAACTGCATCATCCTCGGCAGGGCGGAGGCGTTTGCCCAATCAAATAATGTTTTCGCTTCTTTTATGGACGGTGTCGGAATGGGTCTGGGATTCACGCTGGCGCTTATCCTTATGTCCGCGATCAGGGAGATATTAGGCAACGGGACATTTTTAGGCATGAAGGTCTTCGGTGAAGGATTTGATCCCGCCGTAATGATGGTGCTGCCTCCGGGCGGATTTCTTACGCTCGGTTTTCTGATTGCTGTCGTCAATGCGATTAACAAACGTATGAAAGAAAGGAACACCTGATGGGAGAATTATTATTACTCATTTTAGGTGCGGTCCTCGTTAATAACTTTGTCCTTTCAAGGTTCCTCGGGATCTGCCCGTTTCTTGGTGTTTCGAAAAAGATTGAAACAGCCACCGGTATGGGTATTGCGGTCATCTTCGTGATGACTCTCACGTCCATGATCTGCTGGATATTGCAATATTATGTTCTTGAACCGCTCAACCTCGGTTTTCTCCAAACGATAGTATTTATTCTCGTAATAGCCGCGCTCGTGCAGCTCGTGGAAATGATCATTCAAAAGATCGCTCCGCCTCTGTATCAGGCTCTCGGGATATACCTCCCTCTGATTACGACCAACTGCGCGGTGCTCGGCGTGGCAATCCTTAATGTTACGAAAGGATTCGGATTCGTTTATGCGGTTGTGTTCGGTTTCGGAAGCGCCTGCGGTTTTACGCTCGCAATAGTAATGTTCGCCGGCATAAGGGAGAGAATGGCTCTGGGGGGAAGAATACCGAAGGTGGTGGACGGCGTTCCCATCGCTTTAATAACCACTGCGATCCTTTCGCTTGCGTTCCTCGGTTTCTCCGGGCTTGTTAAGTAGGAGGATTGAAAATTGAATATACTGTTATTATCAATCGCGATTGTCGGCGGGCTTGGATTGATTTTTTCGATTGGGCTATCCATAGCTTCGATTTATTTGACGATTAAGACGGATCCTCGGTACGATAAAATGCTGTCGGTGCTTGCCAGCGCAAACTGCGGCGCCTGCGGTTATCCTGGATGTTCCGGCTATGCCAAAGCGATTCTCGAAGGGGCGGATTTCAACCTATGCACCCCGGGCGGGCAGAAAACGCTGGACGCCATCTCCGAGCTTCTCGGGAAAAAAGCTGAAGCGAAGGCAAAAGAGGTCGCGCGCGTTCACTGCAACGGGACAGAGGCTAACTGCGAACAAAGATTAATATATGACGGTTTGCAGACCTGCAGGGCGACTACTTTAATGACCGACAGCACAAAAAAATGCCTATACGGTTGCGAGGGTTACGGGGATTGTGTCGTTTCATGTATGTTCGATGCCATTCATATGGGACCGGGCAGGATACCGATTGTTGACGAAGAGAAGTGCACCGCTTGCGGAAAATGCGTCAAGGCATGTCCCAAGCATTTGATTACTATTCAACCTCTCGAAACGAGGACATATGCCGCCTGCAGCAATCCTGAAAAGGGCAAAGCGGTGACGTCTGTCTGCAAGACCGGATGCATCGCTTGCGAATTGTGCGTCAAGAAATGCCCGAAGGGCGCTCTTGTAATGAAAAACGGAGTTCCGGTCTGGGATCATGGAAAATGCGACAATCTTGGCGTCTGCGCAGCTGTCTGCCCGACAGGAGCGATCCAGGATTTAAGAAAACAAGTCCCGAAGGCTTTCATCAGCCCGGATGAATGCACCGGCAAGGGCGAATGCTCGAAGGTATGCCCTATACGCAACTGTATTACGGGCGAACCCGGGAAAAAGCATACGGTGAATCCCGAGCTTTGCTGCGGCTGCAAATTGTGCGTCCCGGTCTGCCCGTCGAAAGCCATTTCGATGTCCAAGGAGAAGAAAGCGAAAAGTAAGACGGCTTGATGCGTCGTCCCAGCTTTGATCAGCTGTCTTTTTTCCCATCCGAAGGAAATATCCTGTGGAAAAGGAATTTTCTTGACCTATAATAGGTAGCGATATACGGAGCGGTAACAGCCTGATTCAGCGTTCATATATTCACTCTTTTATTGGAAAAGGCTGAGAGATGGAAGAGACGGGAACAATAGAGAAGATACTTCCTAACGGAGAAGTGATGATCGCCGTGGAAAGATCATCGGCCTGCGGTAACTGCTCGATGAGCGGTCTGTGTTTTTCTGATGATATAAAGATCATAAAGCTACAAGCAAAGGCCGATTTCCCGGTCAAGGTAGGTCAGATTGTGCGCTTGTCCCTCGACGAAGGTAATTTCCTGAAATACTCGGTAATAACATACCTTATGCCGGTTATTTTGCTAATCGCCGGAGCTGTCATCGGCGGCTCGATCAGGGGCGGGGGTAATTCCGGAGATCCTTTATTTTCCATCATCGGAGGGGCGATAGGCTTGCTAACCGGATTGTTTCTGGTTAAAAAATATTCCAAGCGCCTTGAAGATAAAAATAAAATGATCATTAAAGTGTCAGATGTCAGGCGATAGTTCAGAAAAAAAACGTACAGTCCTTGTAACCGGAGCCTCTGGTTTCGGCGGGTCGAAGGTTCTCTCCCGCCTGAAAGATTCCGGGTATAATGTCATCGGGACTGCACACCGGAACAAACCCCCGGAAAGTGATGTTCCTTTTCCTCTCGCTGACCTTGCGGATGCGAGGGCGGCCTTTGATATGATAAACAAATATCAGCCGGATGCGGTTGTTCATACGGCGGGGAACACTCATTTGGACCTGTGCGAAATTTACCAGGAGCAGGCATGGATGAGCAATGTGATCGCGGTAAAGAATCTCGTGGGTCTCGCGATGTTGTTCGGATACCGCCTGCTATTTTTTTCGAGTGAACAGGCTTACGGAGAACACCCTGACGGAGAAGGCGCGTTTTTCCTTGAGGATGACCCTCTCTCCCCCCTCAATTTCTATGGAAAAACGAAGATGGCTGCGGAAGAAGTGATAAGAGAGCATCTCGATAATTATATAATCTTTCGGCCTTCTCTGATTTACGGCTGGGGGAACAAGAGTCACATCAGCTGGTGCGATCATTTGTACGAAGATATCGAGGAAGGGATACAAGTAAAGCTTTATTCCGATCAGGTTCGTTCGATGATTTATGTCGAGGATATTGCTGAAGCGGTCCTTAAGTTTATGGAAAAGCCTGACATAACCGGCGTATTTAATCTGGGCGGGGATACACCCTATCGCCGGAGCGATTTCGCCGCTGAATTCGCAAGGAATTGGTCTTTCGATGAAAAATTAATAGCGCCTGTGACGATGGAAAAATATCCACCGGAGACGCGCAGACCGAAGAATTGCGCTTTGGATATCAGCAAAATCAAGAACGTGGTCGGTTTCAATCCGACCGGATTATCCGATTCCCTGAAGATTATGAAGGAAAAGAATCCGCATCCTCCGCTCAAGAATGCCGAAAAGAAGCCGGATTCCGGTGAAAAATAATTGCCGGACTGGATCGGAAACTTAACGTCAAACGGAATTCTGCATTTATGAAAATAGTTTTGCAGGAATTTCCCCGATTTTCATCGTATTATAAAGCTGTTATCATTTTATAATTATATTTAAGGAGGTCTTGGAGGCATATGTCCAATCCGTTTTTAATCGCCAAGGGCGAAAAAGAATGTTATCTTTTGCCGCAGATGTCGAACCGGCATGGTCTTATCGCAGGCGCCACAGGTACCGGTAAAACCATCTCTCTGCAAGTGTTAGCGGAGAATTTCAGCCGCTGTGGCGTTCCGGTGTTTCTTGCTGATGTCAAAGGAGACTTGTCCGGCATTTCCAGTCCGGGTTCACCTCTACCGCCGATAGTCAAACGCCTCGACAAACTCGGCATTAAGGATCACAAGTACCAATCCTTCCCTGTTGTATTCTGGGATATTTTCGCGAAACAGGGACACACGGTGAGGACGACAATCTCCGAAATGGGCCCGGTTCTCCTGGGGCGGCTGCTTAATCTCAACGAAACTCAGGGCGGCACTCTTCAAATAGTATTTAAGGTAGCAGATGACAATGGACTGCTCCTGCTTGATCTGAAAGACCTTCGCGCGATGCTGCAATATGTATCCGATAATCATCAACAGGTTTCAACGGATTACGGGCTTGTTTCAACTGTAAGCATTGCGGCGATTCAAAGGAATCTTTTTACGCTGGAAGAGCAGGGCGGAGAGAGCTTTTTCGGAGAGCCGGCTTTGAATCTCGATGACTTTATTCAGACTGACAGCGACGGCAGGGGTATCGTCAATATATTGGCTTCGGACAATCTTATCAATATGCCGAAGCTTTATTCCACGTTTTTGCTATGGCTTCTTTCGGAGCTGTTCGAGCAACTTCCGGAGGTCGGCGACCGCGAAAAGCCGAAGCTGGTTTTCTTCTTCGACGAGGCGCATCTGTTGTTTACGGATACGCCGTCCGCCCTCGTGCAAAAAATTGAGCAGGTTGTGCGCCTCATACGTTCGAAGGGAGTCGGCATCTTCTTCATTACTCAGCACCCGAGCGATATACCTGAGCAAATCCTCAGTCAACTCGGCAACAGGATACAACACGCTCTCAGGGCATTCACTCCGAAGGAACAAGAGGCAATCAAAATTGCGGCAAAGACATATCGGGCTAATCCGAAGATTGACGTTGCCACTGCGATTATGGAGCTTGGCGTCGGGGAAGCGTTGGTTTCGTTTCTCGATGAATCCGGCTCTCCGAGCGTTGTGGAGAGAGCCTTCGTTCTTCCGCCTTTGAGCCAGATCGGGCCGATTTCGGCTGACGAAAGACAAGCGATCATTCATAAATCCCTGATCTATGGAAACTATGAAAAAGAGATTGACCGGGAATCCGCATACGAACTGTTGAAAGTAAAAACCGAAAAAGCGGCTAAGGAAGCAGAAGAAAAGGCGAAGGAAAAAGAGGAGGTTAAGGCCGCCGGGGGAAGAAAACGGGAGACTGTTTTGCAGGCAATGGTAAAAAGCACGGCGAGGTCGGTTGGCAGCACAATCGGAAGGCAGATTGCGAGAGGGGTTCTCGGATCCATTTTCGGCTCCAAGAGAGGTGGTCTATTCTGACAGTAAAAAAAATCATAAAGCGCTTCGAGTTCGGCGGTTCGAAGCGCTTTTGTATTTGGATTGTATTTCTATTTTTCTATATTAACCCATTCCCTGGCAGCGGGTTAACTCTCAATTTCAGGATATTACGATATTTCTATAATATTAGTTCGCCGTTCTTCTTGTCCCCTCGACATTGCCGTATTCCACACAGGATTCCATCGTATCCTGATCCTGCAAACTCAACTGAACATTACCGGAGACTGTATTACCTGTCATTGTCGCGTTGCATATAATGTTCATCCTGAGATAGTACTCTCTGTAGGTTTGATAGAAGGTTTCGTTGAAACTGAAGTTGCCATCTGCCTGAAGCGTTGCTTTGACGGCGAATTCAAAATTGATTGTTTTTCCGTCCACGGATTGAATGACGACAGTGACCTGATCTGCGCTTTGCTGAATGATCCAAACCTGATTAGACATTGCTGGAGAGATGACAGCAGGGCAGTTTGAACCCTGGATGTAGAATCTTAAATCCCAGGTCCCTGCCACATCCGGCAGAGATAAGATGTTGCAGCTCTCAGCGTAGAATCCCAACGCGAGAATTGTAACCAAAAACAACAGATGATATTTCTTCATTTTTAAAGACCTCCAAAAGATAAAGTTTCTATAAAAAAATGCTTGTTTATTGAGAGAAAAAATACTTCAGAGGCAGGGGTAACACTGCTATCCTCCAATTTATATCTTTTTTCCCTTTTCGTCAAGTGCCTAATGTTCATTCTTCCTCCACCAGGTACACTTTCTCTCCGTTTTTTATCATCAGAAGTTCTTCCCTGGCGATCTTCTCGACCTCCTGATCGAGGTTCTTCAGCGACCAGATTTTTGCCCGGAGTCTAATATTTTCCTTTTTCAGAACCTCCAATTTTACCTGCAAGTCCTGCTCCATTTTGTTTCTTCTTATTATTTCCATCACGCCGTTGGAACCGAAAAGAGAATATAGTCCAACTGAAAGAGTTGAAAACGCGAGGAACGCGATCAATATCTTTTTGCTGAAAAATCTGTTTCCAATAGTCATATCACTCAATTCTCAACTCATAAAAATTTGGAATATACGGATTTTCCCGCATATTCAGCCGAGTCCTGCAGTCCGAATTCGATCCTCAGCAACTGGTTATACTTGGCAATCCTATCCATGCGGCTCAGCGAGCCCGTCTTTATTTGTCCAGCGCTCATGGCGACAGCGAAATCCGCGATGAAAGAATCCTCTGTTTCGCCGCTGCGATGTGAGATAATAGTGTTATATCCCGCTTTCTGAGCGGTTTCAATGGTTTGAATTGTTTCGGTAACAGTGCCTATCTGGTTTAATTTTATCAGAATGGAATTGGCGATCTGTTTTTTTATCCCTTCCATGAAGATTTTCTTGTTTGTGACGAAAATATCGTCGCCTATCAGCTGAATTTTTCTACCGAGCCTCTTCGTCAGCTCAGCCCATCCTGTCCAGTCGTCTTCCGCCAGTCCGTCTTCGATCGAAATAATTGGATATTTTTTTGCCCATTCCTCGTAGAGGCATATCATCTCTTCGGAATTCTTGATGGGCTTTTTCTCCGCAGTCATTTTATAAACTCCGTTTTCATAAAAAGAGCTTGCTGCCGTGTCAAGCGCGAGGAAGAGTTCGTCTCCCGCCTTATAGCCGGCTTTTTCAACGGCTTTCAGGATTATTTCCAGGGCTTGTTCATTGGAGTCGAGATTTGGCGCGAAACCGCCCTCATCACCAACGGAGGTGGCAAGGTTTTTTTCTTTGAGTATCTTTTTTAGATTATGAAAAATCTCCGCTCCCATCCTCAAGGCTTCCGAGAAAGATGTAGCGCCGGCAGGAACAATCATAAATTCCTGAATGTCGAGGTTATTGTCGGCGTGAACGCCGCCGTTCAGGATGTTCATCATAGGAACGGGAAGACGTCTTGCGAGAGCGCCGCCCAGATAGCGGAAAAGCGGCATCCCGAGGAAATTCGCCGATGCCCGCGAGGCCGCCATCGAAACGCCGAGAATAGCGTTCGCCCCGAGTTTGGATTTGTTCTCTGTCTCGTCCAATTCAAGCAACATACTATCCAGAAAATATTGCTCGCTGGGATCATAACCTATGAGTTCTGGCGCTATGATTTCGTTGACGTTTTTTACCGCGTTCTGAACCCCTTTCCCGAGGTATCTGCTGTTGTCTCCGTCGCGTAATTCCAAAGCCTCCTTGGTCCCGGTCGAGGCGCCCGATGGGACTGCTGCCTTTCCAAAAGTTCCATCTTCAAGTTCAATCGTAACTTCCACCGTGGGATTGCCGCGTGAATCCAGAATCTCAAGCGCACTAACCATACTGATCGGCGGTAACATTGGTAAAACCTCCTAACTCTTTAACTAATCAACTGTTCAGAATCTTCTCTTTAACCTTTATATCTTATAAAAAATCATTTTAATATGCGCACTTACAAACAATACTTCAACTATAATATAAGCATTTTAGCAATAAATAGCAAGAATTCAACATTTTTATTATTATTTATAAAAAAAACTTCTTTTATCAAGCGTCACCCAGTATGATAAAAGAACTATATGGGTCTTTATGTGGAATGTTATCAATAGGTTAGGTGGTTTTACGGCAGAATATATTCGGAAATGTGTGTCACCTGCCGATTTATATTATCAGATTATCCAGCCGCCGCCGATCAATATATCGTCCTGATAAAAAACCGCAGCCTGTCCCGGGGTTACCGCCCTTTGCGGGGTCTCGAATTCTATCCCGGTTCCGCCGTTTCGGTCTATAGATACTCGGGCGGGGGCGGGGCTGTGTCTGTAGCGTATCTTCACGGAGCATTCGAAATCCGATCCAGCGGAGGGGTAAAGGATATTGATATCTTCGACTTTCAGGGTTTTCGTGAAAAGATGCTCTCTTTTGCCAACGATTAGATTGTTTTTCACCGGGTCCGTCCCTATGACATATAAAGGCTCTGCAAAGGCTATTCTGAGGCCTTTTCTCTGCCCGATCGTGTAATTATGAAAACCATCATGTTTGCCGAGAGGAGCGCCGTCTATATATAATATTTCTCCTGGTTGGTCTATCACACCCCGAGCCTTCAGGAAATGTCTGTAGTCATCATTGTTCAAAAAACAGGCGTCCGCGCTTTCGGGCCTGTCCCTGGAGCTTAGACCCGCTTGTTCTGCAACCTTGAAAGTTTCAGGTTTCATCATTTCACCCAGCGGAAAAATGACATTCTTCAACATTTCTTTTTTAAGATAAAATAGAAAGTAGGATTGATCTTTCTCCTTGCAGAGCCCTTTCTTGAGAATGACACCGCCGGGCAACTGTCCCTTTTCCAGGCGGGCATAGTGTCCCGTGGCGAAGAAATCGTTTCCATCAGACAAGGCTTGTTCTGCAAGCTTTCCGAACTTAATGAACCTGTTACAGAAAGCGCATGGATTGGGTGTCTTTCCCATGCTATATTCAGAGATAAAGTAATCAATGACTTTTTCTTCAAAATCGGACGATAGATCAATGATACGATGCTTGATCCCAAGTTTACGCGCGACTGCCTTTGCGGATTCGACGGCTGAACGGTCCAATTCCGGATTGGCTCCGAGAGTCATCGTATAGCCGGTTACGATGTATCCCTGTTTTTGCAGGATCAACGCCGCCACCGAGCTGTCCACGCCGCCGCTCATGGCAGCGGCAACCCTTAAACTGTCTGCGCTCGCCATTCTAAGAATTCCATAAATCAATCCAGTCTATCTATGTTCCGGCGTAACATCAATACGGGGGTTGGTTCTTCTCATCGGTGCTTTTAGCGAGGATACGAATTGAATAAATTATTGATCTCTGATAAATTTGGCATTGCAAGCGTATTATGCTTTAGCTCGATCGGAATATGTCTGTACTTTCAATTTTAAAAAAACAGGATGTGATAGCATGGAAATTACTAATTTTTATCAAATTTTAAAAAGCCGTTACAGCGCCAGGCGCTACCGGACCAGCCCGATTCCCGCAGAATCTCTGGACAGAATACTGGAAACCGGCAGGGAGGCGGCGAGCGCGGCAAACAGGCAACCCTGGTATTTTATTGTATGCTCAGGCGATGACAAGGCACGGCTGAACAAGGTTTTTTACAAGGACGGTTTTCGTGACGCTCCTGTCGTAATCGCTGCGGTTGCGAATATGAAAGAAGCCTGGAAGCGGAAATCCGATGAAATGAATTTCGCGTATGTGGACGCATCTATCGCTGTGACAGAAATGATCCTTGCGGCGACCGCTGAAGGATTGGGCACATGCTGGGTGGCCTCGTTCGATTACAGTGAGGCGAAGAAAATACTCGAAATACCGGATGATATGGACATCGTCACCCTTTTCACGGTCGGGTATCCGCATCCGGAGGATAAACAACCTGAAAGAATAAGAAAGCCCGCGGGTGAGGTTATATTCAACGGCAGATTCGGCAAACCCCGGGAAAAGTAGAATTGAAAGTAGCATGTTTCACTCCCCTGCAGCCAGTCAAGTCGGGAATCTCCGATTATAATGAGGACCTGGTCCCTCATCTTGCGGAAATCGGCGTGGATTTCGATTTCATCTATGAGGATTTTCCGCCCGATAATGAATTTATCGTTCGAAACTGCGAGTTTCACAAGCATTCGGATTTTCCGTCTTTAGCGAAAAGCGGAAAATATGATCTTGTCGTCTATCATATCGGCAACAATATCGTTCATCATTATATGTACGGATACTTTTTCGATTACCCCGGGTTGACGGTTCTGCACGATTTTGCTCTGCATCATTCTCGTCTTTCGCATTACGTGAAGTCCAGAGATTTAAGCGGTTATATGCAGGAAATGGAAGCTATAGGCAACTATGACATCGCCAGGATTGTATCTTCGGGAATGGGGGGAGAATTCCTGTATTATAACTTTCCGATGAATAAAAGAGTGATTGAATCCTCCTATGCACTTATCGTTCATAATTCATATCTGAAAAAAGTCATTGAAGAAGGATATCCCGATAAGAAAGTTTTTCATATACCTCAAAATGCAGCAAAGCGTCCCGTCTCAAGAACCGAGTTAAAAAAGCTGCGGGCGGGGATGGGCATACCCGACGATGGAATTGTTATTGCGACGTTCGGATATATGAACGAGGCGAAGAAGGTAAATCTCATTTCAATGGCGCTGCGGCAATTGATGCCCAAACATCGGAATATCTATTATCTTATCTGCGGGGAAGACAGGGAAGGAGTAGTCAGGCGGGATTACTTTAACTACCCCGGTATCCTGGAAAAGGTCAAGGTTAGCGGTTATATCGAAGGGATGGATAGATTCATCGAATATATCGAGTTGAGCGATATTGTAATCAACCTTCGTTTCCCTTCAGCGGGGGAGACCTCCGGGACGATGATTCGATCAATGGCTCAGAGAAAACCGGTAATAACTTATGACTTGCCCACGCTTATTGATATTCCCGATGATGCCCTTGCGCGGATATCATTGACGGATGATTACAGACAATTAATCAGAACGCTCGAAGACTTGATCGCGCATCCTGAATTGAGGTCCGAAATAGGCTCGAATGCCGCCCAATATGTGGAACGGGAGCTTAATCCGGGACTGAATGCTATGTATTACAAATCCGCATTTGATGTGGTTGCCGCTCTAACCAACCGCTGATTCCGGATAGTAAATTCAGTCCGGACGTTACTAATTTCCTTTTATCTATCCAGGTATTCATACACTGCGGCAAAATACAACTGCGCCACGTCCTGCATTATCTTCGGGGTAATATAGTAAATCGTGTCGTTTGCGTCATGGTATCCGCCGCCTTTGCCGCCGGTAGTCCAGTTCGCCCAAGTTGGGATTCCCATACGCAGGAACGGGTCGTAATCACTCACGCCTCTTCCCGTTGAAATTGTAGCAGAACCGATGGTGCAGGCGATGTCGTAATCCTTTTTTGCTTTTTCAATGTAGGGATACAAATCCGTATACGTTTTCGCGCCGGTGATCCATATCCCCGTGCCGATGCCGTTCGAATCTATGTTGATCATATGTGCCATCTTCATAGGCTCGGGCGGAAGATTCGATGCCATATAAATGCTTCCATTCAATCCTGTTTCCTCGCCTCCGAAAAGCGCAAACATCACTGACCTCGCCGGCTTCTTTTCCAGCGCGGCAAAGGCACGGGCTATTTCAAGGATTATCGCGCATCCGCTCGCGTTATCGTTCGCTCCGGGATGAAGAAAGGGCCATTTCCCCATATGGTCCAAGTGCCCTCCAAACAGGATATATTCGTTTTTCAACTTCGGATCCGAACCGGGGATCATCGCAACGACATTATACCCTGTGGCGTTTGCGTGATGGACACCGCTGCATTTTATATGCGCCTTCAGGCCGGTGGCGAAGCTGACCTTATTCCCGTTAGCAAGCATGGCTTTGATTGTATTCTGATCAAATCCCTTGGTTTTAAAGAGAAAATCGGCGAACGAGTTGTTCGTAACTATCATCGGATAATTCTCGATGAAATTGGTTGAACCAATGCTCAGAACATTGCTGATCGTGATGAATCCGACAGCGCCTCTTTTATATGCGTTTTCGCTTCTGTGGATGTTGTTGTTATATTCGCTGAAATCTTTGCCTTCGATTTCCGGAGCGCCGTAAAAGACGGCAACAATCTTGCCTTTAACGTCAATCCCTTCATAGTCATCCCATCCGAGTTCGGGAGCAGTGGTTCCGTGGCCGGCGAATACGATTTCCGCTTCAGCCTCGCCGAAGCCTCCTGACAGGAAAGGAATATATTCTTTCTGAAGCTCGAATATCCTGATTTCGGGTTGGGCGCCTTCCTTTGTTGGAGGAATGATAACGCTGAAGCTGCTCTCACCGGTTTCATTATAGGCTATAGGAAACGACTGAAGATAGTTTTCATAGACAGGCAAAGCTCCGATTTTCTTGAATTCGTCAGCACCCCAGAGCGCCGCCTTCGTATATCCTACTGAGCCTGTGAGACGCCCTTCACATTCCTCCGAGGTCAGAAATTCCAGAGTTTTCATTATTCCGTCTATAGAGATGGACACCACGGACTCATCCAGATCTTTTGCGTACGATGCTGAGAAACATAAAGCAAAGATTATGGTTAAAATGACATTTCTTTTTGCAAACATTTTCAGCTCCTTTATTTGGGTTAATATATCAGATAGCGTATAGGAATTCAGTACAAAAAAAAGCCCGGGTCTCGGCCCGGGCTTATATCTATTCTCGTTTCTATTTGGCTTTATTCGGGTCTTTGGGCAGAGGCACCTGCTTGACAGGTTCCTTAACGACCTTGTCCATTATGACTTCGATCGCTTTGTCCAGCTGGGCATCCTTGCCTTTGAATTCATCCGGCGGCAGGTTATCAACTTCGATGTCAGGGTCCACTCCGTGGTTTTCGATAAACCATTTGCCATCGAGGGTGTAACTGGTAGCCGCCGGCATGGTAACGAAACCGCCGTCAAGAAGCTGTGTGAAGCCGAAAATTCCAACGATTCCGCCCCACGTTCTGGTTCCGATCAGCGGGCCTAAGCCGTAATGTTTGAACCAATATGGGAACAAATCACCGTCCGAACCCGCATAGCAATTGATTAACATTACGAGGTGTCCGGAGAATGCCGATACAGGATAGGTGTCGCTTCCTTCGATTCTTCCTCCGTTCATTGAAGCGATCTCGCGCCTCATCCTCTCGAGGATCATCAAGCTTACGAAACCTCCGCGGTTGAACCGTTCATCAACGATTATCCCTTCTTTTTTCAGCTGGCTGTACCACATCTTGGCGAAGCGGTTCAAACCGGTGAACATCATATCAGGAATATGAACGTAACCTATTTTTCCGTTGGTGGCTTTTTCCACTCTCATGCGATTCGCTTCCACCCAATCGAGGTACATCACATTCTGTTCATTTCCAATGGGCCTTGCTTCCGTTGTCCAAGCTCCCGCTTCCACCGGCTTTTTATTGAGTTTCAAGGTGACTGTCTTTCCGAGCGTCATTTCTAACAAGTTATACGGATTCTCTGGAACTCTTAATTTTTTGCCGTTGATTTCAAGGATATAATCGCCTTCGGATGCCTTTACGCCTGTTTCGGTCAGCGGCGATCTGTACGCTCTATCCCAGTTTTCGCCTTTAAATATCTTCATGATCTTGAAGTATCCGTCCTTGTCCGGCTCTAACCAGCAACCGAGAAGGCCAATCTGGGTGGAAGGTACTACGGGTAAATCCCCTCCTCCTACATAAGTATGGCTCGTTGCAAGCTCGGCTATCATTTCGCCCATTAGATATGTCAGATCAAGACGGTTCGAGAGATAAGGAAGGAGGGTCTGATACTGCTTGTAAACCTCATCCCAATTTACGCCATGCATATTTCTGACATAGAAGAAGTTCTTCTCGAGACGCCAGGCTTCACAGAGCATTTGTTTCCATTCGGCTTGAGGATCTTTCAAGGTTTCGAGTTTAAGAGCATTTATCGGTTTGCCCATCGCAGGATTTATTGGCTGAGGGCTGGCAGGAGCAATGCCGTATTGATTCATAGTCGTCCAGAGGATGGTTTTCCCATCCTGCGAAAGATCATAGAATCTCAAACCTGAAAGCAACGGAGTTTCTTTCCTGGATTTCATATCAAAAGCCACCAGGCTTTGGCCGAAATCGGGGCCGCCGAAAAGGCTGATCTCCGGAGCGTCCGATCTCTTCATATAGAAAATTACGCCGTCTCCGGCCCGTAATCCGCTTACGGTTGACGGCGACACAGGCAGCGCGGCGATCCTGTTCTCAAGGCCATCAAGGTCAATTTCGATTTTGGGCTGTTGATCTGCCGGTTTTTTGGCATCAGCTTCTTCTTTTCCTTTAGGAGGCGCGGGCGGAGCTTGCGGTCCTGGAGCAGCCTTCGCCTCCACTTCATCACTCTGCGGAGCGAAAGGCGACGGAGTGTCTTTCTTCAGATTCGCCACGTAAACTCTGTCCATATTATAGTATACATAGCTCAACTCGAAATTACCGAGCGTAGGACTGAAGTCTCTCATCGAGATGAAGTAGAGGTATTTCCCGGATGGATCGAATACCGGGGAGTAATTATTGAAAATGTCTTTAGTCACTTGATGGAGAGATTTCTTCTCGAGATTGTAGAGGTAGATCGAAGCGAATAAGTTGTCTTCCGTTTTCGAGAAAGCGATCCAACCGCTGTCCGGAGACCAGTTGAAATCGAACGGGATGCTTCTCTTGGCGGTATCCACCGGTGTAATAGCCTTTGTTTCAATATTTATGTAGTAGAGTGTGTTCGAGGCATCCGAGTATGCGATCATCTTGGAATCCGGAGACCAAGCAAAGTTGAAGATGATGTTCTTACTATCCTTGGTGAGTTGAGTTTTATTTTTTCCGTTTACATCTATCAGGTATATCTCTTCGGTTCCTGTTTCATCGGAAATAAAAGCGATCCATTTGTTGTCAGGACTCCATGAAGCCCCTATCTCTTTCACCCCGGGTGTATTGGAGAGATTTTTTACATCTCCTTTTTCCGCCGGAACAGTGAAGAGTTCGCCCCTCGCCGTTACGGTGAAGCGTTTGCCGCCGTTCGCGATCGAGGCATCCTGAATGGATTCAACAGTATTGATATACTTGGATTTGAGTTGAGAACGGTCATACGAGACGTTCACCTTGATATCCGTTATTTTCTCGTCCGCGAGGTTCATCGTGTAGAGTTTTCCGCCCTTCTCGAAAATGATTGAGTCGGAACTGTATCCCGGCCACCGGATATCCCAGTCCTTGAAATCCGTTATTGGTTTGATTTCATGGGTGAGCGTGTCGTATTTGTAGAAATTCATTCTACCGTTGGGATCAGAAAGATAGTAGATGCAGTCTTTATACCAAATCGGCGCCCTGTCGTTTCCTTCCCAGGTCGTTATTTTATCCATCTTGTCGGTCACGAAATCATAGATCCAAACGTCTTGCTGTCTTCCGCCTTTGTATCTTTTCCAGGTCGCGAAATCGAGATTCTGTCTGTTAAGCGCGAGTTTTTTCCCATCGGGTGAATAGGAGATTGAGGCCCCTTCAGTGAACGGCAACGGTTCAGGCCAACCACCGTTCCGGCTGATTTTAAAAAGTCTGCTCAATCCGAAATGATCATGCTGAGAGATAAATACGATAGATTGACCGTCCGGAGTCCAATCGAGCACCTGGTGATTGCTCATGCCTTGAGCCGGATAAAAGGTCAATTGTTTAGGTTCTCCGCCCTGAACTGGTATAACATAGACCTGATTATACCCATGATATTGCCCGGTATATGCTATCCACTGTCCATCGGGAGAGAACTTTGCGAACAACTCAAATCCATCACCGGATGTTAGCTGGCGGGCAGGGGTTTCGTTCAGGTTGGATATCCAGATATCTCCTCCATAGGAGAAAACAATCCGGTCTTTATATATGTCCGGAAACCTCATCATCAATGTTTCATCGGCGGACGCGGTGATCGCAGCCGCAAGAAACATTATAGGTATCAGGACGAGCGTCATCGAATAACGCATTTCAATACCTCCAATTAATTGATAATAGTTTTTGCTCAAACTGGCTCATTGCAAGTAATTGATCCATTGTTCTTTCATCATGTTTATATTTATTTTACCGGTTCCGCAGGAACTGGCGCGATCACGAAAGGCTTTTCTGATATGCTCTTAAGTATCACTTCTATAGCCTTTTCAAGCTGAGCATCTTTTCCCTTCGCAACATCGTTGGGCAGATTATCCAACTCAATATCAGCTGAAACGCCTTCATTTTCGATTGCCCATTCTCCTTCAAGATCATATGTCCCGCTTATAGGGACGGTCACATATCCTCCGTCCATAAGAGGTGTAAAACCGGCAATACCGACCACACCGCCCCATGTGCGGGTTCCGATGATGGTTCCGAGTTTATATACCCTGAAGTGGTACGGGAAGATGTCCCCGTCCGATGCTGCGTAGCTGTTGATAAGCATCACCAGCTTGCCTGAATAGGAAGCCGGGGGTTCGGGTGTTATGCCGAAATTACGAGTGAAAGAAAGACCCACAAGAAATCGTCTGAGCCTTTCAAGGATCATTTGGCTCACAAAGCCGCCACCGTTGAAGCGGTCGTCAATAATGATACCTTCTTTTGTGAGCTGGGAATACCAGGTTTTAGCAAACTGGTTCAAACCGGCGAAGGACATATCCGGGATATGTACATATCCGACCTTGCCGTTCGTCGCTTTTTCAACGAATTTCTTGTTGGTTTCCACCCAATCGAGGTATTTCAACTGCGTTTCGCTTGCTATCGGATTGATTTTTATTTCCCACGCGCCGTTCGGATCTGGTTTGCTGTTAAGCTTCAAGCTCACGATTGTTCCGAGGGTCTTTTTTAACAGAATATAAGGATTGTCCGGGAGTTTTGCTTGTTTGCCGTTTATTTCAAGGATGTAGTCGCCGACGGATGCTTTGATACCGGGATCAGTAAGAGGCGAGTGGGTCTGGTCTCTCCAGTTCTCGCCGCTGTATATCTTGGTTATTTTGAAATAACCGCTCTTGTCAGGCTCGAATTCGGCGCCGAGCAGTCCCACGCTTGTGTTTTCAACCGTTGGCATTTCTCCGCCGCCGGTGTAGGTATGGCCTATGCAGAGCTCACCGATCATTTCACCGATCAGATACGTAAGATCTCTTCTATGAGTCAGAGAACCCACGAGCGGAAGGTACTTCTGAAGCATTTTTTCCCAATCCACGCCGTGCATATTGGCGACATAGAACAGATTCTTTTCAAGCCTCCAGACTTGCAGAAACATCTGTTTCCATTCGGTGAGGGGATCAACGAGACTCATCATATCTCTTATATTCAGCGCTCCCTTGCTTCTGTCTATCGTGTCAAATTTCACCTTTGCGATTCCGTATGCAGGGCCGGAAGCATACAGAATCTTCTTGCCATCAGCCGTGACTGCAAACTGGGAAACGCCAGTCAGCATCTCGACCTCTTTTTTCTTTTTCAGGTCAAAGCCGTATAGGACAGCGCTCCCGCGATTCGCTGAATCGTTTCTTCTGACAAGATAGATGATTCCGTTTTTAACAGCGATGTATCCGCGCATATCTCCGGGTGCGACAGGCATCGCCGCTATGCGTCCGGATATTCCATCGAGGTCTATCTCGACATTCACAGGTTTTTTAACCTCTTTGGTTCTATTGATGTCGGCTTCCTTATCGTCGTCGTCTTTATTGGCTTCATCAATCTTCGTGGGGTCAACTTCGTCGCTCTCGACCTTGAATGGATTAGGTGTATCCTTCTTAAGGGTCATCAGATAGATTCTATCCATCCTGTTATAAGTGAAGCTCAATTCGAAATTGCCGAGGGTGGGATTGAAATCTCTGCTGGAGATGAAGTAAAGGTATTTTCCTTCGGGATCGAACTGAGGAGTGTAATCCTGTGTCATTCCGTCGGTAATCCTGGATATCTTTTTTGTTTGGAGATTGTAGAGATAGATACTTGGGAAATTGTTATCCCCTTGCTTCGTATATGCGATCCACTTGCTGTCGGGAGACCATGAATAATCCTGGATGAAATTTCTTTCCGTGGTGTCAATTAGTGTTATTTTCCTGGTGCTAATATCAATATAGTAAAATTTCTTATCGGTATCCCAGTAAGCGATCTTCCTACTGTCGGAGGACCATTCCGGAGCCTGCATCAGCGCTTTGCTTGAGTGTGTGAGCTGGATTTCATTTTTTCCGAGCTGGTCGGTGATGTATATCTCTTCCTTACCGGATTTGTCCGAGATGAAGCATAACCATTTCGCATCTGGGCTCCAGGAAACCGAAGTTTCTCTTGCCCCAGGAGTGTTACTGATATTTCGGATATCTCCCTTTTCGGCCGGAACCGTGAACAACTCTCCACGGGCTATGAAGGCAGCCCGCTTTCCGCCGGATGCGAGATCAAATGCTTCGATGTTCTGTGATGCATCTTTATAAAAGCTTGTGAGGTTGGATTTATCGAAGCCGATCTTTATATCGAGCGGGGAGATTTTCTCATCGCTGAAAGACATTCGGAATAGCTTACCCTCGGATTGATAAACGATTGATTCATTATCGTTTCCGGGCCACTGGATGTCCCAATCCTTGTTGTCGGTGATCTGTTTGATTTCTTTGGAGTTTGTGTCGTATTTATAAAAATTGAAAGTCCCGGTTTTATCGGAAAGGAAATAAATCGTGTCCTTGTGCCAGACCGGATTCGTTTCCTCGCTCTCCCAGTTAATTATTTTTACGATGGAATCTTTATCGAAATCATAAATCCAGATGTTGCGCTCACGTCCGCCTCGATATCTTTTCCAGGTCCGGAAGTCCCTGTAATTCCTGTTCATGGCAATTTTTTTACCATCGGGAGAAAAGGACATTGTGGAGCCCTCCACGAAAGGCATCGGTTCTGCCCAGCCGCCGTCGGGGCTGATTTTGCAATATCTGCCGTATGAACTGTTCCAGAAATACAGCATTGATCTGAATACGATATGCTTTCCATCCGGAGTCCATTCCATCACCTGGTTGGGGAAACCTCCGCGGTCGCTGAGAGCGTCGTAAGGATAGAATGTAAGCTGCTTTGCGTCTCCACCTTCAGATGGAATGACGAATACCTGGAAGTAGCCGTCATATTGGCCTGTGAAGGCAATCCATTTTCCATCCGGGGAAAACTTCGGGAAATACTCTACGCCGGGGCTTGTGGTAAGCCTTCTTGCGTAACCGCCGTCTATCTGAGATATCCAGATATCGCCCGCGTATGAAAAGACGACTTTATCTTTATAGATGTCCGGGTATCTCATCAGCCTTGCCTCGTCCGAGGCAAAAAGGGTTAAGCCGGATAACAAGACGAATGTTATCAGGACAGATACGTTTTTTATCATTCGCATTTACACCCTCCTTTTATCGAGTGTTACGATATTATTGACACATTTATATCTTCAAAGGTTCATCATTTTATAACCGTTTACAGGAATTCCAGCTAAAAGCCGGGATCCGCTATTTTTCTTTCAATAAAAGTCCCGAATTTGCCGATAAGTGGTTTTATCTGCTCGAGTTTGCCGACAAGGACGAGAATATAATTATCCAACGGCAGGAAATTCTTTGCAGCCTCGTCCGCTTGCGTCTTCGTTACTTTTTCGATTGCGCTCAAGACCTTGTTGTAGTAATCGAATCCGAGGTTGTAGAAGCTCAATTCGACGTATGCCCTTGTCTTGCTCGCGGCGCGTTCGAGGGTGGGAGGAAATTGTCCCATAATATAGTTGCGCGCACTTTCAACTTCCGTGTCCACGAAGCCTTCATTATGGGCTTTTTTAAGCAGGTCAAAAGTGATATCGAGCATCAGGGCTATGTTCTTATTCTGTGTATATGAGGCTGCGCTGACGACGCCGCCGTTTTTCCACATACTATAGCTGCTTCTTGTATTATAGGTCAATCCTCTCTTTATTCTGAGCTCAGTGCTCATCCAGGAAGTGAATCTTCCTCCGAACAGAGTATTAGCCACCCTATAGGAAGGTAAGACGGGGTCGCCATTGCGAAAACCGGGAGCTCCCATAACGAAATATGTCTGGGTCGCGTCCGGTTTGTCTATCACAACAAATTTCTTGCCCTCGATCTTCGGCAGAGGAGGGAGTTCGAGTTTCGGTGCCGGGCTGGCAGGTTTCTCCCATTTACCCAGTGTGTTTTTGAGAAGTTTTATCAGCTTCTTGGAATCAAAATTGCCAACGATGGCGAGAATTGATGTGTCCGGGCGATAATATTTTTTATAATGTGTCTTGATGATGTCAATGGACATCCTTTTAAAAGATTCCTCGTTGCCGACGGCAAGATTTCCCATCGGATGATCGCCGAAGTACGCCTTCTGGAAATACAATTGTGCCGCCTGGAACGGGCTGTCTTTTATTGTCGCGATTCTGTCAATTCTGCGGGGAATCTCCTGTTTGAATTCATCCTCCTTGAAAGCGGGATTGATCAGAGAATCGGCGGCAATCCCGATCAATTTATCCAGATGTTCGGAAAGACAGTAGCCTCTAAAAAGCGCATATTCCTCTGTTACGTTTCCGTCGAGAGTAGCGCCCATAAAGTCCAGCTCCTCGGAAATCTGGTCAGCGCTCATTGTTTTTGTGCCCTTCAGGAGCATATATGTTATAAGATCCGAGAGGCCTTCATATTGACGGTCCTCGAAGGCAGTCCCTGCTCCCGGTAGAAGCAGATTGAAGTTTACGATGGGAAGTTCATGGTCTTCGAGAAGGAAAACTGTCATTCCGTTATCGAACGTTATTTTATCCGGTTCAGGCAGCTTGATGCCGCCTCCCGCCGAGAGCGTAAGCGACGCAAGGAGAAACATCAGCGAAAGAATATACCCAGTGTTCTTCATTTGGCACCTCCCTCGGGAATCAGCTTCCCAACCGTTTTATTTTTATCCGTAAAGTATTTGTTTGCCGCGTCTTGTACCATTTTGGCAGTTACCTTCTGATAGGAATCAACCAATGTGAACATGGCAGAATAGTCTCCGGCAAGCAGCTCGGCATTGCCGATCAGGTTTGCCTTTCCGGCGATGGTCTGGAGCGTATTATAAAAATTACTTTTAACATTATTGACGGCTTTTTGCAGTTCCTTGTCGGTGATTCCCTCTTTCTTCACTTTTTCCAATTCCTCGGTTATCACTTTTTCGATTTTGTCGAGGTCCGAATCAACCCCCGGTTGAATTCTGAAATAGAAAAGGTAAGGATCGATGTTTTGATCCATCCCGCCTCCAACTTCGAGGGCAAGTTGTTCCCCGCGGACAAGCCTTTTATATAATCTGCTGCTTTCGCCTCCGAGCAGGACGGTTTCGAGGATTGACATCGAAAAGTAGTCGGGATCCGCGAATTTGGGCGCATGATAAACCATGAGGAACGACGGCGCCTGGGCTTCCTTCCTTATTTCCACCCTCTTGGCTCCCAATTGTTCCGGCTCTGTTGTGGTCACCGGTGGAGGCGGAGTTCCAGGTTTGATTGGGGAATAGTATTCACGAACCAGCTTCATCATTTCCTCTGTATTAAAATCACCGACTACCACAAGCACTGCATTGTTGGGAGCGTAATATGTATTATAATAATTCATAATATCGTCCCTTTTCCAATTCAGGATGTCGCTCATCCACCCGATTACATCCCAGTGATAGGGATGTGCGGTGATTGCGGAGGCTACAACCTGCTCGTCCAGCAGGGAATCGTTGTTGTTGTCCGTCGAAACGCGACGTTCTTCTGCGATGACATTGCGTTCGGATTCGAGAACCTGGGGGTCGAAAGTTGCCCCCTGCATTCTGTCCGCTTCAATCTTCACGATTTCTTCCAGAACCGGTGTCGGAAACCAGTCGGTATAAGCGGTCATTTCCTTGCTGGTGTAGGCGTTGTTCGCTCCGCCGAGGAATTCCATTTTCCTGTCAAGCTCGCCAGGTCCCACTTTTTCCGTTCCGTTAAACATCATATGCTCGATGAAATGGGAAACGCCGGTGATGCCGTTTCTCTCGTTCCTCGAGCCTACGCGGAAGAAAGTATAATATGCGATATTAGGAATATCATGGTCTTCCAGAAGTAAAATCTTCAAGCCGTTATCCAACTTGAACACCTTGATATCCTCTTTTTTCAAATCAGCTCTCAGGAAAAAGCCGATTGAAAACAACAGAAGGACTGATAACAACGATTTTCCTTTCATATAGATCTCCTTTGTTTGGATTTTGGATATAACTGGTTGGAAAGATTGATACCATCTATAATATATTACATTCCTATCATATTCTTATGACGAAAAAATTCAAATAAAGATCAAAAAAAGAAGTCGAATATCGCTTATACAATTGATAAAACAGCACCAGCCGGGATTTCTTGCAGTCTGAATGAGAAAAAAGTCAGATGACATTGGATTTTATTTTGATTTCAGTTAATTTAATCCGATAATGAAAAAAGTTTATGGTTTATTGTCAGTATTCTTCCTGTTACTTTTTCTAGAGTCAATGTTTCCGTCAGATAATCGTGCTGATGTATCGAATTCCGCAGAAGCCGGAAAACAAGATAATGATTCGATAGAAAAAAAGGTTGTCAATACCGATTCGCTTTTAATATTTCCGGCCGTTTATTACACACCTGAGACCAAAATTGCCGGGGGAATCCTCGGAGGATATTATTTTTACCCCTCGCAAAATCCCGATTTTTCGAAACCTTCTTTTATTACGCTCGAACTTCTATATACCGAGTTGGAACAGATCAAGGGAGAGGTGACATGCGACATCTTCTGGGGAGAATACAAAAACCGTTTTACCGGGGCCGTAGGATATTCCAGGTTTCCGTCGAAATTTTGGGGGATCGGCAATGACACTGCGAGCGATGATGAAAAGGTTTACACACCGGAAGGTTTCTGGTTGAATCTCGATTATAAGAATCTTGTGGCGGGTGGAGTTTTTCTCGGATTGGATTATGAATATATTCGTAGAGATATTGTCCGGGAAGCGCAAGGCAGCGGAATAGAATGGGAATCCGTCACCGGCAAGGATGGCGGCGCAATCTCGCGGTTTGGGTTGTCTGTCACAAGTGATTCGAGAAATCATTTGATTTACCCATCGAGCGGAGGTTATTACCAGGCGCAGGTCAGATTTGCGACACGCGCCATCGGTCCTGAATTCGACTTCACTTCTATGAATATGGATCTACGGAGGTATGGAACCCTTTTCGACAGCATAGTGGTTGCCACTCAACTGAACGGAGTATTCAATATAGGCGATACCCCCTTCTTTAATGCTGCTTCGATCGGCGGAAAATATCTTATGCGGGGATTTTACGAGGGACGCTACCGCGATGACAATATGCTGGCCCTGCAGACGGAATGCAGGCTCCCGTTGTGGTGGAGGTTTGGCATCGTGGCGTTTGCCGGGTTTGCCCAGGTTGCGGATCGAATCGAAGATTTCAGACTTGATAACTTCAAATTCGCTTTCGGCGGCGGCCTTCGGTTTTTATGGGACAAGGAACAAAAATTGAATATCAGGCTGGATGTCGGATTTGCCGAGGGTAAACCCGCTCTGTATGTAACCATAGGAGAGGCTTTTTAAAATGATTGAGAATATGGAATCGAAGAGAAAAGCAGGATTGAAAGCGATAATGAAAGGCATTGTTTTTACTGCGGCGGTTTTGCTCCTGTTCATCTATCCGGGTTTTACGGAGGTCAGAAATGATGGGGAGAAAAGAAGCAGCAAGTACGCGAGAATCATAGAATATATTGATGAACTGATACAGGATGAGATGGACGATGAGGAAATCGTCGGCCTCAGCATCGTGCTGGTTGACGATCAGGAGATAGTCTGGGCAAAGGGGTACGGTATGGCGGACCTGAGCCGAAAACTGCGGACGACGCCGAAAACCGTCTATAATCTCGGTTCGATAAGCGAAATATTCACATCTCCCGCCGTGATGCTCTTGCAGGAAAAGGGGCTGATTGATGTAGATCAACCTGTCGCTAAATATATCCCTGAATTTGCGATGAAATCCCGATTTCCGGATTCGAAACCGATCAAAATCCGCAACTTGATAAGCCATCATTCCGGAATACAATCCGAGATACTAAAGGGGCAATCTGCTCCCAAACCCGGAGCTTTTTCCGGCTTGCTTCAGTTGCTGAAAGATGAATATGTCTGTTATCCTCCCGAATTTGTTTTCTCCTTTTCCAAAGCAGGATTGACCTTGCTGGGTATCCTGATCGAGAGGGTCAGCAATACGGATTTTCATGAATTCGTTGAGAAAAATATTTTCGAACCTGCATCAATGAACGAGTCAGCGGTTATACTTAATGAAAATATAAAATCCAACCTGTCAAAGGGATATGGTGAGGATGAGATAGAAGACAGGATTATTTCATCGAGAGATATACCTGCCGATGGGCTTTATTCAAGTGTATCGGATTTAGGCAAATATATGATGGTGTTTTTCGACAAGGGAAAGGCTTTGAACCGCGCTGTTTTCAAACCCGAAACTGTGGAAAGGATTTTAAACCCGGCTGATCGTGAATTACCGCTCGATCTCGACTTGAGGCAAGGCAGCGGCTGGGTTTTAAGCTGCCTGGGCGAGTATCTCGGATATGCCGGTAAAATTGCATGGCATGACAATTCATCCGGCATTTTCAAAGGCAGGATCATCATGCTGCTCGATCATAAACTTGGAGTTGCGGTTCTTTCCAACACAAGGTCGGCTACTGGATCAGTGCAAATGATCGCCATGGAGGCGATCAAGTCGGCGCTTGAAGAAAAGAAAGGCATCAAGCAGCCGGAATGGGTTGAACCCGAGCTGGACGATTCCTTTCCTGAAGCCTATATGAAATCATGTGTCGGGGACTATGCAACGTCGGCCGGAGTCGTAACCGTCACAAGAAAAGGCGACGATTTATATGCTGAGGTGATGGGCAGAAGGATTCTGTTGAAGCCGAACGCCAATAAAAATTTCTCAGGCCGCATACTGCTGCTCGGTTTTCTTAGGATAAAGGTCGGCCTTCTGAGCAGCCTAGAATTTTCGTTCGGCAATTATCAGGACAGGGATATCATCGCTCTGCACAGGTTCGGCGAGAGGTTCCTTGCGGGCGAAAAAATAAAACCGTTCAAGCTGCCTGACGCCTGGCTAAAACGGCTTGGAAATTATTATGTAATCAATAGTGATCAGGACCTCAAATATATCAAGAGCGTCCGCCTCGCTTTCGAAGACGGCAAATTTTCAGCTTATTATAAAATGAACGACGATGACGAAGAAAGGGAAAGGAAGGTGGCCCTGATGTCTGCCTCCGACAACGAGGCTTATATCCTCGGCCTCGGGCGCCATATGGGCGAAACAGTAAGCATTGAAAAATCAGAGGGTGGAGAGCTATTAAAATATTCAGGGTATATTTTCAAGAAAAAATAGATTCCTGAAGCAATTGAGTTCCATAAGCTGGAAGCCGGGTATTATTACCTGTATATACTTCTGAAGTTGGATTTTGCTAATAATCTTTTATAATAGATTCAACCTGTTTATCATTTAGAAATAACTTGACATTAAGGTTCAGCGGATAGAAATTTGCATATCTAAATAAGGAGATGCTGTAATGCTTATGGGAAAAATGCGATTTTCATTTTTATTTGCATTATTCTGTTTATTATCCTTTCTCTCTCTATATTCCGGGTTGATCTACTCCCAGTGTACGACTACCAAGTGGTTCGGCGTAGGCCCGGGGGGATCGAAAAGCCTGACCCCGGGACCGATGTTGAAGCCCGGGACGTATTATGTAAAAGTTGGACGGATGACCGGCGGGACAGCCACGGACTGGAAAACCTACGGCCCTTATAATCTTTCCGGCGGGTCAAAATATCTTTTCGTGGTCAAAGATGAAGGCGGCACAGGAGTTGTTTCCGCTCCTTCGAGCGACGATTATATTCTTGGATTTTACAGCAAACCCACACCGGATATGACGACTGCCTATTATATCAATGATTCAATGAACAACTGGTTTGCAATTTGTCTGGATTCTTCCGGACAGGGAAGCCCCGGCTCTGGTGATGAACAACATCATTCCAACGATTCAGCCGACAATTCGCAATGCACGACTACCAGATGGTTCGGCGTCAGACCGGGAGCAGAAAGCAGTGCGACTCCGGGGCCGCTTGCCAAGCCCGGATTTTATAAGGTAAGAGTCGCAAATATGCAAGGGGGAGATGCGAGCGGATGGGCGAGCTTCGGACCTTTCGATTTCTCTGCCGGTAGCAAGTACCTGATTGTGATTGATGATGCTTCGGGGAAACCGGCAGTCGGCAATCCAATAAGAGATCACTTCGCATTGTCCATGTATAGCTATCCTTCAAGCGATGTTTTTTCTGCGTACTATAAAAACCAATCAATTCTGAATAGGTGGTATGCGGTCTGTATCGAGGCTTTTTCCACCGTGGCACCGGTGTTATCTGGCGATGATCTGACTATTTATGATAATGGCAATGTTGGCGGTGTTTATAACGGCGCTTCTGGCGAAGTTGTTTTCACCTTGAATGAACCTCTTCACATTACATACATAAGAACATACCATTGGAATAATGGGCGGGGAGCAGGCCCAGGTTATATCCGTCTTCAAAGGAAAGAAGATGGTTCAACCTTTGGGCCCTGGCCTGCGAGCGGTGAACCAGGGTCGGGAGGAGTTCCAAACGCCAATTGGGTTGTCCGCCCTGGAGTCAATCTTCCAGCGGGATCTTATATTGTAATTGATTCGGATCCGTCAACCTGGTCTCAAAATGAAGAGAGCTATCATCAGGGGATGACCGTCGTGAAGGGACACCATGATCGAAGCTGATACATCAGGTTCGGCCAAAGATGTAACCTGATTGATTCAGGATTTCAACGGTTTTATCGCTTTGAAGAATTTGTAGAAGAAGTATAAGCCGAAGACGATACCGATTATTACGAATAGCTTCTGGCTGAGGTCTGTCTCGATTCCCTTTATATAAAGCGAGATCAACGTTGCGCCGACTCCAGGCAGGAGAGAATAAATGTCGCAACGGACATTTTTTTCATAAAAGAGAAAAATCAACTTATAACTGGAGTTTTTTCCATTTCCTCAGCCCGAATTCCATAGGGATCAATGCCAGCAGAGCAGAGAGAATAATAAAAACTCCGATAGAGAGATAAGAAGGCCAGAACAAATAAATATTGCCTGTAACAAGATAGCTGAAGTATTGATAACCGGGAACCGCCAGGAGGATTATTGCTATGCCGATATATACAAGAGAAATGACCATAAAAATCAGGCCGCCGGCACCCGTGATGATCTGGACGGCGTTTTCGTATTTAAATCTCGGGTATGCCGCTCCCAACCCCACTCCGAGACCGGTCAGTGCGAATGTGATCATCGTGATAGAGCCGAGCGAAACCCATCCGACCAGGGGCGGTATTTCGAGAAGTCTGTTGGAAACGAACATCAAGGCGAGAACCATGAACAGAAGTGGAAAGAAGAACATCATAAACTTCGTCCACAGATAGCCGCGGTAGTTGATCGGCAGCGAACGGACAACCCATATGGACTGCCCCTCGAAACTGACGGCCGGATAACCGAACCTTGCCACAACTGTGGCGATTATGAAGCCCATAAACGCGATATTGAGATAAGCAATCAGACCCCTCGCAGGCAGGTTTTTCAGCATTATGGAATCCAGCGGCAGGCTCTTGATGTTCAGGAGATAGATGAAGATAAGGCCGCCGAGAATCAGCAGCTGGGACCATTGCGTCGTTTCCCTGAAAAAAAGCAGAGTGTCCTTGGCGAACATCGCCTTTACTTTGGGAGGGAAGAAACTGTAAAGTTTTTCGAGAAACAGAATTCCCCGGTAGCTCCTCTCCGTTTTACCGCCGCGGCGCGAGATGCCGGACAGTGTACAGCTTCGATAAAAGATGTGCCTGGATATCGAAAACACGAGCGATGTGATTAGAATGGACGAGACAAGGAGGGGGATAAAACCTTTCAGGAATGACTCAAACTCAGCCTGTCCGGCACCCAGGATTGCCCGGCTCGCCCAGGTTCCTGGAAAGTATCCGACGGATTCCACCGTGATTGATTTTACCACTGCTGCAAAATCTGCGCCTCCGGAGGGGCTGAGCAGTCTTTCAGGCCTCATCATCCGAACCGCCGAGACGAGGACGATTATCATGAATAACCCGAGGACAGTCACAACCTGCTGGGCGCGTTTGGCTGGAAAAAACCTCATAAGGATTATGGTTATCAAGGCTCCCAAACCGCATGAAAAAGCAATGAAAAGCAGCAGCGTGAACAGCGCCGGGATTAGAAATGCCGCGCCGGTCCTGAAGCAATGAGCATAGGATAAAAAAATCGGGATCATAATGAAGACAACCGTATAGGAACTCGTGACGCTTGAGATCAGGTATTTTGCCTTGAAGATACTATTTATCCTCAAAGGAGAGGAAATCAGAAGAGGCAGATCTCTTGAAAGATAGACGACGGACAGGGTAGAGAGGATATTGCTGAAGATGAGCATCGAGAAGGCCATAAGGAAAACCATTCCCATAAGCCTCTCGACCAGCGAGAGGACGAAAAATTCGTTGAATGCCTCTTCAGAGAGAAGATAGCCGAACACCTTGTTGAAAAAAAAATATAATCCGATCTCGAAAGACATAACGAAGACGAACAGGAGAGACGCTTTGATGATAAAGGGTCTTTTTAGCGGCAAGGCGATATTTTTAAGCCGCTTAAACTGAACGCTGAGTATCAGCAGGAAATCTTTCATTATTCTCTGTTCCGGCTTTCGAGTATGAAGGTTACCGGTCCATCGTTCACGAGGCTTACGTCCATCATCTCCCCAAACTCTCCGGTTTCGGTCTTTATTCCGAGTTTCTTCATTTCTTCTACGAATTCAAGGTATAAATCTTCCGCAGGTTTGCCGGGCATGGCGTTATCGAAAGATGGCCGTCTTCCTTTCGCGATCTTTGCCGGCAAGGTGAATTGGGAGACGACGAGCGCCTCGCCCTCGATATCGAGAAGGGAAAGGTTCATTTTATGCTCGTTGTCCGGAAAGATTCTCAGCTCCGCGGTTTTCCTTGCGCAATATTGAACCTCCTCCGCGCCGTCGGTTTTTTCCACGCCGAGGAGGACGAGAATTCCCCGTCCGATTTCACCTGTAATTCTTCCTTCTATTTCGACCTTCGCGCACTTGACTCTTTGGATTACTGCTATCATTTTCCTCAAATACCTGATCTTAATTCCGAGCTTGATTTTCCGTTTTCAGTTTTCTGCTTCGCAGCATAGAGATCAGTTCCTCCACCTCGTGTGATCGCATCAGTTTCAATGCGACAACGTAAATTACTATGCACAGAGCTATGGTAGAGAAAAGAATTCCGAGCTGAGGAAGCAACCGAAACCTGGAAAGGCCGTCGAGCTTGTCGTTTATGATGAATAGAGGTATTCCCATCGCAATTGATGCGATTGTCGTTTTAAAAAGCGTCAACCCGATCAATTTGTCGTCTAATGCCACATAGCGCTTCTCAAACAGGTATAATAAAATTGCCAGGTTTACGATTGCGGAAATGGTGGCAGCGAAGGCTATGCCGCCGTTTTTCAGGGGCTCCTTCAGGAGAATGCAGCCCACGAGGTTAACCACAACCGTAAGGCATGAAACGTAAACAGGGGTTTTTACGTTTTTCAAAGAAAAGAATGCCGGAGCCAATATCTTGGTTCCTGAAATGGCTGCAAGCCCGAGCGTATAAAAAAGAAGGGCATTGCATGTAAGATTAAGAGACCGTTCATCGAATTTGCCGTGCATAAAAAGCACTCTGACTATCGGTTCACGGAACAATATCAACCCAACGGTTGCCGGTATTGTAATCAACAAAGTGATTCGAAGAGAAAATGTAAGGCTTTCTTTCAGCTTGTCCATCCGCTTTTCAGATGCATGTCTTGACAGCATCGGAAGGATTACCGTGGAGATTGAAATCACGAAGATGCCGAGTGAAAACTCCTGGAGCCGGTTGGCGTGATATAGCGAGGTGATTGACCCTTCCTCGAGGTTGGATGCGATCCTTGTCGAGACGAGGACATTTATCTGCTGGACGCCTACGGCGAGTATCCCCGGCAGCATTCTTTTGGCAACCGTAAGAAGTTCTTTCTGCTTGAGGTCAAGTACACCGTGGAAGGACATCCCTTGTTTTATAACAAACGGGATAAGGAATGCCATCTGGAGAAATCCTCCGATGACAACTCCTATCGCAAAGGCGAATACCGGATCATTAAAACTTTTAGAAAGAAAAGCGGCTGCAGCGATGATGGCGAGATTCAGCAGCACGGGGGTGAATGAAGGGGCGCCGAAATAACCGAGTGAGTTCAAGATCGCGCCGAACAGCGCACTTAGACCTATGAAGAAAATATAAATGAACATAACCCGCGCGAGTTTTGTCGCCAGTTCGAGCTTGCCGCTCTCCCCTTCGAACCCTTCCGCGAGAAGCTGAACGAGCGTTCCACTGAAAATGATCCCGATGACTGTCAGGAGAATCAGCAGGAGGCCGAGAGAAAAAAGACAGTTATTTGCAAAACGCCAGGTTTCCTTGCTGTCCTTTTTCTTTAAAAAATCAGTAAAGACCGGCACGAAGGAAGCGGTCATCGCTCCCTCGGCGACAAGTCTTCTCAGCATATTCGGGAGAGTGAAGGCAACCCTGAAGGCGTCCGCGCTGTGCGATGTCCCCATGAAATACGCCTGAACCTGATCCCGCACCAGTCCGGCGACCCGGCTGCAGGCAGTCCAGAAACTATTGATTCCTGCGGATTTCAGTAATTCTTTTTTATCCCTTTGTATTTGTTCATCCATAGTCGGATCAATTCGTCTTATTTTTTATATAAATGTGATTCGTAATAATCCAGGTTTTGTCTTTGCGGTAAGGATTGTGTTCTTTCGGAATGATGACCTCGATTCTGTAAGCGCCAGGTTCACTAAGAGGATAGGTGAACTTGTCTCCGGTGAAGGTTTTTATGGCAACTCCGTCCTTAACAAGTTTAGTCACGCTGCCCTCGGGAAGAGATGCTGTGAAAACAAGATTGTCTCCCGGCAGAATGAAATCCGTTTCATTACCCATCAAAAGAGATGTGTTATCTCTTCTGACGAGCCTGAAATCTATATGCCTGCTTATTGCTATACCGTCAATCGAAACATAAAAATTGCCATTTCGGAAAGATTCTTCAAGGAGTTTTTTTATAAACGGCATTTCCGGCGTCTTTCGGGCGACGATATGAATCCCGACCGTTCCGAGAAGGTGGCGGTAGGCTGGGAATCCGAAAATCAGCGGCCCGTGAGCGTCCGTTCCGGCGAAGCCCACGGTTTTCTGTTTCCTGTTCAGTTCATCCCATAGCCTGATACCCTCCGCCGGATATTCGCTTATGGACGCGAAAGCTCCGCGCTGGTTTATGAATCCCTGCGGGAGGATGGACAGGATTTTCAGCCGGGATGCGCTGAAAATCGAGTCTTCGAAGTTCATTATCTCGATCCCATCTATTCCCTTGACTGCGAAATCCCTCCATGGGGTCTTCCGGCGGGTCGGATGTGCAATGACCGCAATTCCGCCGTCTTCGCGGACTTTCTTTATAGCGAGCCGGTGCTCATCCGGAAAAGCATCGCTTCTCGAATTCAGGTTGTAAGCAAGGAGATGGCCGGCATCGGTCGAGAGCTCATTGCCGACAACTAACAACGGTTTCGTGCCGGCTCTTTCCCTGCTCAAATCCCAGGCTCCCATCAAGTTATGGTCACTGATGACAATAAAATCCAGTCCGATTTCTTTTGCTATTTTGATAACTTCTTCCGGTGTTCCGTGGCCGTCGTGAGAAAACAGCGTATGAATATGAGCGGCGCCGCGGAACTCGATGTAGTCGCGGGAAACGTCGCCCGGCACGAGCAGGAGCGGGTCATAACCCGAAACGACGATCCACGAGTAAATAACCCAGATAATCAGAGCTATTCCCAGAAGCCGGAAAAACCATTTGAAAAATCTCCCGGTTTGTTTAATTCTTTCCGATAGTTTCACTTTTCGTTCTTTCTTATAGACTTTCGTATTATATTTCCGACGCTTGGAAATGCAATTTAATGCGTATATACTCAAATCAAGTAATGATTATTTACGAACTGGATTCAGTTGATGGCATATAAAAATTTGAATGAATTTATTAAAAGGCTCGAAAAGGACGGCGAGCTTTTAATAATAAAGGAAGAAGTGGACCCCGTCCTCGAAGCGGCTGAGATCGCGGACAGGGTTGTGAAATCCGGCGGGCCGGCTCTGCTTTTCGAGAATCCGCGAGGGGCTAAATTCCCTTTGTTTATGAACGGCTTCGGAACATGGGAGCGGACATTGAAAGCCCTTGAGGTTTCCGCTATCGAGGAAATCGCCTCCGAAATATCCGATCTTCTTACGCCGCAGGTCCCGTTCAAGGTTTCGGAAAAATTCAAGATGCTATCGAAGCTCGCGGGACTCAAGAATGTCATTCCGAAGATAGTGAAATCCGCCCCCTGCCAGGAGGTTGTCCTGAAAGGGGATGAAGTGAACCTCGACGATCTTCCCATTATTAAGTGCTGGCCGCGGGACGGCGGGAGGTATTTCACTCTGCCTCTCGTCATTACGAAAAATCCTGAAACCGGCATCCGAAACTGCGGGATGTACCGGATGCAGGTATATGACAAGAGAACCGCCGGGATGCACTGGCATCGGCACAAGGGCGGAGCCAGGCATTACGCGATTGCCGAGGCGATGAACAAACCGCTCGAGGTTGCGGTTGCCGTCGGCCCGGATCCTGCCGTAACGTATGCCTCGACAGCTCCGCTGCCGGAGGATGTGGATGAATTCCTCTTTGCCGGTTTCTTACGCAAATCGCCGGTGGAGCTCGTAAAATGCAAAACGGTGAATCTGGAGGTTCCGGCGAATTCGCAGTTCGTCATCGAGGGAATCGTCCGCCCGCATATCCGCCGGATGGAAGGTCCGTTCGGAGATCACACAGGCTTCTATTCGGAGCCGGATGAATACCCCGTTTTTGAAATAAAATGTATCACGCATAAAAAGAACGCCGTATATCCGGCAACCATCGTGGGAAGACCGCCGATGGAGGACTGCTACCTCGGAAAGGCGACGGAGAGGATTTTCCTGCCGCTTCTGAAAGCGGTTTTTTCGGAGATTGTGGATATCAACCTCCCGTTCGAGGGGGTTTTTCATAATATGGCCCTCGTCTCGATTGATAAGCGTTATCCCGGCCACGCCTTCAAGGTCATCAACGGCCTGTGGGGCTCGGGCCAGATGTCGTTTACAAAGGTCATCATTATAGTGGATAAAGATGTCAATGTTCAGGATACATCCGAAACGGTCTGGAAGGCGTTGAATCATATTGACCCTGAGCGGGATATCATCTTCACTCGGGGGCCTGTGGATGTTCTCGATCACGCGAGCCGCGTTCCGACCTTCGGCAGCAAGATGGGGGTGGACGCCACCCGAAAGCTGCCGGAAGAGGGGATCGGCCGGCCGTTCCCGCCTGAAATAAAAATGAGCGATGAGATCAAAAAACTCGTGGATGAGAAATGGAAAAAGCTGGGATTGAAATAGACTGGAAGAAACGTCTGAAATCCGCTGAGCTCGGAGATATCCACGCGAAGGTACTGAACTCCGGGCGCTTGAGCTTCGAAGACGGCGTAACGCTTTTCAAGTGCAGCGATTTGAACTCTGTCGGATATCTCGCCAATCTCGTCCGCGAAAGAAAAAACGGGAATACCGCCTGGTTCATAAGAAACCAGCATATAAACCATACGAATATCTGCCGCAACCAGTGCCGGTTCTGCGCATTCTACCGTCGCAAAGATCAGGACGGGGCGTACCAGATGACCGTTGAAGAGATATTCGATGCGGTTAAACGCGAAAAGGACAAACCGATCAGTGAGATTCATATCGTCGGCGGTCTGAATCCCGATCTGTCGTTCGAGTTTTATTTAAAAATGCTTCGGGGAATCAGGGAAATACGCCCTGATGTTCATATCCAGGCATTCACCTGCGTCGAGGCGGCATGGCTCGCTGAGCAAGCGGGGATTTCATTGGAAGCCGCGCTGACGGCATTGAAAGATGCAGGCCTCGGCTCGATACCGGGCGGAGGGGCGGAGGTTTTCAGCGAGAGGCTGCGCAAGGATTACTGGAGCAGGAAACTGTCAGGGGACGAATGGCTGCGAGTCGCAGGTACGGCCCACAAACTCGGTATCCCGACAAACGCCACTATTCTATACGGCCATCTCGAGACTACCGAGGAGCGGGTGAATCACCTGATACGCCTCCGTGAGCAGCAGGACAAGTCCGGCGGTTTCAAGGCGTTTATACCGCTCGCTTTCCACAGCGACAACACGGACCTGAAGGACATCCCTCCCACGCACGGCAGCGATGATTTGAGGATGCTCGCCGTCTCCCGGCTGATGCTCGACAATTTCGATCATATAAAAGCCTTCTGGGTTATGCTCACCCCGCAGTTGGCAGCGCTATCGCTTTCCTACGGAACGGACGATATTGATGGAACCGTGACGGAGGAGAAGATCACCCATATGGCGGGAGCGCGGACCCCTTCGGCGCTGACGGTGGATGAGCTGGTCTCGCTGATCCGTGTGGCCGGCAGGGAGCCGGTTGAACGCGATACCTTATACAATAAAATCCGACAATACTGAGACGAATATCTCTCTTTAAGTCAGCGCTGTCCGTAAAACGTCATTCTTTTTCTTGAAAATAATCACGGTTGTTTCCCTCGAACGTTTAAAAAGTGTAATATGAATTACAGTATTTATGTTCCAAATGCGCTATATTATAAGCGGAAAGAATGAGATGTATTTTGCGGAGCATTAATAAAAAAATATAGAACCCCATCTCACCATTAAAGGGGCATACCGCCGTCCAATATGGGCGGCGGTTTTATTCCCGGTTCATAGACCGGTATTTCTCTCAGGTAAAGATTTCTTTAGCGACCTGTAACCTTTGATATATACGGCAAGCTTCGCCACGAGCAACGCAATCACGACTGTTAAAAATATATAATCCATCAAAGCGAATTTGCCCGCTTCCACTGCTTCCATCGAGTTGCTGAAAACCAGCAATATCAATATTGCGTTGAAAAGAAACATAAACCTGGCCTTCAGGCGGTAGACGGATTCGAATTGCGGTATTATCATATTTTTTGCCGATTTGAGCGAGATATAGAAATACCATATGAACACAAGATAGAAATAGATTATGAAGTTATCGTCGCCATGGGGGAGGTTTCGGAGCGAAGTCAGCGTGAATGCGAGGACGATGACCGTAGCGATGATCTCCAGCAGCGGTCTGAAAATCTTATGAAGAATTTTGTAATTGAAATCCACTACGATCTCGGAGCCGGTGCGGATTGCGAGTTCTTTCTGACGCTTGTAAATGTATTTATCAAGGAAGAAACGTATGATAACGGTCAGCGAGATTGCGAGGAGGAAGATTGCCTTTATATATAACTTGAATGTTATTTTTTCGATGAAAAGCGAGACTATCAGAAAAGATACAACCTGTAGAATCAGCAATGAAAACCAGCTGATCAGCGTAGCGCGGCCTTCCATCTTTCGAATGAACTTAATATATTCCTCGTTGAATCCCTGAGATTTCAGTCTTCGCCTGCTGTGCAAAAGATAGAAAACCAGGATGAATTCCAGTGAAACCGCCAAATTCAATATCAAAACGCTTGTGAATGATACTGTCTCGTTCATTTTAAGCCCCTATTCGAAAAAAAGTTTTAAAGATTCTTTGAATAAATTTTCGATCTGCTCCCGTGTCATACCGCTCTGCAGCAGCTGGAGGATCGGCTTCTTGAATGCCTTTTTCAGCTCTTCGTCATTTACCGGCGACGCCATCTTGACGAAGCTTCCCTTTCTGCCGCTGCTTTCGATCAAGCCCGCTTTCTCCAATTCAAGGTAGGCGCGCGCGACCGTATTCACCGCGATATCAAGCTGAGAGGCGAGGCCGCGTATAGTCGGTAAGGGATCTCCCAGCTTGATGCCGCCGCTCTCGATCTCCTTTTTTATCTCATCCGCTATCTGCTCATAAATCGGAACGGGAGAGTTGAAAACTATCTTGAACATATATACCTCAAAACAACCGTATTATAAAACGTATGATATCCGATAACAGGGAGATTATAAACAGGATTGTCGTAATCAAATTGTATAGCTTGTATAAAGTTCGTATCGGACCCATTATTTCGCTCTCCAAGTATTATTGTATCACATTGTATTAATACGTATCAAGACATAAAAAGTTTCATATTACAAATTTTTTTTGATGGGAAAATTGAACCGATATCAATAGAGGAGCAGGTGCCCGGCCGGGACAGGCTGTGTCGCAATTATAAAAAAGTCATTCTCCGGGATACTTCGAAGGGCTGCTACGGGAAATCCGAAGGATTCTGTAAATCTTCCTTTTAGTATCAACATGTTATGAACATTAAAAAATCTCATACAGCAGCAAATTTGAATTATGACACAGCCTGGGGACACCTGCTCCCGTACAGAAAGACCGCGTGCAGCCGCAGAACGCGATCGCCGTTGCAATTCATCCCCGCCCCCTCGTATTCAATCCGAAGCGGTCTCGCTATACATCCCCATCTATTCTTGAATTGAGGTTTTGCAAAGGCCTCGATTTTTTAATAGGTTCATATTATTATTCAAAGACTATAAAGAAAGGATGATGAAATGGCATTTCAGGACCTAAAAGTTACTATAACAAAGGTTGAGGGGAATTGCAGTCGTTCGCGTAAAGGGACATATTTTTTTGTTCGCAATGGCAAGCTGGAAATACCGGAAGGTCAAAGTATTTGTATGTTTGCATTGAATAGTATTATTCCCGTGCTTTCCGCCGCCATTATTAAAGCGGAAAAGGGAGAAGGTATCCTTGATCTGCTGGAGGAATGGCAATGTCCCGATCCTTTGGCTCAAGTATATATGAAAATAGAGATAGAAAAGTAATGACGGTTTCCTAAAAAAATAGAGACCTTATAAAAACTGTCCCGCAGCGCCCCTCCCAAAATAGTATCCTGCAGAGCTTTCAAAAACTAAGTTACTCCGTCATTCTGCAGGAAGCCCACGAAGAGAAACTCCTGAAGACGAAGTCCTGAGGGATTCTCCAACGGGCTGCAAGGGAAGGAATCCGAACAGATCGTTCCGGGGCTTCCTATGAATGTTTGCGTCAGGTTGACATTTTGCAGGTTTCTCGAGATTGAACAGGCATCCTGCCTGCTCCGGCATAGTTTTTTTATGGGAAAATTGAACCGCTATCGTTAATTGAAGGACTATTTCAATATAGAGGTGTGGTATCATCAACAAAACGAAATAAAAGATGAAAAATATAAAAATGCGTCTTATCGATTCGTATCAAGAAGTCCTATTTGCCAAATATTTCAAATAATAGCAAATTTGAATTATTATACAGTTCGGCAGGTTTGCTATATCTTTCTAAAAAATATGCAGGTGATATTTAATACTTGCATATGAAGGATTTTTGTATTATATTTAATAATGATAAAAACCCCTATGGTTTCGATCTAGGGTGCGGGGTTACGCGAGTAACCCCAGTTTTATTATATGCGAACTTATATTTACATTGATGGTTTTAATCTTTATTATGGCGTCATTAAAAATACGAATTTCAAGTGGCTAGATTTAAAAAAACTATGCCAAAACTTATTAAAACCTGACTATAACATTGTTACTATCAAGTATTTTACTGCTCGTGTATCTGGTAAGTATGATCAATCAAAACCGCAGCGTCAAGATACCTATTTAAAAGCACTTAAATCCTTTATCCCTGAGATTGAGATTCATTATGGAGTTTTTCGCTCACATCCAGCAAAAGCTCCTTTATACAATCCAAGAAATTCACAACTTAAACTTGTAGATATTATAAAAACGGAAGAAAAGGGAACAGATGTCAAACTAGCAACACATCTCCTCAATGATGCATGGAACGATTTATATGACTGTGCTATTCTTATTTCCAATGATAGCGATATATCTGAGTCACTAAAATTGGTCAAAAAACAATTTTCTTCAAAAAAGATTGGTCTATTTATCCCAGATGATGCTTATCCATCGAATGAATTAAAGGCAAATGTGGATTTCATTAAAAGAATTCGAAAAGGAGCCATTTCATTATCACAACTGCCAAATCCTATACCGAATACTAATATATATAAACCTAAATTGTGGTAATGAATCTGGCAAACCCCGAATTATAGAATGTTTTTTCGGTTAATTCATTTTATAAATCATTAAACTCGCAAATCCGTTGAGGATAGGGCTAAGGATTTATTATTTATGAAAAAGGCATTTTCTTTCGCGTTTCTTCTATTCGTTATCATCATAATATGTTCCTGCAATTCGGACAACCCCGCAAACGACAGCGCATGGCTGACCATCAGCAACGGCAGGGTCGTCCGGGGCGCGACGGGCGAAGCGGTCATCCTTAAAGGTGTCAACGTGGATATGTTCTATTACTATCAGTCATGGTATCCCGAAGCTATCTGGAATTGTTTCGATCAATGGGCTGCGGATCAGCTGGCGGCGGACGGAGTGACGCTTGTGAGGCTCGCATTTCATTGGAATACTCTTGCCGATGTGGAACCCTCGGTGCGTTTGAAACCGGAAGCTCTGAATAAATACAAGGAGATCGTCGGATGGCTGGCGGCAAAGCATATCTACGTTGTGCTGGATATGCACACCCCTCCCGGAACTGACGATACGAACCCGGGAAGAGGGGTTTTTTGGAATGATCCAGCCAACCTTGAGCATCTTACGGCGATCTGGAGACTGCTCGCAGACGAATTCAAGAATGAGCCCTATATCCTCGGCTATGATATTTTCAATGAGCCATCTCCGCCGGCGGCGGACGACTGGTGGAATCTTCTTGCTCAAACTGTCAGTTCCATCCGGCAGGTTGATACGAAACATTTAATAGTCGTTGAACCTCCATTCGTCGGGGGAGACGGCGGATTTCGACAGATCTCCGATCCCCTCGCCCTGTATTCGATTCATTTTTATGAACCTTTCGCCGTAAGCCACAGGGGGGCGGATTGGGTGGGAGATACCGCAATCCCCACGGACGGCGTTTACCCCGGAAATGTTCTCACTGATTTGGTATGGCTATCCGGAGCAGATGCGAATACGACGATTACGGGAACAAGCGGCTGGAAAGAAGTGAATGCGCTTGAGGTGGTCGCCCCCGAAGGAGCGGCGTACGCAACGGTGATTTTTTTCGGATGGGGGGACACGGACGCCCTTTTCGACGACGCATCGGTAACGAAAAACGGAGCAGCGGTGCAGCTGACGAATCCCGATATAAGTGAACAGAGCCCGTATGATGCCTACAGGCCCAAATCCTGGTATCACTACACCGGCGGCGGATTCGATTTCGAGTGGATCAAGAACGACGGACATTCAAGCAACGGGGCTTTGAGAATAAAGGGGAACGGCGAGTGGGCGATCTGGCAGCAGCTGGAATGGGCGCTTCTGACCCGTCCGTTGATCAAGGTTTCTCCCGGCGACCACCTGTCTGCCAGGGCATACGCAAAGTCTCTCGGGATGACAGGCACCGCTGGAGTGACATTTGACTTTTATAGACCTGTATACAAAAACTATGACAGGACTGTGCTCGAACAGGATGTCAGATCATCCGGTGTGGACTGGCTCCTGCAACGGAACCTGCCGGTCTACATCGGTGAATTCGGCAGCATGGCGATGGACACGGATGAAACGGCGATGAGATACCTCACCGATCTTTCCGGTGTCTTGAACTCGCTTTCGCTCCATTGGACCCTCTGGCAATTCCGTGAAAGCGGCGGACCTGAAGAGTTCGGATTCGGAGTTATGCGTTGCGCGCCCGAGCAGACGCCTTCGTCCTGTCAAACCTTCAGGCCTTCTGTCTATCTTCCCTGGAAGGCGGCGCTGCGGGAATAGCGCTATCAGATTCCCATTATCAAGCTATTTGGAGATCAGCTCGATCCTATGATTTTTCATTTAAAGACGGCTTTCTTTTTGAAAAGAAGGGCTAAATACTATTTAAATTATCGACCTTGGTCTTTTTAACATTTCGGAAATAGTCTTTTCTTGCAAAAATTTGGATTGGTGATATATTTTCCTCGTGGGAATAGGTTTCAAGGTACTACGGAATCAAAAAACTTGAGAATACAGCATTATTTTCTTTCAAGTCTGTTTTTGCGATCCGTATATCTTCTGATGTGTATATGATTTTTCATCAGTTTGTTAGCAGGGGTCATTCGACATCTTAAAAGACTGGTGGGAATCTGTGATTTACCGGTGGGGTATTTTAAAACGGTGAGCAAGCTTCTAATACCAAGACCGAACCGCGGCAGATTTTCAGGCGGCATCCTAAAAAACCGAACTTCGACGGCAAAATTTGCGTTTGAATAAATGTAAGTGGTTGACAGGGATGGTTTACTCGATGGTGAAATCGCCTATTATGCCTGTAATAAGTAAATTCATTATTATGGATTGCAAGCATTAATTTGAACTATTTTACCAAATCCGGCGTTCGCGTTTATATAACATATTGATTTTAAAGAACATAGAAAACTGAGGTTGTGGCACAATTATTGCGATTATTAAAAAAGCTATAAAATAAGCAATATATTGATTGGAAGGAGGTGGTTGGACCGGCAAAAGGGAAAAAATATTTGGAGCGTTAAAAACGCATATAACTGATAATATACTAAAATTATTGGAGGTAATTTAAGATGAAGAGATTTTTGTTATTCCTGGCGATCATGGCATTCGCCGCCGGGATGGTTCTGGCACTCACTCAGACCGGTAACCTGATTGTTACGGTTGCGTCTGAAGAGGGCCAGGTCCTGCCGGGCGCGAACGTTGTGGTCAGAAGCACGTCGCTGATGGGAACGAGAACCCAGGCGACCGGTCCTACGGGCAAGGCGACCTTCCGCAACCTGCCTCCCGGCGAATATACCATCGAAGTGAATATGGATGGTTTCCAGCCGATGACGCAGGATGGGATCGGCGTAAGACTCGGCAAAACCGCCAAGGCCGATTTTGCTCTCAAGATCGGACAGACGAAGGAAATTGTCACCGTTGTGGGGCAAACCCCGCTCGTTGACACTACCTCGAACACGGTTTCGACCGAATACGACTTCAATGAATTCATCAACCATATGCCGAACAGCCGCCACTATAACGGCATCGCCGGCCTGGCGGCAGGCGTCGAAGCCGGCAACAACCCGTCCGTCTTCGGCAGCGGTTCGCAAGACAATATCTACCTCGTTGACGGCACAAACTCCACCGACTCCCGCTCCGAGACATGGGGCAGCTGGGTGAACGTTGATGCGGTTGCCGATATGTCCCTGATGACTGCCGGTGTCTTGCCGGAATACGGCCACTCGGTCGGATCGGTTATGAACATCGTAACCAAATCCGGTTCGAACGACATTTCGTTCCTCGGGCGTTTCGAAATGAACCGCACGAACTGGAACGACAAGACCCTGAATAACCCGGCCACTGCGGCAGACGATGTCCGCCTCGGAACCAGGACCAACAACTGGACGTTGAACGGCGGCGGCCCCCTCTACCCAGACGTTTTATGGTGGTATCTGAGCTATTCAAAGTTCGATGTGATCACCGACTACAACCGCTTCCTCAATCCGCTTACCCCGAACACCGGCGTAGCCGCCCAGATGGTGAGGGACGGCCACATCTTCACCGCCAAGGGCACGTTGATGCTTGCTGAAAGCCTGAAGCTTCAGTACTACTACAAAGAAGACCCGATGAATATCTACAACGTCAACTCCGGCAGAACCGACTATTTCGGCCCACGCTGCCTTCCTTCAGCTGACGAGGTTCAGATTGAAGCCGGCGACACGATGTCAGGTGTGTTCTCGTATGTCCTCTCCGACGCGGCATTCCTCGAAGGCAGATGGGCGAGAGACAGGCTGGAACTGAACGTCGTTGACCAGGAAGCTGACCCCGACGGGCTGTGGGCCGCTTCGCAAACGGTTGGCACGAATTACTTCTCAGCTGACGGTTGGACATGGGGCACGATACCACAGTATTATACCTCTGAACGTTTTTCCGACAACTATGCCGGTTCGTTCAGCTACCTGCTCCAGAGCGATTCGCTCGGCGAACATGACATCAAGGTCGGCGTGGAATACCTCGAAAACTCCGGTCTGGTTGAGTACACGTATTATGCCGGCAACGAGGCTATCCAAACCGGCGACCTTTCCGGCGTCGGTTTTGACGCAGTTCCTTATTATTACAGGTATGTCATCGAAAACCGCCTGCCCGCGGCAAGCACAACCTACAAAGACTTGACCGTCTTCCTGCAGGATTCATGGTCGGTAAACGACAACCTCACCGTGAACTTTGGAGTGCGTACCGATATCGCCTCGTTGTATAACAACAACGATGTGGAAATCCTCAGCAACGGCGTCTTCTCAACACTTTCGCCGCGTGTCGGTTTCGCTTATGACCTCGGCGGCTTGGTCTTGAGAGGTTCTTACGGCATATATTATGACGTATACAGCCTCTATCTCGCGGATAACTTCAACACATTCCCGACTCCGGAAACTTGGTCTTACTATGAACCTTCAGATGGTGTTGACGGGCGTAACGGTTGGGATTTCATTGAAAGCTGGACAAGCGGCGAACCGACAATTATTCATTCCATCGCCGAAGACACAACCCCGTCCTCGATGGATGAAATCTCCGCCGGCATCGATTACCTCTTCAGCGACGCCATGGCTCTCAGCGTTACCGGCGTTTACCGCGATTACAAGAATGTAATCGTCCCGAACGACACCGACGGCGACCATGCCTTCAACTACGCCAATATCAATACGACCGAATACGGCAACTCATGGAAGAAATTCCTCGGTTTCATCATAGACTTCAGGAAGAGACCGGTTGATGACAACCTGTTCCTGAACCTTAGCTTGACCTACCAGGACGTCATGGGCTTCAGGTTGAACGACAACCTCGCTGTTTACAGCGCCAACCCGCTCCAGACCGATGCTGTCACAGCCGATTGGTGGCGCGACCTGCGCGGAATCAACTGGATAGCGAAAGCTCAGGCGACATACTTCTTCCCGAACAACTGGTATCTCGGTGTAACGGCTACCTGGACACAGGGCCAGGCACCGACCTCGTCGCTGCTTGTTTCATCGAGTGGATATAGGGTTACAACTTTCCCCAACGGCGGCGCCGATATGGACCGCCTGCCGAGCTCATTGTTCGTCAATGTTCAGTTCGGCGTGGAACAGAATATCGAGCTTCCGTTCGATGTACCGCTGTGGGATGACAACGCTCTGATCGGTATTTACTTCAACGTGTTCAACCTGCTTGATGATCAGAACGAAACTACGGTTACAACAGCAGTTGGATCCTCTGAATTCGGTGTTCCGTATATCTGGAGAAACGCTCGTAACTACCAGTTGGGATTCCGTCTCGAACTGTAAGATATAGCGTTTATCGCGTTTTATTCTTTCCCCGGGTTCTTTCGAGAACCCGGGATTTTTGTTTTTATAGGTTTACAAGATGTCATTCTGACGCAAACATTCACAGGAAGCCCAGGAAGAATCCGTCCGGATTTGCGATGCAGGAGTGGGCTTGCCAGGCTCCCACGGATCGCCGGGTGTTACCGGCTCCTACAATTAATATCGCGGGGTGTTACCCGCTCCCACAAAAAAAGGCTGTCATGCTCAGGGATACTACGCTGGAGCAGGCTTGTCAGGCTGTGTCGCAATTATAAAAAAGTCATTCTCCGGGATTCTTCGAAGGGCTGCGACGGGGAATCTTCCTTTTAGTATCAACATGTTATGAACATTAAAAAATCTCATACAGCAGCAAATTTGAATTATGACACAGTCTGTGCAGCCTGCTCCGAAAGGTTGTTATTTTTCATTGCTCATCAATCTCTATCAAGCAGGGTATATGCGCTGACGAATATATCCAATGCTCCGGCAGTTCTACATAGCGCCTTCTTACCGGATTGTTCTCGATATATCCGTGCTGGAGCAGGCTTGTAGCCTGCTCCGAAAGGTTGTTATCTTTTATTGTTCATCAATCTCTATCAAGCAGGGTATATGCGCTGACGAATATATCCAATGCTCCGGTAGTTCTACATAGCGCCTTGGAAGTGTGAGTTTTGAAACTGCAGATGAAGCCTGCCATGTCGGGACATCGAGCGATAAGATGGATATGATTTATCATAAAAACGAAAGCAAAAAGCTTCATGCTTTTTTCGTTCTTACAAAATTTCAAGGATTCAAGCAGAATGTCCCAACGATTATGACGGTCTAAAATGGAAAGCCAGTTTTTGATTGTAAATGTTAAGAAATATGCCTGGTCGTTTAAGTCCTTAGACACTCTTTTTGATGGCATAAAAACCTGAACCTTATAATATAAGCAATATATTAATATAATATAGTAATATTATAAATACAACTGTTCGGAGCAGGCTGCAAGCCTGCTCCAGCGTAGAGGTTCAACTTTCACAAAACAATTGGTCATCCTGACAGAAACATTCACAGGAAGCCCAGGAAGGATCTGGATAGTTCCTTCCCTTGCATCCCTCCGAAGATACCCTCAGGACTTCGTCTTCAGGAGTTTCCCTTTGGGGGCTTTCTTCAGAATGACGATTTACTGCGGGAGCGGGTGTCCCGGCAGGGCACCTGCTCCTAATTTGCGGGAAGCCACGGAATGAATCAATACACGTTTTATTAGATCATAAAAGTCAGCCGGACTATACCGGGAGCAAGTTGGTGGAAGGTTCGCATCTGCATCGGGCCGATTTCAGATGTGTTTTTCACGTGTTCCCCGCTGCAAGCGGTGGTGTTGAAACCGCCTATCCTGACGAGGCGGATTTTATCATTCTCTTCCGGCACCTTTTTCAAGCCGGCGAGCTTGGCCGCTTCGTCCCTTTCCGCGAATTCGATCGCGACGCCATAATTCCCGGAGATGATTTCATTCACCCGCTTTTCAATTCTGCGGATCGCCTCCTCCAGGGGGGCATCCGGCTCGAACCTGTAGTCGCAGCGGGCTTTATTCCCCTTGAAATGTATCTCCACGACCTCGCCGTTGTATAACTCTCCTATGACGGCTGTCAGGATATGTTCGGCTGTATGATATCTGGGTTCAACTGGCATTTTGCGCTAACTTTCTTTTAAGCGGAGCCTTCTTTTTGTCAAAACGGGGCTTTAAAAGACTGGCAATGATGACGGCGATGAAGGCAAAGATAAACGAGCTGAACCGGACGGATATCATCCGATCCAGAAAACTGATCTCGGTCCAGAGAATGGTCGTGATTGCGCCCGTGAGCATCCCGGAGATTACCCCCCAGGAATTCGTCTTTTTCCAATAAAGCGTCATCAGCAGGGCAGGGCCGAAAGCGGAGCCGAGCCCCGCCCAGGCGTATGTAACAATCTTATAGATTATATTTTCCGTTGTAAAAGCGACGATCAGAGCGAGCATTCCGACCGCGAAGGTAACCCAGCGGCTCATCGAAACGAGCTTCTTCTGTGTTATGTTTTTCTTGAGCGCCTTCGAATAGAAATCCTCGACCACTGTCGAGGTGGCGATCAGCAGCTGGCTGTCGGCGGTGGACATCATCGCCGCCACAGCTCCTGATATCAGGATGCCCGCCATCCATGCGGGAAAGAGGAAATTGGTCAGCACCGGCAGAATCCTTTCCTTGTCCATCACGCCTTTCACGTTAAGCAACGATTCATCCAAATGCCCGTAGTGGATCATAGCAATGCCGACGATTCCGACGAGGACTGCTCCGCCGTAAGCGAAAAAAGTCCAGACGGTTGCAATCCTGCGGCTTATCTTGATTTTGTCCGCGCTTTTTATCGCCATAAATTTGGTCACGAGGTGGGGCTGGCCCATGTATCCGAAACCCCATGACAACCCGCCGATGATCAATGAAAGCGCCTCCAGGCCGGTTTTTCCTCCGGTGAAAGATGAAGCTGCCCGGGTGGATTCAAGGGCGGCGACCACGGCGTCCCCGTGATTGAAAAGAAATATCAAGCCAAGCAGCGGAAGAAGAATGAGGGTTGTTATCATTAAAATCGCCTGGACGACATCGGTATAGCAGACAGCCATGAAACCGCCCATAAGCGTATAAAGTATGATGACGATGGAGCCTAACACGATTCCCCAGTGGTAATCTATGCCGAAAGTGACGTCCAAAACCTTGCCCGCGCCGACGAATTGCGCGCAGAGATAAAAGGCGTAGAAGAAAACGATAATCAGCATGCTGACTACCCGGACGGCGTTGGAACCGCCGACAGCTTTATAAAAATATTCCGGGAGGGTAATGGCGCCGTATTTCTCGCTCTTCAGGCGGATTCGTCTTGCGATGATGAACCAACTCAGAATGATGCCGGTTACGCAGCCGATAACCGTCCATATCTCTCCCATCCCGACCCAGAAGAACATCCCTGAAAGTCCAAGGAGCAGCCATGCGGATTCCGCGGCGGTTCTTTCGGAAAATGCGATCACCCAGGGACCGAGCCGCCGCCCGCCGAGTATGAAATCTTCCTTAGTCTTGTTGAATTTCCATGTCCATGCTCCGATTCCGAGCATCACGGCAAGATATGCCGCCAAGCCTATTATGGATTGATTCATTTCCTCCCCCAGTTAAATAAAACATCGTAAAAGATTATAGGAAATGATTTTTGAAAGCAATCAAAATATTATTTCATCGAACCGTCGGATCGCCGGTGTGCTCGGCTCCCATAAAAAGGTTCCCACATATTGTTTACGGGAGCAGGTGTTTCACCAGGATTCAACTTTCACAAAACAATTGGTCATCCTGAGGTAGGCCTTCATAGGAAGCCCTGGAAGGATCTGTTCGGATTCGACTAAAGAGCAGGCTTGCCGAACTTTGTTGTAATAAATGATTGTCATTCCCTGGGATACTTCGAAGGAGAGACGACAGGGAAATCCGAAGGATTCTGTAAATCCGAAGGATTCTGTAAATCCGAAGGATTCTGTAAATCCGAAGGATTCTGTAAATCCGAAGGATTCTGTAATCTTCATTATAGTTTAGAACAGATTCTTCGTTAGACTTCCTTCGAAGTGTTCCTCAGAATGACCGGATGCGGAGTTTCCTTCCCTTGTCATTCCAGCCGAACTGCCGGAAATGCGTAGCATTCTGTAAATCCGCAGGATTCTGTAATCAAAATATTATGATTCTTATAATTGAGATGCCGGATCCCCGAATCCAGTGCGGGGCAGGCAAGTCAGCATAGAGCGATGGAAGAATCCTTCAGATTCTTCAAGGGTTTTCCTTCGAGGGCTTTCTTCAGAATGACATGTCTGTTTAGTTTATCGGAGCTTTTTATTATTAGGCAATGAATCAACGCAAAAAAGATGAAAATACGGCGCTTTACGGATCCGGCGTATGTATTATGATCTTTTTATCACGATAAAGCTGAGATCGTCGGCGGGGGAGGCGAATCGGAGAAGATCGTCCCTGATACTCGAAAAAATATCTTTTGAAGCGAGGTCTTTCAATTCTCTTAGTTTGTTTTCCAATCTCGTCTTGAAGTATTCTTCTCCGTTCTCATCGGTATGTTCAGAAAGTCCGTCGCTGTACAGGATCATAATATCTCCTTTGCCCATAAGGTTGAGTTCGTTTATCGTGTATTTTTCCTTATAGCCCAGGAGATTATCATGGAACTCGATATGCAGTTGTTCCTTCGAACTCATTGTGCCGATAGGCGGGAAGGTTGTCAGCCTGTCCTTGCTGATCTCGACGATCTTGTTGAAGTCGTAAGAAAAAACGATTGGAGGCGGATGTCCGGCGGAAAAGAAGTGGAAACTGCCTGTTTCGGAGATCTCCCCATAGATCATCGTGATGTATTTACCGACCGCCGATGAATTGTAGAAGCGGGTGTTGATGTTTTCGAAAAGGTCAACCGTTACGGTGCCTCTGTATTTTAGCTCGTAGATGACGCCCAGAAGGAAAGCCTGGTGCAGCATACCTGTGAGCAGGGCGTCCGTGATCCGGTGACCTGATACGTCCGCGAGCATTATCCCGGCTTTTCTTCTGTTCTTCTCGAGCCTTTCAGCGATATCGTTTCTCCCGCGATTTTTAACATCTTTTATAAGCGCATCAAGATCGTATCTTTTATTAAAATCCACATAAACGATATGGTCGCCGCCTATTATGCCTTTCAGGGAAATGGTATCCCCATACATGTCCATATTTTTAACTTGCGGGATTTCACCGGGAAGCGGTTTCAGATATTTGGCGATCTCTTCGAAATTTTCCAGTTCGTCAATAAGTGATCTCAGCTGCTGTTCGAATTTATGCAAGTCTTGGATCAAAATGCACCTCTATTCTTCAAGTCATCGGCAAGTTCCGAATAAAAAATATTACAATATCCGTTTATCTCATGCAATACGCCATGCCAACAATCAATCCGCAACATTTATAAGCAAAACAGATTGCCGGCTTTGTGGATCAATAATATCCCTCATTTCTGCGTATGGAATTTAAAAAATATGCATACGGACCTCAAACAAATTTTGAAATTGGGGATTTATTTTATTCCCCAAGGCCGGATGTGAGGAAAGCCCTGATGAAAGGTTCGATATCGCCTCCGAGAACGCTGTGAACATCGCCCGTTTCATGCGCTGTCCTGTGATCTTTCACCTTCTGATACGGTTGAAGAACATAAGAACGTATCTGGCTTCCCCATTCTATGGATTTCTTGCTCTTTTCCTTTTCTTTTTGCTCAGCCCGCCGTTTCTCCAGCTCGAATTCATACAGCCGGGACCGCAGTACCTTCATCGCAATCTCCCTGTTGCGTATCTGCGAGCGCTCGTTCTGGCATTGAGAGACAATTCCCGTCGGCAGATGCGTAATTCTGACGGCGGAATCGGTGACGTTTACGTGCTGGCCGCCCGCGCCTGTCGAGCGGTAAGTGTCAATCCGCAAATCCTTTTCGTTTATCTCGATCTCGATATCTTCGTTCACTTCGGGATAGACGAAAACGGAGGCGAATGAAGTATGCCTGCCCTTATCGGAGTCGAACGGCGATATGCGCACGAGCCTGTGGACGCCGCTTTCAGCCTTGAGATAACCGTAAGCGTAATCGCCTTCGGTAAGGATCGTGGCGCCCTTGATTCCCGCTTCCGCGCCGGGCTGGTAATCTATCGTTGTCACCTTGAAACCTTTTTTCTCCGCATAACGGAGGTACATCCTGAGGAGCATTTCAGCCCAGTCCTGCGAATCCGTGCCGCCCGCGCCGGAATGAATGGTGATATAGGCGTTATTTGGATCTGCCTCGCCGCTAAGTATTTGCTGGAATTCGATCTCTTTCAGGAGGGTTTCGTATTCAGCTATCCTCGTCTTGATCTCGTCCACGACGTTTTCGCCCTCCGCTTCGAGTTCGAGCAGCGTTTTCATATCTGTTTCCGCGCGGTCGAGTTTATTGCGGGTTCCGATATATAGATCGAACTGCTTCTTCTCTTTCATCAATTTTTGAGCTCGCTGCTGATCGCTCCAGATTCCGGGAGCGGTGAGCTCTTTATCAAGCTCTTCGATACGGGCGTTATCTATGGCTTTCTCAAAGAAAACCTCGCAGCTGTGACGAAAGAGAACTTAGCTCGTCAAATTTATTCTTGTCTGTATCTGCCATATGTCGTTAGGGCTGCAATTTTATAATCGTAAGTTGATCGTGTCAAATCGGATTGCCAAAATTTTAAGTTTGATTGCATGAATGATATGTGTTTGAATTATTATGAATTCCCAAGGAGGTAACCATGAAAAAATCCGTTTGGTCATTGGCAGCATGCATGTTATTGGTTTTTTCTGTTTTGATCATATGCAGCGAGCCTGAAAAAGACAAGGCTGTATATCGAAAGAAATATGACGATCCCCTTCTGAAGCAGATATCTGAAGCACAGGCGAAGGTTGACGCCGAGAAGGACAAGGTAACGCAGGAGATTATAAAAAAGCATAAAGATAATAAACCAGCCGCGAAGGCGCTGCGATTCGATGTTTCGAAAATCGAGAAGCCGGGAAAAGTCGAGCAGTTCAAATCTTTCTTTCATTTTCCGCCCATTCCGCAGCTTGCCACGAATACATGCTGGTGCTTTTCGCAGACATCCATGTATGAGTCGGAGATTTACAGGATGTATGGCGAAAAGATCAAGCTTTCCGAGATGTATACGGTTTATTGGGAATACGTTGACAAGGCGCGCGGTTTTGTCAGGGAAAGGGGCAACATCCATTTCGGCGAAGGGTCGGAAGGTAACGCTGTTGACAGGGTTTGGAAACAGTACGGCATAGTTCCGGCTGAGGCTTATAAAGGCGTAGTGCCGGAAGATGCATTGCTCAATCACGATCCGTTATTCAATCAGGTCGAGGATTATTTGAACTGGGTGCAGGATAACTCGCTCTGGGATGAAGACGTAGTTGTTGATATGGTGAAGGCAATTCTGAAAAAACATATGGGAGCGCCGCCGCAAGAGTTTACATACAAGGGTAAATCTTATACTCCGATGACATTCTTCAAAGACGTAGTCCGGCTGAATATGGACGATTACGTTCAATTTCAGTCCACTCTCTCGCTTCCGTTCTATATAAAAGGCGTTTTCGATGTGCCCGATAACTGGTGGTTCAATGCTGATTATTACAACGTCCCGATCAACGATTTTATGAATATAATAAACGAAGCTGTTTCCAAAGGGTTCACTATCGCTATCGGCGGCGATGTGAGCGAATCGGGCTATAACGGCTGGGAGAAGGCTTGCGTGGTTCCGACCTTCGATATCCCAGGGGAATATATAGATCAAAATGCCAGAGAGCTCCGCATCTTTAACAGTACAACCGAGGATGACCATGGAATACATATGGTGGGTTATACCAAAATCGGTGGACACAACTGGTATTTGATCAAGGACTCTGCAAGGAGCGCAAGACAAACACAGCCCGAAGGGTATCATTATTACCGTGACGATTATGTGAAACTTAAAATGCTGACCTTCTCTGTCCATAAAGATGCCGTGAAAGATTACCTGATAAAGATTGCGAAGAAAGCTCCCGAGAAAAAAGAGATCGAGCTGCCTCTCGACGGACCGTTTTCAAAAAAATAGTTCTTCAGAAAAGCTCAAACCCTCCGTTCGAATGCGGAGGGCTTTTTTTATCTTTGTCAGCATCAACAAAATGACCCGCCTCCAATGCCAGCTGATGATCCGGAAATTGTCTTTTAACGACAATGTCGCTGTTATGAAAGTAAAGGATGAAAATGAAGCGGTGGAATATGCGAATAAAAACCGCTGCGGTCTTGGAGCTTATATTTTCTCTAAAGACATAAGGAAGGCGAAAGACCTTGCCCGAAAAATTGACATGGGATCGATCTGTATTAACGATGTGGATGTCAATTACGTTATTTCATCCCTCCCTTTTGGAGGATTTAAAGAAAGCGGGATCGGGAAGGTTCTCGGTCCCGAAGGGATTCGATCATACATGAAACAGCAAAGTCTGGTGATTGATAAATTAAAACTGAAAAGAGAGATATGGTGGTATCCATACACCGATCAGACCTATAAATTACTATGCCGGTTTATTATAAAACCGCCTGGAGATGAACATCGGCAAATTATATCTTGGGATTACCGGGGCTTTCCAGTCTGATTCAGAATACGTATAGTCGCGGTATAAGAATATAGAGTTTTAAGAAGAAACCTGCAATCAGGGTGAGAACTACCACGACAGCCAGAGCTTTCTGGTATTTTTTCCCCGCCCATAACCAGTGGACAAGGTATCCGAGGCTGATCGACAATAAAGGCAACAGGAAGAGCTCATCCTTGCTGAATTTGAAGAGCGTTTTCGCAACCGGAATAAACCTTGCGGCGAAAAGCGCGAGCCATGAAACACCCCAGCAGATTAAGACAGTCCTTAAAATCCGGCTTCTGATTTTTATCAGAAGCATTGTATAGCCGATGAGGCCGAGAATGATTATCGCGTTCACACCCAAAAGACCTTGAAAGCGAGACCATATCGAATGGTCAACTTCAAGGTTAACGGTATATAAAACTTTGTCTTTCATTTTTGGCAGAACTTTCAAGACGATTTCGGGAATGTACCAGACGTAATAGAGCAATAGCGCCATACCGATGGATGGTGTGAATATATGAAGCCAGTTTTTAATCAGAACCCGCCTTTCTACGGACATGGCAAGCCATAGAAAGAACAGTCCGACCGCGAAAATTCCCAAAGCAAATGGTCCAGCCGGATAGGCAATGCATCCGAAAAAGATTAAAAGTATCTCAGGGAGAAAATCTATGAGGGGTTTGTCTCTTCCATAACTCTCGCTTCTTAGACAAAAAACGAGCATTGCCGCCGTTATAAAAAAAGTCCCCCAGAGCGCCGGACAGAAGAAGTAGAGAATCCTGAGCGTAGTGATGCCGCTTATGATATATGCAATCGAAGCCCAGATTCCGGCGACTGAAGATCCGGAGATTTTTCTGACAGTTAAATATAAAACCGGAGCGACGAGGATCGTAAGGAAGACCGGGAGGAATCTGACCCAGAACAATATATCCGCGGGTTCATTGCTGAGCAATTTGAGAGCGATATAGAAAGATGGCGAGTAGGGAAACGGGGCATTGATCAGGAATAGAGTATTCATTTGAAAGAAGGAATATTCAGCCGCAAAATCCCCTGCGCTTTGCTCATATGCCGAGAGTCCCCAGTAGATATGTGTCTTTAAATCCGGGTGATAATGGCCCGGGTGGAATACAAGCATCATCCAAAGCGTCATCCCGATATAAAAGATGAACAGTGAGATAGCGATTTGATTTTTTTCTATGGATATGATCTTTCTTGCATTCAAGAAAAGCATTAATAGCGCTAAAAGGATTCCGATTAAAGCTATTGGAAAGATGACCGTGCATAACGCGAGCGTCAGTGGGATACTGAATGTGCCGATCAGGAAAAATCCGCCGACGATTGCAAGGGAAATAATGTATTTGACAGCTGCATTCTGCAGCCATAGCGAGCTGATTATAACGAACAAGAGGGGCATAAGAAAAACACATAGGATATAGTACAAGTCCCGTTTTATAGAAGTATCAGAATGTTCTGCGGATATAGCTATTTGTTTCAAAAAGAAACGGGGTGTTTGCTGCGCTTGTTTTTCATAGTTAAGGAGGACTCTTAGATCCTCGTCGTTAAAACGTAATGTTTTTTCAATTTTAGGCCTTAATAATAGAAAATGATGGGATGTGACATGAAAAACCCCAGCGTATCTTTTATTTATGATAAGCTGGTAGTTCAGATGATTTCCGGTGGTCCGCGCGTAAATCTGAAATCCGGGCATCTCACCGCTGATTCTGAACGGCAGGACGAGTTTCAGGCGCTTGAATATTGCGTAGCCGGCGTTTTGGATTGAGGGGAACTGCCGCGAGATGCGATTATCATATTGAATGCAGTTTAAATACGCTGAGTCGGTCAATGGGATCGCAATTTTTTTAACCGGAAGCATTTTTAGGATGACAGCGAGGAGGAAAATCAGCGAAAGGCTTATTATTAAGAATTTTTTTTCTCTTTTTAAATATGAAAACCTAATGTCCGCTTTTTTATTCATCTTTGCCTGAGAAGCGAATCTTACATTCAGACTGTAGTTTTATCAAGGAGACGAGTTGATGATGATTTTGTTTAATATATCAAGCGTTGTGGGTTATAATGATAGAGGTTAGAATAAACGGTATCATAAACTCAATTTTTGAAGGAGATTCGAATAATGGGTGTCGGTTGGCAGGAAATATTGCTTATTCTTGTGATTGTCTTTCTCATTTTCGGCGCAAAAAAACTGCCGGAGCTCGGAAAAGGTCTCGGTGAAGGAATCAGGAATTTCAAAGAAGCGGTATCCGGCGAGAAGGACAAAGAATCGGACCAGACTAAAAACCGCGATAATGAGAAAATCTCTAAGGATAATTAACATCCACCGCCTGGGGCTCCTGCTTTACGGTTTTTACAACACTTCTTTTTTGATCGGTTTTGATCAGGCAAACGGATGTTTCTTTCAATGACCTTAGCTTATTGTAATAATGCCATAACTGTTTGGAAAATAATGGTCATCTTACGGAATTATTGATGCATTCGATTCCATTGAATCCATTGAAGATTAACACATAGGTTTTAAATTGGTTATCTGTCTCGATGTCCGGCCCGCCCTGAAGGGTATGACTGGCGTGGGGACTTACATCTATCAGTTGAGCTCATCCCTTATAAAGAAATTCCCGGACCAAGTCTTTAAAGTTTTTTCTTCTTCATTAAGAGACAGGTTCGAATACGACTTTGAAACATCCGGCAACGTAACTGTTTGTGACCGTCGCATCCCGGTCAGGTTGACGGATGCCGCTTTTAACAGGCTGAGGTTTCCGCCGTTGCAGTTTTTAATCGGAGGTTTCGATCTTTTTCATTCCCCTTCGCCAGTGCTCCCGCCTCTTGTAAGTTGTAAAAAAATTGTAACGGTGCACGATCTCTATTTTCTGAAAGAACCCGGGAGTGCCCAGAAACTCAGCAGGTCTGTTTTTTCGAGACAAATCGCCGAGCATCTGAAAAAGGCTGATGGGATCATTTGCGTCTCGAAGTTCACAGCAGGCGAAGTTCTTGACTTTTTTGATCTCGATACGTCGAAGATCAGAGTAATATATCATGGTTCAGATCATATTCAGGTAGACGGCTTGATGAGTCCGGCGCAGGTCGAATCACGGCGGAAACAATTTTTCAGAAACAACAATCTGCCGGACGCTGATGACCTTATACTTTTTGTGGGGACAATTGAACCGCGCAAAAATCCCCTGCTGCTCCTCGATGCGTACGAAATCCTGTTAAAACAAACCGAAATCCGGGCAAACCTCGTTTATGCGGGCGGAATGGGCTGGGGCGCTGAGGCGTTCACGGACAGATTGCGGAATTTCCATTGCCGGGACAGGATCGTTGTTACCGGTTATAAACAAAGGGAAGAATTGAACGATCTCTATAGAATTGCCGATGTCCTCGTAATGCCATCCAAAGAAGAGGGATTCGGTCTGCCTCTGATCGAAGCTATGCGTTTCGGCGTTCCAATTATTGCGGCTGACAACAGCTCTCTGCCCGAGATAGGAGGAGATGCCGCTTTGTATTTTGAAAGCGGTTCTGCCGAAGGGCTCGCGGATGTGCTCAGCAAGCTTTTAACTGATGCCGGCCTGCGAACAGCACTGATTAAAAAAGGAAGGCGAAGGGCGGAACATTTCAGCTGGGGGAAGGCTGCAGAAGAGACGATGGGTTTGTACCGGGAAGTGATGAATTCAAGATGCTAAGGATAGGCATTAACGGGGCCGACCTTGAAGGGCGGGGAACAGGCGTAAAGCGATATCTCTCTTCGATATTGCCGTATCTTGAATGCGATAATTCGGAATATTTTATTTATTCCCGCGCGCCTCTGCCGGAGGAATTGATTCCGAAGAAAAGATGTTTCATCAGACGACCGACCGGCCATCCAACCGATAAAAGCTATACATTCTGGGAGCAATTGGTGCTTCCGCGGCGGCTGAAAAAAGATTCCATAGATATTTTTCTGTCCGCAGGGTATTCCATACCATTATTTATGAAGATTCCCTCCATCGTTGTCATCCACGACCTTTCTTTCTCCGCGCATCCCGAATGGTATGACCGGCGGGAGGGGCTGCGGCGGCGGTTGATTACGCGAATGTCAGCTCGCAGAGCGAAGAAGGTGATCACCGTTTCGCAGTTCTCGAAAATGGAGTTGGCAAACCGCTATAGAATCCCGGATGCAAAGATTACTATTGCGCCTAATGCGTCATCACAGCGGAATAAGGCATCTGGACGGTCTGTAAAAAAGCTTATCAGGCAAAAATACAATCTCGGAAGCCCGGTTATTCTTTATGTCGGTTTGCTCCTTGAGAGGAGATACATCCGCCAGCTGATCGAGGCATTCGGGATTGTCAGGAAAAATCATAAGAACGCGGCGCTTGTCCTGGTCGGGAAGAATCAGCTTAATCCGAATATATCCGTCATTGAGCTGGCGCAAAGTGCTTCAGTGAAGGACTCCGTTATCCATCTGGAATATATCAGTGATGCCGAACTGGCTGCGCTTTACGGCACGGCTGACATCTTCGTCTACCTCTCGAGCTATGAAGGCTTCGGCATCCCGCCACTGGAGGCCTTAAGCGCCGGAACGCCCGTAGTGACGAGCCGCTCGAGCTCGCTTGAAGAAATATACGAGGGATCTGCTCTTTTAGTCGAAGATCATACCCCGGGGGAGATTGCCGGTAAAATCGATCTCCTCTTAAGCGACGGGAATATGAGAAACAGGTTGCTCACGTCGGGGAAAAATCTGACCAAGAAATTCTCATGGAAAAAGACTGCTGAGATTATCAACAGTGAGATTAAGGTTTTATCTGAAAAATTATAATATCCTGCCGATTCAAGTTACATTCTGAAACAGTACAATCTTACCCTTGCCGAATTTTTTCTTGACATAATATAAAGCCTGGTCCGCTTTATGAATCAGCGATTCCTCGGTATCTCCTTCGGCAAGAGATGATATTCCGATGCTGAGGCCGGTTTCATAATAATTTGTCTTTGAATATGCATTCAGTATTCTTTGAGCGATTATCTCGGCGTCATTTTCAGTTGTATGAGGAAGGATGATCGAGAATTCGTCTCCACCGTAGCGGCAGGGGACATCCGTCGAACGCAGGCTGGCGTAAAGGATGTTTCCAAGATTGCTCAGGAGTTTGTCTCCAGCCTGGTGGCCGTATTTGTCGTTAAAAAATTTGAACTTATCAACATCAATCATCATCATGGATAGTGGTTGATTATACCGCTTTGCCCTTTCTATCTCGTTTTGAAGCATTTGCATAAAATAGTACCGGTTGAAGAGCTGGGTCAGCTCGTCGGTGACCGAGAGCTTCCTTAGCTCTTCTTCGAATTTCTTTCTTTCCGATATGTCACGGATGATGGTCAGGTTCGCCTTCTGGCCCGTATATTCAATTTCCGCAGTTCGAGTCTCGACATAGATAACGATTTTATCTTTAGTGATATGCATCCCCTCCCAATCGCTGACGAAGGCATTTTGCAGCTCCGCGGACGCCGTGGCGTCGCCTTCGATCAGCATCTGCGGATCCATCTCCAAAAATTCCTCTCTGCTGTATCCATATACTTCGGTGCATCTGATATTTATATCGAGAAATCTATCGCCGTTTTTATTGGTTATTACGATGGGGTCGGACGATTTGTTGAAAAGCGTTTCATATTGATCTCTGGCTGTTTTCATCAGTGCCGTCAATTGGGCGTTGTTTATTGCGGCCGCCGCGAAATTCGCAATCTTGGAAAGAATTTCCATATCCCTTTTCGCAAAATAAAGTGGTTTGGAGCTCGTTGCGATCAGCGCGCCGAGATGATTTTCCCGGGCGGTCATTTGGACAAACAACTCCGACCGGCTGCTATTGACGAAAGGAATGTAGTTTCTTTCGTTTGCAGTGTCGTTGACGAGGATTACCTTTTTTTCCTTGAGTGAATCGAGCGCGCTGCTCATTCGAATCTCAATCTTTTCGGAAACAGGATCATTTGCATGGCTTTCGCCTGTCCTTGCGGCCACTTCCAGCTCTCCGTCCTCATTGAGTATCAGGATGAAAATGCTTTCGTAGTTAAAGGTAGTTCGAAGTATGTTGATTATTCTTAAAAGCACCCTGTGAATGCTCAGGCTCGAGGTGATCATCAAACCCACGTCGAGAAGATCTTCCAGCTGCGACAGGTATTTATTAAGCTTTTCGTTATCGCGTTTTATTTCAACTGTCATGGAGTCTTCACGCGACGCTACCGTAAGCATTTCGACGGCGCCGGTTACGCTCCCATCAGCGGATGTGATCGTTTTCTCGATCTTGTCCACCACTATTCTCTCTCCCTGCCGAGTGGTCAGTTCAAGTGATCTGCGTTTGGGTTTGAAAATGTTTTCGTAGCAGCATCTTTTGCCGGTCTTTAAACAATCAGATCCGAAGAGGAGATCGCACTTATGCCCGGATATCTCATCGCCGCTGTAGCCGGTTAACTCCCTCGCCGCCTGATTCAAGTATACAAGATTTCTGTCCGGGTCGGTGATCATTATTCCTTCCGGAAGCAGTTCGTATAACTGATAGGGATTCTCGACTTCTTTTTTCATTGTCTTTGAATGTTTGGATAGAGAAAATTATATCAAAAAAGCCGCTGAACTCAAAACATTGATTTTAGAAGCGCCAATGCCCCTTGTAGGCATCCAGGCGGCAAATAATCCCGGTTTGGTGTGTGGACTTTGGTTGAAAAAACGGCTTTCAGAGCTGCTTTTGGGGTTTCAATTGCGGAAATAGTATCAATTCCCGAATCGAATCGCGGTTTGTGAAGAGCATTGCAAGCCGGTCTATTCCGATTCCTATTCCCGCAATGGGCGGCATCCCATGCTCCATCGCGATGATATAGTCCTCATCCATCTGGTGAGCCTCATCGTCCCCTTTTTCCCGTTCGAGCAATTGTTGTTCGAAACGGCGGCGTTGATCCGCTGGATCGTTAAGTTCCGAGAAGCCGTTCGCGATTTCTATGCCTCCGATGAACAATTCGAACCTGTCAACCAGCGTCGGGTCCGTTTTCTTTTTCTTGCTGAGTGGCGATAATTCCAGCGGGTAATCTATGATATATGTCGGATCGATAAGTTCAGGCTCCACCATTTTTTCGAATATTTCTTTCAGTATCTTTATCTCTTGCCAGGCCGGATCGAATTCCACTTCCGATTTTTTTGCGATTTCCATCATCGAGGTTTTATCTTTCAATTGAGCGCGTTCCGCGCCGGTGAATTTACAGATCGCGTCATGAAAGGTAATCCTCGGCCAGGGAGATTTAAAATTGATAACCTTCTCCGCGAACTGAACCGGTCCGCCGCCGAGAACTTTTTCCGCGAGAGAGGTAAGCAGCGTTTCAGCAAGGTTCATCATCTGAATATAATCAATATATGCGTGGTAGAACTCGAGCATAGTGAATTCCGGATTGTGCCGGGTGGAGATGCCTTCGTTTCGGAAATTGCGGTTTACCTCATAGACTTTTTCCATCCCCCCAACGACGAGCCTCTTGAGATAAAGTTCGGGGGCTATCCTCAGGTAAAGGTCAATTCCCAGGGCGTTGTGAGTGGTTATGAACGGTCTTGCTGCCGCTCCGCCGGCCATGGGCTGCATCATCGGGGTTTCCACCTCGATGAAGCCCTTTTCGTCCAGCATATTGCGGAGGGATTTAATAATTCCCGACCGGATTTCGAAAACCTGCCGCACGTCAGGGTTTATTATCAGGTCCAGGTAGCGTTTCCTGTAGCGCAGCTCGACATCCTGGAGGCCGTGAAATTTCTCCGGCAGGGGGCGGACTGCCTTTGCCAGGAACGCGAAACTCTCCACGAGAAGGGTCAATTCCCCCGTTCTGGTTCTGAAAAGCCGGCCTTCGGCTCCGATAAAATCTCCCATATCGAGGAGATCGAGCAGGCTGAGATGCTTTTCGTCCAGTTCCGTTTTACGGAAATAGACCTGAATTTTTTTTCTGCCGTCGGAAATATCCGCAAAAACGGTCTTGCCCATATCTCTGCGGGACATCATCCTGCCCGCCGTTTTCGACTTGATTTCTTTGGTTTCCAATTCTTCGGCGTTCATCTCCCGGCATAATTCCACAACCTGGGTAATTGTATTATCCACAGGATAGGAAGTCGGGTATGGATCGAACCCCAATTCTTCGATTTTTTTTATCTTTTCTTTTCTGATCCTGATCAGTTCGTTTTCGTCAAGTTCCACCATATGCGGCTGGTCGGCCAACTGTTCCCTTTTTTTCTTTTCCTCATCCATTTTTAGTTTCGAGCCTCTCGTTCGTGTTTAATCATCGAATCTCATTATATATTGCTGAACCGCAAATTAGAAATGAGAACTTCGAAAAACCTGTAAATTTGTCGTTAAATTGTCCATGTATAGTCCTCCTCCTAATGTCTAATAATGCTTTTTGGCATTAATATTGAGATCTAAGAGAAGGAGGACAAAATGAAGCAATATGATTATTACATTGGTTTGGATTGG
>Ga0315293_10000040_pt1 | contig 102115 bp, 91 predicted proteins | sample YL17G13_20_MG_FD_203071 | JGI IMG/M metagenome (GOLD analysis project Ga0315293, IMG submission 203071) | Sediment microbial communities from Yellowstone Lake, YNP, Wyoming, USA - YL17G13_20 | ecosystem: Environmental > Aquatic > Freshwater > Lake > Sediment | place: USA: Wyoming | collected...
AACTCCTGCCGCCGCTCATCTTGTGATGCTTCACCAGCCCGCAGTAACTCCAGAAGCGCCCCTTGTCCTGAAACCTCGCAGGATCAACAACAACCGCCGCGATCCTGACCGCGCCGATCGGCCCGATGCCCGGGATGCTGTGGAGTGTGCGAAGCGTTTTTGAACCGCTGATCAATCGCTTGAACAGTTCGTGATAAACCTTCCGCGCCTCTTCGTATTGCGTTATGTAACTGTCAGCCGTAGCGAGGTTGAAACGGTCGAGTTCTAAATCGAGCGTATGAGACTGTTTCCCCTTACCCTGAGCGCGGAGGATTGCCGAACGGCGGTTCTTCCAGCGAACCCCCGTCTTCACGACATCATCGTAACTGCTGATCAGTTTGCGATACTCCATGAAAACATCCGCAGAATGAAAGACCGGCTTCAGCAGACCGCCCCGAAGAAGCTCCAGCAGTTTGCCGGCGTCGATCCGGTCATTTTTCGGACCCGATGAAAGCAAAAAATTATGATACGGATCGCAGACGACGATCTCGTCGGCATAGGCATGTAACTCCACCCACAGCCACTGTGAAGCCGTGCTTTCCTCTAAGGTCAAAACCTTCGTCCCTTTCAGCGATTTAAGAAGGTATTTCAACCGACGAACATCCGAATCCAACTCGACAACCCTCGATTCATCCGAACCCTTTTGTGAAATCGCTATTGCCATTTTAGCTTGCGACCAATCCAAACCAATGTAATAATCATAAGTCTTCATGTTATGTCCTCCTTCTCTTAGATCTCAATATTAATGCCAAAAAGCATTATTAGACATTAGGAGGAGGACTATACTTGGACAATTTAACGACAATCTTATATTGTGACACAGTCTGCAAGACATATGCTCCCGCAAAGAAACCTAATAAGAAGCGTCATACCGGGGGATACTTCGGAGGGCTGTGGCCGGAAAATGCGGAGCATTTCTGTACATCTTCGTTATAGTGTATTATTCCCTTAATGCGCGATCTGCTTGCAGTGCCGATAGAATTGAATGTGGGTTCAGGTGTGGAGACTCAGGACTTGCCTAAGAAGAGATTCAGCCTTTCATAATCAATTCATATTCTGCTGAAAACCGAGTGCGAATCAAAGAGGATCAGTGTATGCAATCAGGTTGATAAGCTTATAACAGCCTTCCAAGCCGCTTTTACGATGAAAAGTCTTGCCCCTGATACTTGGGTGGCTTAAGATGAAAACGAAAGGAACCCTTATAAATTTTCAGAATGCTCTGCATTTACAAAATCCTTCGGATTTACAGAATGCTCCGCATTTCAACTATAAGAGGAACATCCTCCTTTTTATTACTGATAACAACTAAATCTTGATTATTGTAATCTGGATTACATATTCAGCCCATTTTTTCTGTTATTATTTAAAAATCCAATAATAGAAGGAGTAGAGGTTATGAAATTTAAGACATTTTTATCAGTAGGAGTTATTCTCCTTTTTTCGAGTGTCCTTGTACTTGCAGCACTCGATCTCAAATTCACCACAGCAATCAAGGAGCAGGCGAGCTTAAGCAAAATTAAATCTTTTAGCGTCAGTTTTAAAACCTTTGGCGGTCCAGTGGACAATCTGAAGATAACCGGAGGAGTTGATGGAGGCGCCATTTACCATCGCACATACGCTCATATTGATGCAGACACGCAGAAGACTGAGACTTTCACCTGGACGCCGTCTGCCGGTACACATATTATATGGTTCGAGCTCGATCCGAAGCATACCTGCGGCGATTCGAATTACGCCAACAACAGGATTGAAAAAACCATAACAGTCAAAGACGGTCCGATCCCCGTCGTATCACATGCTAATTTGGCTCTTCAAAAATATATCAATGTAACCAGCCCCGCCGATGGAGTTGATTGGTATAATGAAAAGGGATATACGATCACCTGGAATACGAATATAAATAATGTCGGAAAGAGCTTCTTCATAGAGCTCTATTCAACGGATGAAAAAACCAAGATAAAATTGATCAAACAAGGTGAAACTTCCACCAGCTTTTATTGGCCCGTTATGGGAATCTATCCCGGAGATTACCGCATCCGTGTTTCATCTTTCCAGGGAAGGGATGATGGATTCGTAGAAGGATTCAGCGAGATTTTTCATATCAAACCTCCGGTAATACATTAAAATTAGATTAGCCGGAAAAAGTATTTTAACAATGCATGGCGCGGTTACAAACCGCGCCCCTTGCATATTAAATACAATCAAAAAAATCCTGCCTTCAATTGGGTTCAAGTACCGAGACACAGAACCCGGCTAAAAATGCGTCATACCCGGGGATACTTCGAAGGGCTGCTACCGGGTATCTTCATTATAGTTTGAAATATGATGTCCAACCCAGGGAAGAATCGCGGGTCGTGGCCCGCTCCCACAAAAAAGGCTGCCATTCTACGGGAGCTGGTGTCACTTCAGGGCACCTGCTCCAAATAAAAATGCGTTATGCCCGGGGATACTTCAAAGGCAGGCGACCGGGTATCTTCATTATAGTGTATTATTCCTGCAATTCGCAATTTGCCAGCAGCGCTGATGGAATTGAATGTGGGTTCAAGTATGGAGACACAGAACCCGCCTAAGAAGAGGTTCAGCATCTCATAATCACTTCATATCCTGCTGAAAACGAAAGGGACTCTTCTGAAATTAAAGAATGCTCTGCATTTACAGAATCATTCGGATTTACAGAATGCTCCGCATTTCAACTATAAGAGGGACATCCTCCATCCTCTTGAATACTATATGAAAACTACCTATAATTATCTTATAAGTTGTGAGATTGGCAATTTTATAGGAACTGTGGAGGCCCACTTTTGCGATCAGTTGTAGAGCAAACAAGATTGATCGTATCAAAACGAACAGAAGCAAAAAGGAAGTCTCAGCTCGGTCAGTACCTGACACCGGCAAAAACAGCACAGTTTATGGCTGGATTATTTGCTCCATCTATAAGTGAAGAATGTCATTTACTTGATCCGGGCGCAGGCATAGGATCTCTTGCTAGTGCGTTCTTAGAGCGTTGTATTGTAGGCGACTTAAATTTCAAAACAATTAAAATTGAAGCTTTTGAAATAGATGATCTTCTCTATAAAGAATTAGAGAAAACACTTGCAGCTTACACAGAACAGATCGCAGTAAAATATAAAATAATCGGCGGTGATTTCATAGAAAACGTTGTAAGAAACATTTGGTTAAATAACTACAAGCGATTCACTCATGCTATTATCAATCCACCTTATAAAAAAATAACTAGCAATTCTAGGGACCGTTTATTACTCAGAAAGGTTGGAATCGAGACAGTAAATCTATATTCGGCATTTGTTTCATTATCATTAGAGATTCTTGTTCCTGGCGGCCAACTTGTGGCAATTATACCACGCAGCTTTTGCAACGGGCCATATTACCGTCCTTTCCGTGAGTTCGTTTTAAAACGGGCTGCAATCCACCACGTGCACCTATTCAAATCGCGGGATAAGGCTTTTAAGGATGATGACGTACTACAAGAGAACATTATAATTCTGCTTGAGCGCAGTGCTCATCAGGGTGACATAATCATTTCAACTTCAACAGATGACAGCTTCAGCGACATCACAACCCATTTGCATCCATTTGACCGAATTGTATTTCCTGACAACCCGGAACGGTTCATACATGTACCGACCTTACCCGAAGGCAAAGAAATTGAGCTGCCAAACGCAATCCGGTATTCATTGGAAGACATTGGTATAATGGTATCAACCGGCCCAGTTGTCGATTTTCGAGTCAAAGAGCACATTCGTAATATGCCAGAGCCGGGGTCTGTTCCCCTGCTTTACCCTGGACATTTCAACGGTCAGGACATCGAATGGCCGAAATTGGGTATGAAGAAACCTAATGCTATCCAACGCAACACTGCGACGGAAAAATGGCTTTTCCCGAACGGGTTCTATTGTGTTGTTCGGCGTTTCTCATCTAAGGAAGAGAAGCGTCGCATTGTGGCAAGTGTGGTGAACCCTGGCTCCTTCGTTGACGTTGAGAAGTTGGGTTTTGAGAACCACTTAAACGTGTTTCACGAGCGAAAGCAAGGCTTGCCGGAGGCTCTCGCACGTGGCTTGGCAGTATTCCTCAACACAACAGCAATTGATGAAAGCTTCCGGCGATTCAATGGGCATACCCAGGTTAATGCTACTGACCTAAAGTTTTTAAAGTACCCGAGTCGCAAGTCTCTTATTGCCCTTGGAAAAAAAGCAAAGCATCTACGAGCAGACCATCGACCATCTCTTTCAAGAGATTCAATAAGAATGTCAAAGAAAGAACAGCGCATAAACGAATCCCTTGACATTATTTAAAGTTAAGATAAGAATTGGTATATTATGGCTGAAACCGTTGTCAGTGGAAGTCCAATCGATGGAGGTCGTCGAGAGGAACTAATCGAGCTCTTTAAAGATGCAAAGTTAAGACTTGTTTTTGTTACAGCCTTCCCTGACCGAGGTGAAGTTTTCCGAAAGTTTCTTGAAATTGTTGCCTGGGGAACCGAAGTATGGTGTTCTAGTGACCCATCGCATTTAATTCACTTCAACGGTGAGCGTTTTTTATGACCCAGATAGATAGGAAATTACAATGAAATATCAAACATCTGTGGTTCCTCTTAAGAATTTGTGCAAGAAAATAGCCTGTTTATCCTTGTATCTTATGTAAAATGAATGAGTTAGACTATTTGACGTAGTTTGTGAATTCAATGGTGAAATTTAAAAGGTTTTTAAAATCGATCTTCGAGTGTCAAACTCGCCTTTTATCCGTCAAGGAGGAACGTACCGCATCGTTCAAAGAAAAAATACAAGCCACGAGGAACGTAGCATCCTTGACGGCCTTGTAAGAATAATAGAATCAAGGGGATGAAAGGAAAAACAATTGCAAATCAAGTACTAATCATAAGATTAACCCAAAACAACCTCTCCATTTTTTTCCTTTCATCCGTTGGGAGAATGTTTTCAAAATTTACCACAAGCATCTTGCAGGGCGGAGCCTGATTATTTGAGAGACCGTTCTTTCAATGCGGAGTAGAGGACTGGGACGACGAGGATTGTGATGATGGCGATGACCATACCGCCGAAGGCGGGGATCGCCATAGGTATCATGATGTCGGCTCCTCTGCCGGAGGAGGTGAGGACGGGGATGAGGGCGAGGATGGTCGTCGCGGTTGTCATCAGGGCAGGGCGGACGCGCCTCTTGCCGGCTTCGATGGTGGCTGCCATCACTTCCTGCCGGGTTTTCGGCTTTTTTCTTTTATAGACATCCCGGATGTAGGTCGCCACGAGGACGCCGTCATCCGTCGCGATACCGAACAGCGAGAGGAACCCCACCCAGACCGCGACGCTCAGGTTGACCGGGTGGACCTGGAAGACTTCGCGCATATCCGCCCCGAAAACCGAGAAATCCATAAACCAGGGTTGGTTATAGAACCATAGCATTATGAAACCGCCGGACCAGGCGACGAAAAGCCCGGAAAATATGAAAAAAGTAATAGTCACGGATTTGAAATTGAAATATAAAATCATAAAGATCACGAAAAGGGAAACCGGCAGGACGATCCGCAGCCTTTCGGTTGCGCGGACCTGGTTTTCGTATGTCCCTGCAAAAGCGATGCTTACCCCTTCCTGCAGCCGGAATTCGCCTTCTTTCGTCTTCGATTGAAGATATTCTTTAACCTGCTCGATGACGTCAACCTCTGCCCAGCCCGGATTCTTATCGAAGAGGACGTAACCGGTCAAAAACGTATCCTCGCTCTTTATCATCTCCGGACCGCGGGCATAATTGATTTTCGCGATGAGTTCGAGCGGCACCTGCGCCCCTTCGGCAGTCGGGACAAGTATCCTGCCGAGCGATTCGATGTTGTCCCGGAGCTCGCGCATATATCTGACGCGCACCGGGTACCTCTCCCTGCCCTCGACGGTCGTCGTCACTGTTTTTCCGCCGACGGCGATTTCTATAATATCCTGCGCCTCCCCGATCATCACGCCGTAGCGCGCGGCGGCCTTCCGGTCTATCTCGATCTCGAGATACGGCTTGCCGACTATGCGGTCCGCTATCACGGCTGAAGCGTTGACGGACGGAACCTGTTTCAGGAGCCTTTCAAGGTCGAACCCGGCCTTCTCGATAGCACCGAGATCGGGCCCCTTGATCTTTATCCCCATCGGCGCGCGCATCCCGCTTTGAAGCATCACGATCCGGGCGTTTATCGGCTGGAGCTTCGGCGCGGATGTGGTTCCGGGAACCTGCGCGGCTGTTATAATCTGCTCCCAGATATCGTCGGGCTTTTCGATTCCGCCCCAGGCATTCCTCCCCGGATTGAGCTCCGCATCGAGCGGCGGCCTCCAGAGCCTGAACGGCATCCCTCCGCTGTCGGGAATGAGGCTGCCCTTTTTATCCCTTATGTACTTTCCCCGGACGAAATACGGTTCCCCACCGGGCGCCGGGAGAAGCTTTCCGTCCGGCGACCTGAAATAATCCCGTTCATCCTCTTTATATTTAAAAAGCCTTCTCTCGCCCTTTTCATCGAGGATATATTTCGATTTGTAATTTATGACCGTCTCTATCATCGAGATCGGCGCGGGGTCCAGAGCGCTTTCGACCCTTCCGATCTTGCCGGAGGATGACTCCACCTCCGGTAATGAGCTTATCGCCATATCTTGTTTATGCAAAATATCCAGCATCTCCCCGATGGAAGCGTGGGGCATCGCCGTCGGCATAAAGAGGAATGACCCTTCGTCAAGAGGCGGCATGAATTCCCTGCCCAACCCCGGGAATTTATGGGCGATGAACGAGACCGGCGCGGACGCCTTCACTTTTTCCGGCAGCCAGCCGAAGAGATTGTCAAAGCCCTGCCAGATGAGAAGTCCCAGGAAAACGATGGTAATCGGAATCGCAAGAAACCGCTTTTTGTTTTTAAGCGCCCAGCCCAGTATCGTTTCATATTTCAGCCTGAACAGTTCGAGCAGGCCTATAATCCCACCCATCAAAACGAAGACGAAAAAGGTATTCGGAATGAACCCTTTTTCGGCGCCGAGGAGCATCCACCTGGATGCGAGGATAATAATGATGATTATGAATGCCAGCGCAATCGAGATGACCGGCATCTTTCGCTTTACGGCGGGAGGGATTTTGTGTTCGGCAAAACGGTAGCAGCCGATTGCTATGATGACGATACCCGCCCACCATGCAACCAGGATTGCAACCGCCGCTCCGGCGATGATGACAAGGGCGTTCAACGAAACCGGGGGATTTCTTTTTGGCCGTCTTTTCGCGAAGATAAATGTGTTAAGGGATGGGACGACTGTAACTGTTAAAACGAGCGATGCAATGAGGGCAAACGTCTTCGTATATGCAAGCGGCTTGAAAAGCTTCCCTTCGGGCCCAGTCATCGCGAAAACCGGCAGAAAGCTGACGATGGTTGTCAGGATGGCTGTGATGACCGCCCCGCCGACCTCGGTCGAAGCTTTATAGATAATGCCAATGGGGGATTCGCCGGGTTTAGCCTTCTCAAAATGCCTGATGATATTTTCATTCAGGACGATCCCCATATCAGCCACCTCGCCGATGGCGATAGCTATCCCGGCAAGGGAAACGACGTTCGCATCCACGTTAAACGTTTTCATCATCGCAAAAGTGGCAAGGACGGAAAGCGGAAGCATGCTGGAGACCAGCGCGGCGCTGCTGAAATGGAACAGCATCAGAAGTATGACGATTACGGTGACTAATATTTCCTCGCTCAGGGCGGAATATAATGTTTCGAGGGTTTCATATATCAACCCCGTCCTGTCATAGAAAGGAATGATGGTAACCTTGCTTTGAGTTCCGTCGGGAAGCGTTTTACGAGGCAGAGAAGCGCTTATCTCCGCAATCTTTTTCTTTACGTTGCCTATCGCCTCTAACGGGTTTTCCCCGAAACGGACGACGACAACACCTCCTACAGCCTCGGCGCCGCCCTTATCCAGCGCTCCGGTTCTGAATGCCGGTCCCAGCGAAACCTTCGCGACATTTTTTATATAAATCGGCACACCGGCGCTGACCTTGACGACTGAGTTTTCAAGATCGCCTATCGACTTTATAAAACCTCTTCCGCGGATCATATATTCAACGCCGTTTACCTCGATGGTCTTGGCTCCAACGTCGAGGTTAGCCATCCTCGCGGCATTGACCACATCCTGCAAACTTACATCAGCGGCCCGCATAGCGTCCGGGTCCGCATCCACCTGGTACTCCTTCACAAAACCGCCGATAGAAGCGACCTCGCTGACCCCCTCCGCCGATAGCAGCTGATAGCGGACATACCAATCCTGAATTGTCCGAAGTTCCTGCAAATCCCAACCGCCCGCGTAATTCCCGCGCGAATCCCTTCCTTCCAGCGTGTACCAGAAAATCTGTCCGAGCGGAGTGGCGTCGGGGCCGAGAACGGGCTTGGCATCTTCCGGCAGAATGCCCGATTGCAGGCTGTTCAGCTTCTCAAGCAGCCTCGAACGCGCCCAATAGAAATCAACATCATCCTTGAAGATGATATATATAATTGAAAAGCCGAACATCGAGTTGCTTCGGATCGTCCTGACGCCGGGAATACCCATCAGAGAGACCGTAAGAGGATACGTAATCTGATCCTCCACGTCCTGCGGCGAACGCCCCATCCAATCCGTGAAGACGATCTGCTGGTTTTCGCTAATGTCGGGGATGGCATCCACAGGCACCGGATTCCGCCTGAGACCCGGAAGCTTCCAATCGAAGGGCGCCACCAGAACGCCCCAGCATATGATCAAGAGGAGGCTAAGAATTATCACAAGCCGGTTTTCAAGACTGAATTTGATAATCCGGTCTATCAGATTTTTGGGAACCATACGGTCGTTATTATTCATATTTTCATCATAAAATCGGATAAAGCTCGGTCATTTGTTTTCACCCGGGATTATTTTGCTCAATGGTGATGGACAACAGGAGCTTTCCCTTCCGGGCTCATCATACTGCGTCTCGCCTTGATCTGAAGGGCGCTGTCAATCTTGAAATTGCCTTTCACGACGACGAGCTCTCCCTCCATCAGACCGGATTTCACAATGTAATAATCCCCGGCTCTCGGCCCCAACTCGATCTCGCGTCCCTCGAATACCGCGCCATCCCCATCCATCTTTACATAGACCACCGCTCTTTTTCCCGTTATCAGGGGAGCCGTCGCCGGGATCACAAGGGGCGGCAGTGAAGCTGCTTTCGGTTTCGCGCTGCCGGGAACCATTTTCTTTACAAGATCCATTCCGCAGATCGGACATTTTCCCGGTGAATCCCTGATAATTTGAGGGTCCATCTGGCAAGTCCACATCATAAGAGATGAAGTCTCCGCAGTTCTTTCATCAGAGCCCATCTCCGCTTCGAGGACAGACCTTACGAACATACCCGGTTTAAGGGCATAGCCGGGATTTGGGGCGTTCACCCGAACTCCGACCGTCCGCGTTTTATCGTCCATGACCGGATCGACAAAGACGACAGTACCGGTGAAATTCCTTCCGGGATAAGATTCTGCCTGGAAACGAACAGCAAGCCCAAGGCGCAGAAATTCGATGTCGGATTCGTATGCGTCCAGCAGTACCCAAACCTGCGACAGTTCCGCCACCTTGTAAATCTCGGCGCCCGCCTCGACATATTCCCCTTCAAGCGCCTTTTTTTCGAGGACAATTCCGTCCGATGGAGAATAAATGACGATATGCTCCGAGATATTATCGCTCTTTAAAATGTCATCTATCTGCTGCTGCGTTATACCGAAAAGAAGCAGTTTTGCTTTTGCGGATTCATATGTTTTGACCGCGATTTCGTATAAGGAAGCGTCACTCGTTTTTTCGACGTCCCGCATCAACTTGTAAGCCCCCTGCAGCTCCCTCTGAGCGGACAAGAGCTCCGGACTATAAATCAGCACAAGCTTTGCACCTTTTCTGACGTCGATACCGGCAAAATCAACGAACATTTTATCAATCCTGCCGGAAACCCTCGATGTAATTGACCGGACGCGCGTCTCGTCATATGCCACCCTGCCGGTGAGGCGGATCTCCGCTGCGACTCTTTTTCTTTCGACTGGAACCGTTTCGATATCGGCCAGTTTAACGGCACTGCCGGTAAGATGGATTTGACTGCCGCTTAAGCCGCTTTCTCTTCCCGAATCGGCAGGTATGAGGTCCATTCCGCAGATCGGGCATTTCCCCGGATGCGGAAGGCGGATCTGGGGATGCATGGAGCATGTCCATATCTCCACATTTTCTCCTGAAATCTCGTCATTGCGTGTGCTTTCAAGAGGCGTCGTACTATTTTCTCCGCCGCATCCTCTGAGTCCCCACCCAATCAACACAGAAACGAGGATTACAGCTGTATATCCTGCAGCTTTATGGTTTTTAAAATAATCTTTGATATTTTTCATTATTGTTTTACAGTCCCTGATTGTTGAAAATTATCGTCATTTCGTTTTTTCCGGAATTGCGGGATTTCGCGCATCAACGAAAATCTTCTTCCCAGCAAGCATTTCCATCTCGGCCGCGGCGATCTCCCTGTCCGCCTTCGCTCTCTCCATCTGAACCTCAAATTCCAAAAGCATTCTTTCCGAGTCTATAAACTCCATTAGTGCCGACCTGCCTCCGATAAAAGCCTCCATCGAGGCATTTACGGATTCACGCCCCTTGGGGATCAGGTTTTCCTCATAGAGCACCGCCCGCCTCCCTGCTTCTTTAAACATAAACAGTGCCTGCCTGAAAGAGACTGTCAGTTGATTTATCAGATCTGCTCTTTGCTTTTCAAGGGATGTCCTCGTAAAGCCGGCTTCCGCTGCCATCGAAGAATATTTCCCAAACTTTATCGGAAGGCTGACCGAGAACATAAACATTATCGAATCCATATTTTCATTCAGATTCGGTTCGACGCGCGATTCCATATCGCGGTACTCGAAACCGATCATCACATCCGGGAAAAACTCCCTTCCGGCAAGAGCTTCCATCGCCTTAGAGACCTCTATCATCGCATCCAGCATCTTAATGGATGGATTAGTATTGACGAGGAGACCATCAACCGCTTCCAGGCTTATGATCACATCACTTTTATCAATTTTTTCGGGCAAAGGGAAAGCATCCCCGGGTTTCAGCCCTATCTCGGCGGAAAGACGCGCGGAATAGACAGGAATCTGATCATTCAGATTATTCATCTCGTTTTTTAGCTTTTCAATCTCCACCTGCAACTTAAGGAGATCGTTATACTCTGCCTGAGCTGCGGAATAGCGCGTTCTTGTAACTTCTTCCAGATAAGTCAACAGATGAAGATTGCGGGTGGTGCTTTCGATCGTCCTGCCTAAGTAATAATATTCATAGTATGCCTTGACGACCCTGAAGATCAGCTCCCTTTCAGCCATATCATAGGCATTTTTTTCGGCATCGGCGTCGAACAAAGCGGCCTGTTCCTGCAGAGACAGCTTCCCGAACCAGGGGAACATCTGCGCAATTGAAATTTTCTGTCTCTCGTAAACCGGTTCCGAGGTCATTTCCTGCAGAGGCAGCATATAAGACAACACCGGTTCGGGCATCGTTCCCGCCTGTCGGGATTTTTCGATTTTAGCCTGCCATCTGTCATAAGCTGATTTCAAGCCCGGACTATTTTGAACGGCATAAGAAATATAATCCGCCATGGAAGGATTGTCGGGAAGTTCTGCCTTTTTATCTCCAATATTGGATGATTCCTGAAGAGAAGATGTATTGTTTTCAACAGAAAAGGCAGGTATCGAAAAAATGATCAGGGCTGCAATTATAACAACAAGATTTATTCTGGTTTTTAACAAACGATATGAACCGGGGATTTCCGACATAAATCCCGGTGATATGCCAAATCTGTTATCTTGAATCATTTAAGTATTTCATTACTATTAAAGTAATATATCCCTTTGTTCCTGTGGAAATTTTGTTGATTATATAACTCCATTGCAATTATTTAAAGTAACTTTAACGTTAAAAACCGCAGGGCATAAGTTTTTTTTATATTTTTTTCCGACGGTGGAAAAGTAAAGAAGCATCGGGTCATATTCCAATTCGAGAGGAGGGTTCGGCTTACCTAGCTGCCGCGGCGAGATGGTTATTTCTTCATACTTTGTGGGATTTAGAATATTTAACCCAATGCTTTTCATAAGTTCATCCGTTAAAATGAATTCTATATTCAATATAAAGTTTTAGAAGCTTTTATTCCTGCGGAATGATAGAAAATCAAACAAATTTTAATTTTTTACGGACAGGTGGATTTCAGCAGAGGTTGTATCTTTTTCAGAGAACCAATAGAAACCTTCATAAACGGGTTCGATTTTGACTGTATATTCTCCCGGTTCAACCGGTGCAGTCCTCGTCATTTCGAATTCAATCTTCCCACCCGGCAACAGATCATGGTTCAACAAAATCCGGCCACCGAAATCCTCCTGATGTATATGATTTCCGATGTACAAACGGCTGGCTACTGTAACAAACCCTCCGCATGGGTGCTGCCTCGATTGGAAAGTAAGCTGTCCTGTATTTTGAATGCTGATTTTAAAAGCGAATTTTTGCTCCGGTTTCAATTTAAATGTTTTCTGATCTGTTTTGATATTTGCTTTGTGGTACCAGGATTTCTCGAAATTCCCGTCTTTCTCGCAAACGAACAAGGGGTTTACGATCATTGTGTTACGGATTGAATGAATGAGCTCGACATTCACATAGCCGTTGAAGAAATGATGATAGTCTTTTCGGGGCAGTTTCCATTCGATATCTTTGAAAAAAGGTTTGAGATAAATCTCTCCGAATCCGGCAGCGAGCGCTTTTTCTTCGAAATCGAGAATATTCGTGTCGCGCTCGAGGACATTATATTTCCTGACTTCTTCTTTAGTTTGTTCGCTCAAGGCATGGCCGGTTCCAGGCTCGGATAGGATGAGCTTGCCGCCCGGGGCAAGCACCCTGTGCATTTCTTTTAAAATCTTCGCCTGGTTCGGGACATGATGGAAGGCGTCGAATGAAATTATATAATGAACGGAGCAATCGCTAAGCGGAAAAGTATGGCCATCGTAATGTAAAAAATGATAGTTATGAAGAGGGTTATAAAATTCGTGCTTGTCGAACTGGCTGTTCGCGTGGTCGAGTGCCGTTCTGGAAACATCCAACCCGACAGTATTAAAGCCCAACCTGTTCAGGTAATGCGCCAGCCACCCCAACCCACAGCCGAAATCGAGCGCGGTGAGGTTCTTGCTGAACTCAAGTTCGGAGAAGATCCAACCCAGCTTGACGAGCATCCTCGATGCGTTGTCATCCACCAAAAACGGTTTCTTCATCTCGTCCTTGAAGTTGTTCTTCTGCGCAAGGAAGTACTCTTCCGCGGACGCATTCAATTCCGGTATCTTCGCTTCAAGGGCGGATTCGTCTAATCCGTCTTTCTGGAGCTTCAACGCTCCGAGCATACGGTAGCGCAACAGCCGGCTGATTATCGCCCGAGGAACCATTCTGAAAAGCTTTCGAATCTTCATCCGACAAATCCTCAACAGCCAGTTATGCTACTATAAAAATCGGGAAATACAAAGATACAAGGTTATTCAATGATAATAGTGTTCCGGTTAACAGTGCGATCCACCGCTTCCGCCAGCGTCTTGGGGAGCGTAGTCTGGATGTGATCCCGATGGAAATGGTCATCAGGCAGTTGGAGAGAAAGAATCTGATTGTGAAAACCGGCGTTGTCGCCGACAGCCCCTTGGTCCGTTCCGAATCCATCACAGGGCAAAGCGCGTGGACGAAAACGGGAGCAAACCAACGAAAAGAAGAAAGGACAGAGCTGCCTGGCAATGCAGCTCTTAAAAAAGCTTTAAAATCCAATAGAAACGCTGAATTTGCTTGAAAACTCCCTTGTCTACAAATTCTTAATCACCAAGTTTTATAAAACGCTCAAATAAAAAAAAGACCTGCGGTTTGCAGGTCTTATGAATTATAATGTTCGGTAAGTTATTTTTCGGTTTACTTCACCAGTTCTTCGATCAGCTTCGTATTGATTTGGATGTTCTCGTTTTTACTGATCAGTTCGAGGTTCGAACTCAAAGCGAGTTTTTCCTTCTCAGCAAGAAGTTCCTGTTTGATTTTGTTTGAGTTCTGCATAAACTGCGCGAAGTCATAGTCGGTTTTTTCCAGCACTTGATAGATCAGATAGCCGTTGTAATACTCGACTGGTCCGCCCGTTTCACCGGCGGATGATTTGAATACGTTGTAGATCAACTCCGGCAGACGGCCTACGTTTTCGATAGGGTCTAATTTCGTGAAAGCCTTGGGATTTTCCACTTTTCCGCCCGCCGCGATAACTGTTTCATCAAAGCCAGCTCCGGCTTTTATTTTAGCAAGGGTCTCGTCTGAAACCTTTTTCAGCAATGCCTGAACCTGGTCTTCCTTATATCTGTTTTCGACATCCTTGATCACATCGTTCATCGGCGGGATCTGGCTTTCGCGTTGATCGCTGAGTTTGAGGAATAAAACATCATCAGCGCTCTTGATCGGTTTCGTCACGTCGCCGGTTTCCATCTCCTGCGTAATCTTGTAGAGTTCTTCGCTGAAAGGAACGCCCGGCGGTATCGCTCCGGGGGCGATGTAGGTTGTCGTGCTGTAGGCGATGCCGAGCTCTCGCGCGGTCTTTTCCCAGTTGTCGCTGTCGTTCAGCTTGTCTTCGATATTGCCGAGGGCCGCGTCTCTTAAATCTTCCGCTTTCGCGCGCCTGAGGCTCTCGGCAACCTGATCTTTAACTTCCATATAATCTTTATATCCTGACGGCTTTATGCCCACGAGTTTGAGAATATGATAGCCGAATGCCGTCTTGATTGGACCCTTGATTTCATCAATTTTCATTGTGAAAAGCGCCTCATCGAAGGCTTTATCCATCGTTCCGGGAAGTGCATATGGAAGAAGTCCACCGTCAACGGCCGTTGCCTCGTCTTCCGAAAATCTGGTGGCAAGTATCGCGAAGTCGCCGCCCTTCTGCACCATCTCCAGTGCCTTCTCCGCGTTCTTCAGAACGGCTTCCTCAGCGATTTTATCCGCGCCTTCCTTGATCCGGAACAGAATGTGTCTCGCCTGACGCTGTTCTTTGACAAAATAGTTTTCAATATGGCTGTCGAAGTATCTTCTTGTCTCTTTGCTGTCAATTTTTACTTTGGCATTGTAGATGGAGATCGGAATGCGGACTACATCATACTTGTTCATCACAGGTCTTCTGAATTTCTCTTTATTGTCGTTATAGAATTTTTCGAGATCCGCCCTTTGCGCTATGATCTTGTCCATGAAGTTCTCGATGTTGAATAATCCTACTTTGATCTTCGCGGATTCGTTTTTTGTCCGATAGTAGTCGAGGACCTCCTGATCCGTAACCTCGATCCCCGACAGGAGAAGGTGCTGGAGCTTACCGAGCATCAGCCTTCTTTTAGTATCCGATTCGAAAGTCCCGACGGAGATTCCCTGCCCGTTAATAATCTGCTGATAGATGGAATCGCCCACGAACGTGTTCTTATCATTGCGGAAAACATATCTGCCCGCGTTGTCCCTGTAATTCATAATAAAATCGAAAAGTTCTTTCGAGGTTACTGTAATCCCGAGTTCCTCGGCCTCTTTCAGCCAGAGCTCCTCGCGGATAAAGCCATAGATGACCTCCTGGACGATCTGCATCCTCTGTTGCTTGTCAGATACGTCTTTAGCGGCGACCTTGAATCTCTGTTCGAACGTATATCTATCCAGCGTGATTCCTGCAACCTCAGCGATTGTATTGGGATCATCTTCGAGCGTGCTGCTCCCTTTTCCCCAGATGAGGAAAACACCGGCGACGAATGAAAAAATAACCGCCCATAATAAACCTTTAATGAATTTGGATTGAACGTTTTCACGCATTATCTTGAGCATTGAAATTCCTCCTGTTCACTATTATCTACTCATCAATCACTAATTGTATAACAGCGTCCTAAATGAGTAAACCCAAAATATATATTTCTGAGCTTTTTAAAGCAACCCGTTGGGATTTCTGCGGGTATTTATTTAATATTTTTCCTCCGGCTTTATCTTAGGGATTTATTGCAGGTCTGTATCGTTGTAAAATGCAGTTATACTCGAGAAAAAAAATGAACTGATGAATAGGAGCTAAAATGAGTACAGCCGGTAAGATTTTGATTTTCTCCAGCGCAGCCGACCGCTATAAGGAGGCGATTAAGAGAAAACTACCTGATATCGAGCTTTGCGTTGCATATGGCAGTAAAGAGATGCCTGTCGAGCCGTCGGAGGTCTCGATCCTCCTCGCATGGCTTATCAAGCCCGAGCTGCTGCGGAAGATGACGTCTCTCAAATGGATTCAATCCCTCGGTGCGGGGGTGGATCCGTTTTTCAAGGAAGAAGAAATAATAAAAAACATCATACTGACCAGATCGGTCGCCAATCTGCCGCGTCTTATGGCGCAATATACCGCAGGCGTCGTGATTGGAGACAATGTAGGATTCGAAAAGTATCGCGTCAACCAGGCAGCGAAGAACTGGGCATGGGAACCGTTCTCCGACATCGGCAGGAAAACCGCCGTCGTGATCGGAACCGGTTCGATCGGGAGAGAGATTGCCCGATCTTTAAAATTTTTTGAGATTGAAGTGATCGGCGTGAACCGCAGCGGGCACGCGGTTAATGGATTCGACCGGATTTTTCCTATCATGGAAATTGATGCAGCGATCACGTTGGCGGATTACCTCATTATCGCCGTGCCGCTTACGTATGAGACGAAGGGGATGATTGACATCAAAAGGATCGAGAAGATGAAGAAGGACGCGCTGCTATGTAACATTGCGCGCGGAGCTGTTGTCGTTGAAAAGGATTTAATCGAGGCGCTGGACAAGGGGCTGATACGCAGGGCTGTGCTCGACGTATTCGAACGGGAACCGCTCTCTGCTGAATCGCCGCTCTGGGATCATCCGCGGGTTATTATCACACCGCATATCGCAGGCGTTAGCGATGTAGAACTTGTGGCGGAAGAATTCGTGGAAAACTACAAAAAGTATATCAAAGGCGAAGCTTTATTGAATATCGTTGACAAGGACAGGCAGTATTAGCTGGCCGGATGATGTTTGCCGCTTTGCGGCTGCTTTTCCGGACACTATTCGATCAGGCCTCTCAGCAGGGCGAGATTCTCGATATCCTCCGTGTAATCTTTATCTTTCGGTGTTTCGAGTATCATCGGAACGGAGGCGAGTTCCCTCTTGTTCATCAAATATCGAAACGGCTCGATGCCTATCTCTCCCTTTCCGATCAGTTCATGCCTGTCAACGCGGCTCCCGCAAGCTTTTTTGGAATCGTTCAGATGAACAGCCTTCAGGCTCTTAATGTCGATGACCCGCTTGAATTCATCCAGAACCTTGTCGAACCCGCCCGGAGCTTTGATGTCATATCCAGCGGCATAAATATGAGCCGTATCGAGGCAGACACCTATCCTATTTTTAAATGGGACAAGATCCATAATAAAGCGCAGCTGTTCGAACCTGTAACCAAGATTGCTGCCCTGTCCGGCGGTCGTCTCCAGCAATACCATAGCGCCGCCATCGCCTTTGTCTTCCGCCAACAAACGAGCGAGGTTTTCCGCGATCGTCTTCATACCCCATTCCTCGCCTTCTCCCAGGTGCGAGCCGGGATGCATAACAAGAAAAGGAATGCCGAGCGTCCGGCAACGTGAAAGTTCTATCGCAAAAGATTCGACGGATTTTTCTTGCTTTTCCCTGTCGGGAGCGCAGAGGTTGATAAGGTACGAATCATGTGCCACGACTGGTGATATGCCGGATTCGGCTTGATTTCTCTTAAACCTTTCGATTTCTTCATCCCCAAGCGGCCGCGCCTTCCACTGGTTCGTGCTCTTTGTAAAAATCTGAATCGTATCGCACCCGACCTTTTTGCCGTCCATGAAAGCGTTATCAACGCCGCCGGCTATAGACATATGAGCGCCCAGACGCATAGTTTCTCCTTTTTCTTAGATAATAATACTACATCTCTTCCTTCTCCAGTCTTTCAGTAATTTTTATTGTTGTACGATGCGCCATGAAACTCGATTGAATTAGAACGTTTCATCGGGTATATTGCTGAAGGAGGATCAGCTCAGTGTCCTATCTGGTAATCGCAAGAAAATACCGCCCAGTCGATTTCGACCAGGTGGTTGGCCAGGATACGGTAGTAAAGACTCTCAAGAATGCCCTGGACGAGGACCGCCTGAGCCACGCATACCTTTTCAGCGGAACACGCGGTATCGGAAAGACAACGGTCGCAAGGATACTGGCGCGGGCGCTGAACTGTGCCGAAGGTCCTACCTCCACACCTTGTAACAAGTGCGATTCCTGCACGGACATCCTGAACGGTACTTCCCTCGACGTGATCGAGATAGACGGGGCGAGCAACCGGCGGGTCGAAGAGACGCAGCAGATAATCGAAAACGTCCAATACGCCCCCGCGAGGGACAGGTTCAAGGTTTATATCATTGATGAAGTCCATATGCTGAGCAACCACGCCTTCAACGCGCTCCTGAAGACCCTCGAAGAACCGCCGAGACATGTTGTTTTCATACTGGCAACGACCGAATATATGAAAGTACCTCAGACGATCCGCAGCCGGACGCAGCATTTTCACTTCCCGAATGTCCCGCAGGGCATAATCGGGGAAAATCTGAAGAAGATTTGCGCCAGCGAGGGCATATCCATCAGCGACAGGGCTCTCCGGCTGATCTCCCGCCAGGCATCCGGAAGCGTCCGCGACGCCCAGAGCCTGCTGGACCAGGTAATAGCCTTCAGCGGCAAGAAAATAAGCGATGAAAACGTCGAAAGCGTCCTGGGCGTGGTCAGAGGGGAACTGCTGGACAAATTTATTGAAGCGATCGGACATAAAAATTCCGCCGATCTCATAGTGTTGACCGCCGAAAGTTTTGACGGCGGTTATGACCTGGGAATAATAATACGCGAGCTGATTGAAAGAATCAGAAACCTTTTATTGCTAAAAATAAGCAGGGAAAAGCTTGCGCCGATTACATCGTTAAGCAGCGAAGACGCCGAGCGCTCAATGCCTATTGCGGATTTGTTCACAGAACAGCAGCTTGTCCTCATATTCGACATTTTAGCCGATGCCGAGAACCGGATGAAATACAGCAACTACGGGCGCTTTATCCTGGAAACCGCGCTGGTAAAAGCCTCCGAAGCCGAGGATATCATTGCCGTCAGCCGGATACTCGAAGCTGCCAGGGGAGACCTGCCTTCTATCGGGAACGACAAGGAGAATCATTATATCCCTGCCGGACTAACCAATCGCCGGAACGATGAATCCGGAAAGAAACTGAAGATAACCAGTATTACACCGTATAAGATGATGAATGAAAAGGATATGGCATCATATTCCGGATCCGCCGTACCGGGGGAAAGTCGCGTTGAGAATGAAAAAATCGGGGAAAAAATACTGGAAGATTGTTTCAAAAAGCGGAAAATACTTTCCGCAAAGATCGGACGGGCAAAGACCGAGATCAGAGACGGCAACCTGATCCTGTTCCTCTCGCATAAAATCAACGCGTCCATCAGGAAGCTCTTCGATGATGACAAAGAGATTGAAAAGGTGCTTCTGGATTCGTGCAGGGAGTTTTTGGGTGAGAAGGCTGTGTATTTGATAGAAGAATATATCCCGGAAGACCTTGAAAAGGCAGCCGTGGAGATGCCGGAACCTGCCGAGATGAAGAAAAACCAGAGTATCGAGAAGCTGACCGAGGAACCGGTCGTTCAAAAACTAATAGACACTTTCAAGGTGGATGTGAGCGATATTAAAATCAAGCCTTACAAGGATTCCGATTCAGGATAATCAGGAGGATTTATGGATATCAGAAAAATGATGCAGCAGGCCCAGCAGATGCAGGAAAAACTGCAATCTGAAGTGGCCGAGATCAAAATGGAGGCGGCATCAGGCGGTGGGATGGTCACCGCCGTCGTCAATGGAACGAAAGAACTGGTCTCGCTGCGACTCGAACCGGAGATCGTGAACACGGCGGATATCGAGATGCTTCAGGATCTGATTGTCGCCGCCGTTAACGAGGCTTCACATCGCGTGGACGAGGAAGTCCAAAAACGAATAGGCGGAATGGCTGGAGCCATGGGGCTGAAATTGCCGGGAATGTAGGTTGTTCATTTTCACATTGTTATGTATCAACATTCAGCAACAATTGAAAAGCTTCTGAGCCTGCTCAGAAGGCTGCCGGGGATCGGCACAAAGAGCGGGCAGAGGCTTGTGACATATCTTTTAAAAGCGGATGATTCTTATTTAAAAGAACTGTCCGAAGCGATCAGGGAATTAAAGGAAAAGGTTTTTTACTGCTCCATTTGCTGGAATATCACCGACGTCGAGCCGTGCAAGATATGCGGCGATTCAAGGCGCGACGGAACGATTCTCTGCGTCGTGGAGAACCCGTACGATATCATTTCCATCGAGAAGACAGGGCTTTACCATGGGCAGTATCATATATTGCATGGCCACCTTTCACCGATTGATGGAATAACGCCCGGAGACCTCAAGGTGAGGGAACTCCTTGAAAGGCTGAAAGAATCTAAAATCCGCGAGGTAATCATCGCAACGAACCCGACGGTCGAAGGAGAGTCCACCGCTCATTACCTTGCCGGAATTATAAAACCAATGGGTGTGATGGTGACGAGGATCGGTATGGGGATACCGGTAGGGGGAGACCTCGAGTTTGCCGATGAAAATACGATGGCAAAGGCTCTCGGAGGCAGGCGGGAAATTTGAATTTTAAAAATTTACCATCACTCTATTCGAAAGCGGACAAGGGTCTGCTTTTCCTTTGCCTGATTTTTGCTTTTTCCCTGCCGCTTCTCACTCCAAGGATATACAGTTCGGATGAGATCGAGTACTACGTTTACCTGCGCTCGTTGTATAAGGACGGCGATCTCGATTTTCGAAACGATTATGAAACCTTCGCCTCAAAGGCGCCTGAGGAATACAGAAAGTCCGGTTTCAATCACACTTTCCTGGAGCTTGAAACCGCCACGGGCTTGCGGAACAATTTTGCGCCTATCGGATCCTCGGTCCTATGGCTGCCCTGGTTTGTCGCCGCGGATATCTATGTCAACGCGGTGAATTTTCTCGGCGGTGATATCCGGACCGACGGCTTTTCGGCACCCTATATACAGATGATCGCTTATGGCTCGATGACATATGGTTTTCTTGCGCTTATTTTCATTTATCTGACACTGAAAAGGTTTTTCAAACCGCCCGTGCCGCTAATTTCAACCCTTACCACCTGGATGGCGACGCCCGCGGTGTATTATATGTACGTTCAGGCTCCGATGTCCCACGCTTGCTCTATGTTCATCGTATCTCTTTTTATCTGGTACTGGTCGAAAACGTTAGGTTCTTTTAAGATTTCCAGATGGGTTGTTCTGGGTCTCCTGATCGGGGCGGCCGGGATCGTGCGGGAGCAGGATATCTTCTTCGGAATCCTGCTGCCGGCCGAACTGGCAGGGCAATTATATTATTCGATCCACAAGAAAAAGCGTTTTCCTTTAAAGGAGGCTATGTTCGGGGCTTCTGCTGCGCTCGGCGCGTGTATTCTCGTCTTCATACCCCAGCTAATAGCCTATAAGATTCTTTACGGTCATTACGGCCCTTCGCCCCTCGTAGCAAGAAAAATGATGTGGACCAGCCCGTATTCCTGGGAGGTTCTTTTCAATTACGGTCACGGCCTGTTCTTCTGGACGCCGGTTATTATTTTTGCTGTGTGCGGATTGGTTTTCTTCGCAGTTAAAAACCGTTTTATCGGCCTGAGCTTGATGGCGGCGTTTTTGATGCAGGTTTATGTATCTGGAGCGGTGGGAAGCTGGCACGCCTCCGGCTCTTTCGGCTTGAGACGGTTCGTAAGCTGCTCGATGGTCTTCGCTTTCGGCCTGGCATTTCTATTCTCGTTTCTGTGGGAGAAACGGCAAAAGTTAACCGCAATTCTGCTCTCCGGTATTTTTTGCCTGTGGAATCTTCAGCTGATCGTTCAATTTGCCACGGGGATGATGGACCGTTCGCGGTTGGACATCATTCGTTCTGCGAAGATTGCGGTAACCGTGCTGCCGGAGAAAATAGTTCATATCAGCGGGATATTTTTTACGAACAGGGATGACCTGTATAAAATTAAGGACAAGAAAGATCATAAAGATTAAGTGAATAGCCTCATCCGCACGCAAAAATATTTAATAATGAATTGAGGTTTTAGTAGCAAATGATAAGCGAAAGACTGTTGAGGATGCTGAGATGCCCGAAGACCGGCGAGCCGCTGGTCCTGCATTCTGAACATCTTCAGTGCCCGACATGCGGGGACAAATTTCATTTCAAACCGGGCGACGCTTATATAGATATGCGCCCACCGGGTGTGGCGCAGAAGGATTCGATTTACGGGAATGAGGAATTCGTAATCAGAAAAGGGCTGATGACACCGGGCCCGCCATTTTTGTCCGGTGGTATAAAAAACTGGGTTTTAAGCCGGATGATGCGTTTCGAAAAGGGCGATGATATCCTCGACGGAGGCTGCGGCCCCGGGCGCTATATCTTATGGAATCAAAAATCCGGTGCGCATTTCGTGGGCATAGACCAGGAGCCGTATTTCGCAAAGGAAACCGCCGAAGTCTCAGACCTTGTGCAGGGATACCTTCATTATATGCCGTTCGCGGATGGCGCCTTCGACCATATCATATGTCTCGACGTGCTGGAACATATGGCGCTGGATGACATCAGGAAATTTCTGAAAACATCCCAGCGGATTTTGAAAAAGGACGGAAGACTTTTCATTTATACAAATTCGGTGGAGAGTTCCGCCCTTGCCCCGGTCATCCGGTTTAGGCAGCGGATCACGGCGCTTTTTGTGAAATGGGGCAAAATTGATATGAAAATCGAGAAGGAATCTAAGGAAGACCATATAAACGCAATCAAAACACACAGGCAATTGATCGAACTTGCCGAGGAAAACGGTCTTATGCTCTCTGACAGCGCTTATTACAATCCTGTAATAATGGGGTGGGTGGAAAATCTATTTGTCAAAATTGTCGAAGGGCGCGCAAACAGGAAGATCCGGGGTGGAAAAATTAATATGGCCGGGCGGATTCGGCAATCAAGCGCTGAAAACGCGAAAGTATTGATGAAAGAAAAAGTAAAAAGAAAAGGATTTGCATATTTCCTTTTCTGGCTATTAACCCAAATTATGAAGCTGGATATGATATTCTTTTCGAGTGTCGAGGGGGGACAATTCTTTATGGTATTTAATAAAAAATCCTGAAGATAGCTTGTCAGGAATCAGGCGACAGAGGAAGACATAGAAAGGATTTCAAAGGAATCCTGATTTTCATCAGAATAATCAAAACGCTTAAGCCGCATAACTGAAATTAATGAATAGCGAATCGAAAAAACTTCACGGCGCTGAATAACCGTTCATGTGTCGTATTGACATTTTACTGTTTCCAATAAAAAATTCATTTTGTTAATATCTGAGTTAGGGTTTTACTAAAAATTAGGCAATTTAATATGAAGAAAGCGGTATTTATATTTATAACGTTTATGGGCGTTCTTTTATTAACTGTGATTATAGCTGAAATATCATTAAGATTATTCTGGGATGGAAAACCAAAGATGAAGTCTCCAAGGGTGATTAACTATTTCCATTCGGAACCTACGCCGGATATCGCGTTCGTTCTGAAACCGAATTATTTTTTTAAAAATATCATGGCATTGACAAATAAGTACGGATTCAGGATTCCGCGCGAAGTCGAATTTGAAAAGGAAAAAGGCTTGTTCAGGGTCGTTCTGTTGGGAGATTCCATTATTTTTGGTTACAGCACACATGAAGATTTCACAGTCTCTTCTCTAATTAATAAAGAACTGAAAAAATACAAAATCCCGGGAATCAAAGAGACCCAAACCCTGAACTTTGGCGTTCCCGGCTATAATATGACCCAATACCTTGCCGTTTTAAAAAAGTATGGTCTTAAATATAAGCCCGATGTGGTTATTGTTGGATTGGCGATTATCAACGATTTCGAAGGATTCTTTATGTCATATTTAACAAGCGGACTCCTCAATCCGATCCCGGTATTCGATTCGAAGGGATATAATTATGAACTCAAAGCTCCATCAAAATTCCTGTGGAATTCATATTTGTTCAGGTTGTTTTACTATAAATTCTCAGTTGGCTGGGAAAAACTGATAAAAGGACCGAAAAACCCACCAGGGGAGGACAGGCGTTTCAGGAGACGTTTGCCGGCATCGTGCAATAAAAATGATGAGATATGGACAAACGTAAAAAGAATTATGGATGAATTCAAGGCAATTTCTCAGCAAAATAATATTGAGATCGTCTTCCTGCTGTTTCCTACAACCGAACAGGTTTACTATCATAACACGAAAGTTCACATTCCGAGGACAACGCAGCAAATCATAGCCGGACTGCTCGATGAAAGGGGTATGCAATATATAGATCTATTTGATATATTCTATGCAAACTACCGTTCTTCAAGGCAATTGCCATATCGTGATATTGATTCCCATCCCAATGATCATGGATACAAGTTGGCTGCTTCTCTAACCGTAGCGTGGATTGCGGAACAAAAACATCTCGAACTTGCCGATTCCTTCGAGGGAACACTGAATATGGATGAAACAGGGGCCTCGGCTTTTCTTTCATATGGATGGACCGGAATTCGGCAAGAAGGGATAAAGTACCGCCTGGCGGAAGGAGGCGAAGCGAGAATTGTATTCGATAAATTCCGCGACAGTATCAAATCTATAGAATTAAGAGCAAGGAATGTGGCAGGATGTAATTCTCAAGAAATGAAAGTATATCTGAATAATAAATTTCTTAAATCTATGCCCATCAACACTGCAAACGAATTTTCTGTGTACAAGATAAACCTCGATGATCCTGTCAGTCTTAAAGGTCTTAATTATCTTGATCTTTCTTTTTCTTGCGCCGCGAAGCCAGCCGGTTGGAAATCTGATGGAAAATACAGGCCAAGATACTATAGTGCGGCGGTCAGCAGTGTAAAGATAGAATAGATCGAGGTTAATTTCCGCCAACTTCAGAAATTAAGGGAAGATATTCGGTGGCTGCCATTTTCGGAATCGTCAAATATTACGGCTGTTAATGTTGGCAAAGCCTTGAATGACCTGACTCTTTTTTCTTTTACATTGCATCAGGTGCGGAAATCGGATACTTTCCTTTTCTGTCCATAAGCTGCCATTCAGATGGAAAAAGAATAGCAGTCAAGCATAACACGATACCTCTTTTAGACATTACAACTCACTTCGTCGTTTTGCCTGTTTACACTATGCGCAATAAAAATTAAAATGAACGGCGAACAAGTTTGATTTCGACTGGAGGTAAAGCAGGTGAGTTCTTCTAATCCGATGCTGAAGGAAGCGATTTTTACAGTAGATAGCCAGGGCGAGGGAATTTCGAATAAACTGACATTCGGCGGCATTGCCGATAAGACTTTGATACTATCGGCAATTTTACTTGCCGCAGGCGGCTGGACATGGAGGGTTTTCAGTATCCAGGGCGTCCAAAGCCTTGCATATTACCTTATCGCGGGAATTATATTCTGTCTGGGATCTTCCATTTGGACATTCAATCGCCCGGAATCCGCCAATATAACAGGCCCGATCAACGCCATCTTCGAAGGTTTCGTCCTGGGCAGCATCACGGCGATTTTCGAAGTGGAGTTTTCCGGCATCGTGATACAAGCGGCAGCATCCACAGTAGCGGTCCTTATCATCCTGGTATTAGTTTATAAGTTCCGCTTTGTAAGAGTTGCGCGCAGCTTCAGGACGATCGTCATATTATCAGTTCTTGGAATATTGCTCGCGAACCTCTCGACATGGTTGCTCTCCCTGCTTGGAGTAAAGGTTACATATCTTTACGAAACAGGTCCCGTAGGCATCCTGATAGCATTTTTAATAATTGCGTTTGCGGCGATGAACCTGATTCTCGACCTGGATTTTATCGAAGATTCTATCGCCCGTGGGGCGCGGAAGAGCCTGGAATGGTTCGGCGCCTTCGCGTTGATCGTTTCGCTTGTCTGGCTTTATCCTGAGATTGTCCGCTTCCTTGTAAGGCTGAAGCGCAGATAAAATGAAGCCCCAATAAAAACTGAAAGTATTAATCCCTTCATCGAGGGGGAAATTATGACGACTGTTTTCATCTTTTTGATTGCCGGTGTCCTGATCGGTTACCTGATAAGAAACCGCCGAATTCTGATCGCTGCATCGGAGAAGCTATTGGACTGGGCGATATATTTACTGCTTTTCTTCCTCGGCCTTTCCACGGCGACGAGCGAAAAAGTAATGAACAATATCGGCAGGCTGGGCATCATGGTTCTTATTATCACTGCGGCTGCCCTGTCCGGCAGTATCATCGCGGGGATGATCATATATAAGAAATTTTTCCGGGAAGACAATGAAAAGCAGCGTTAAAATACTGGCGGCATTCTCGCTGGGCATCGCCGCAGGGCTTCTCGGATTTTTTCCGGGGATTTTGATTGAAAAAGACTGGTCAATCTATTTTCTGTACGCCCTGATATTTTTCGTCGGCGTCGGCGTCGGTTCAAACGAAAAGGCATTGAAAATGCTAAGAAAACCGGATTTGCGGATGCTGTTGATCCCTTTAGGGGTGGTAGCGGGGACATATGCGGGCATCCTGGTGTTTTATCCGTTTATCCCCGGTGTGAATTTGAAGGAGGCGTTGGCGGTCGGTTCCGGTTTCGGATACTACTCGCTGTCAAGTGTCCTGATAACCCGTATGAGCGGGGAGCTGCTCGGAGTGGCAGCGTTGATCTCCAATATAGCCCGCGAAATCTTCACGTTGATTTTCACGCCTCTGATCGTGAAGTATTGCGGGAAAGTCGCGCCGATAATGTCCGGCGGGGCGACAGCGACCGATACGACCCTGCCGGTCATCACAAAATTCAGCGGGAAGGAATTCGCCTTATATGCCGTGTTCAGCGGTATGATCCTTACACTGTTGGTTCCGATCCTCATTACTTTACTTTTCAAGCTTTAACTGATTCGGTTTTATCCTCCCGGCGCAAAGCCCGCAATGAACACTTATCTTTTGAAATTCGCGGAATACTGTATATAATCCGTTCATAGTCTTAAAAGGAGTATTATATGAAAAACCTAACAATCCTGTTCCTCATTTCAATCATATTATTCAGCGTCTTTTTGAGAGGGCAGAGTATAAATTTCGACGAATATTTCGTTGATAAAACGATGCGCGTTGATTATTGTCACATCGCTGATGCGGCGACGGATATTTTCACCCTCGATCAGATATATATCCAGGGTATATGGGCTGGCAGCAGGACAAACCTCATAGATGATCTGAATCTCGGCCGCTACTATATAAACATAAAAGATACCGTAAATGGAAAGCTCCTTTATTCGAGAGGATTTGATAGTTATTGCGGAGAATATAAAACGACGGGCGATGCTGCGAAAGGGATTAAAAGGACTTTTTATGAATCGGCATTGATCCCATGTCCGAAGAAAAAGGTTTCTTTCAGCATCCTTACAAGAGACCGGAACAATCAGCTCTCGGTTGCGTTCAGCGCCGAGATAGATCCCGAAGGTTTCGGGATAATCAAAGAGAAACTCCTCGGCGGCGTAGCAGTGTTCGATCTCGTTAAAAACGGCGATCCTCATAAAAAAGTTGATATAGCGATTGTAGCGGAAGGATATACGAAAGCAGATGAAGAGAAGCTGCTTGCGGATTTTAAAAGATTCTCGGAAATTTTCTTTAAATATGAACCATTCAAGAGCCACAAGGATAAATTTAATATATATGGTGTATGGAAACCTTCTGAAGAACAGGGCTGCGATGAGCCTCCGGCCGGCATCTTCAGAAACACCAGTGTGAACGCAACTTTCAATTCACTTGGATCGGAAAGATATTTGCTCACCGAAGCAAACAAGGAGCTGCGTGACGTCGCGGCTCATACGCCGTATGATTCAATTATGATAATGGTCAACCAGGCTCGGTATGGAGGCGGCGGGATTTACAATTTCTTCTGCACATTTATCAGTGACAACCAGTGGAGTGAGTATGTTTTCATCCATGAGTTCGGACACTGCTTCACTGGCCTTGCGGATGAATATTACACCTCGACGACCGCATACAATGATTTTTATCCCCTGGGGATAGAGCCTGTAGAACCGAACATCACCGCCCTTCTCGATCCAGCAAACCTGAAATGGAAAGACGATTGCTCTGATGGTATCGCGATTCCCACGCCCTGGGAAAAAGAAGATTATGACAGGATGGATACGGCATACCAGAAGGTCAGGGGAGAGCTAAACGACAGGATCGCCAGGATGAAAAGGGAGGGCGCTCCGGCGGATCAGGTTGAAAAAATCAATGCCGAATCCGAGAAGCTGTCGAAAGAGAATGCCGCCATTATGGATGCATATCTAAGCCGGAGCAAGTTCGTCGGCGTTGTCGGGGCTTTCGAAGGGGCGGGATATTCCGCAAAGGGACTTTATCGCCCGATGCTGGATTGCATTATGTTTTCGAAGGGGGCAAAGCCATTCTGTAAAGTATGTGAATCGGCCATTATCAGGACGCTCAAGCGTTATACAGAATAATTCCGTAAAACCGGTTGCTGCTTAACATGTGAGATAACATTTTCCGATTATTACTCCGCTGGAAAATCAGATTATTATTATCTGAAAGTTTTGGCGTCCATCATTCTCAGATTTTGACCGGTTAGTAATTGAGGACAACGTGGTGAATTGGAACTCTTTCTTTTTTGTATGTTTTATAGTATTAAACACTAATGTATCCGGCAATGCGAAAAGGTTTTCAAATATTTATATGTTGAGCGGATACTTGCTCGATATATGGGAGTTGGATAGTATACTGAAAAAATACGATCTTTAATGGTTCCGTTTTTCAAAGCAGAGGGGAATGCAAAATTGTTCATCACATATGTCACTATCAACAATAGAATAGTTTTATAAAAGTCATTTGTCTCCCGAGGAGATTCGGAACGAAAGTGATTAAGGTCCATTATGCAGAATAATGACATCCGTATTTTACACGTGGATGACAACAAGGATGATCTCGCGATCTTCAAGTATCATCTGACATCGCTCGATAAAGAAATCAAGGTTGATTGGGTGTTGTCCGGCGAAGAGGCTTTGAATATTCTACCTTCGAAAAAATATGATTGCATATTATCTGATTATGAAATGGCACCTGGAATGAACGGACTCGATCTCCTGATAAAAGTGAAGGAAACCAGGCAGAATATCCCATTTATCTTTTTAACAGGCCAGGGCAATGAAAGCGTAGCAGCGGAGGCATTCCATCTTGGCGCCAACGATTATTTCACAAAAGATTATACCTTCATGTATTTTCAGCGGATTCTTAATTCCATCAATCAAGGTATAAGCGGTTATCGGAAACACGTGGAACGCGAACAGATGCAGGCTTTACTTGTCGAATCCGAGGAGCGTTATAGAAGGCTTGTCGAATTGAATCCCAAGGCAATAGTCGTTCATTTCAATGGAAATATTGTTTATATTAATAAAGCTGCTCTCAGCATAATAGGGAAAGATATTAAAGAAGATAAGCTCATCGGCAAGTCGGTCCTGGATCTTATCCAACCCACTCATAGGGAAAATGCCCGTAAAAGAATTGCAAAAACAATGGTAGGGATTTCGAAAACCGAACCCGCTGCTTACTCAACTGTGATTCCCGGCAGAAGTGATATCCACGTTGAAGTTAGAAGCATTCCAATATCATATCAAGGCAAACCTGCCGTATTATCAGTGCTGGATGATATTAGCGACCGCCTCAAGGCTGAAGAGACTAACAGAAACCTGAATGCCCTTTTGAATGCGATTAGGAATGTGAACCAGGTTATTAATCTCGAAAATGATTTTCAAACTGTGATCGAAAAAACAACGGCGATCCTCACAAAGGTTCGAAATTATGCCGAGGTATATTTCGCCATGCTCGATGAAACTTCAAACTTGATCAAGCCGGTCTCATACAGCGGAGAACAACCACGGGTGAAAAAATGGTCAACAAATTTGGATGGTGTGGGTGATGCACCGCTATGCGTGAAAAAAATGTTGAAAAGCGGAGAATTGCTTGAAATAGAAAAGGGCAGCTCGTTCTGTAAAAAATGCAGATATACCAGATTCAAAGATAAAAACACTCATTTTTTAGTTCCATTTAAAATAAAGAGAAAATTAACCGGTTTATTTTATATAACGGCCAAAACGGAACATAAAATGGATGAGGAAGAATTCAATTTGCTGAAGGATATCGTAGGCGACCTCGAATTTTGTCACGAAAAGCTGGAAGCCGAAAGATCACTGAAACTGAGCGAAGAGAAATATAGGATTATCTTTGATTTGTCTCCCAATGCGATGACGATCAGTTCCATGAATGACGGATTAATCAAAGATGTAAATGAAGAGTTTTTTCGAAAGACCGGTTATACGCGCGAAGAGGCTATCGGAAAAACCACGATAGAACTTGGCATTTGGATGGATGCAGCCGATCGAAAACGACACATCGATGAGATACAAGCCAAAGGTTTTATAAGAGACGCCTCTTTTTCACTGCAAGGCAAGAATAACAGAAAATTTAAAGTTCTCCTTTCGTCCCATCCAATTGAATTTCATGGAGAAATCCATTTACTTACCATAGCGCGCGATATGACCTAGCTTTATAATATGTTTCAAAATTTAAGTTATAGCGAAGAGCGTTACCGAAGTATGTTGGACAACGCTCATGACGCGATTATCGTCTCAAAGGCTGACGGCAGGATCATCGAAGCGAACCAGATTGCGAGCGATCTCCTGGGATTTTCAATCAAGGATTTTCTTTCAATGAAGTTCCAAAGTATTAAAACCCTGGAGGGGAATAAAAAAACATCGGAAATTCTAAAAGAAACGAAGCTGATCGAGAAGACCAGATTTGAGACGACTCTTCTAACCAGGAATGGGGAGAGCAGGGAAGTGGAAATCAGAAGCGCTCTTTTCAATTATAAAGACGAATCGCTGTTTCAAGCCTTCATACATGATATAAGCGCTGAAAAAAAAGCGGAAAGACATAGGACAAAACTATACAATTACATGTGGGCGATTGTGGATGCCAACTATAAGCTGCTCAAGTCGGATGATCCGAGAAGCAAAATTTGCGCGGTTCTCGAGATATTAGGCAGAGCTGCAGATGCCGGCAGATGTTATTGGTTTGAGAGTCATTCTTCAGAGGGAAATTTATCCTTAAGCTTGCGCGCTGAATGGGTGGATGCAGGATTAAAGAAAAGGCTCGGGAACCCTCGTTGTTCCGAAATCAAATTTGATGCCCGGGAATTTGACTGGCGCAATCTTTTCGAGAATGGCCAGCTCATAAAAGGACCCATCGAAGACGCGCCGGTTGAATTTCGGCCGCTTTTTGAAGGTTACGAAGTGAAGTCGCTTGTTATGATACCCATTATTTATGAAAAGGACTTTAAAGGGATTCTCTGCATAGATGAATGTCGAAAGGAGAGGGAGTGGTTTGATGAAAAGGTAACGCTCTTGAAGGCGGCTGCGGATTCATTCGGCAGCACCCTTAGGCAGAAAAAGATCAGGCAAGAGTTCTCTGAAACGAATCTTATTATGTCAGAATTTATGAATTCGACATCTGATTGTTTTGAGATAAAAGATCCGGAAGGTAGATTCGTAGTAGTAAACCGCGCAGCAGCTGACATATATTAAACAACACCGGATCATATGGTTGGAAAGACAGATTATGATTTTCTCTCTCGACGGACTATCGAGATATTCGAAAAGGAATTCCGAAAGGTAGTTGCGAGCAAGAAAAGCCGGGAATTCCTCTTTTTCAATTCCGATCTGTCTGAACCTCGCATCTATCATACGCTGTTATTTCCTCTCGTAAATCCAATAAAAGGGGGAATTCTTGTAGGTTCCATTAAAAGGGATGTCACTGAATGGCAAAAAAACGAGGAAAAAATTAAAAAGATAAACCTGGAATTGGATGAATTTGTTCTTACTGTGTGCCATGATCTTAAAGCTCCGCTGCAGAGTATGATAGGCTACCTGGATATTTTAAAAACCCTCAAAGATGAAAAGAGAGAGGAAGTGAGATTAAAAGCGCTCTCCCAGGGCGAGATGATGCAGAGCTTTATGACTCAGCTTCTGAGGTTGTCCAGCCTGGGCCGTTCGATCGGCAGCATCTTACCATTCGACTCGACATTGATTGTAAAAAATGTATTTGAAGTCTTTAAAATGAATTATCCTAATGCTCTTTTGCAAATCAAGGGCAATCTACCGGTAATAAGCGGAGACATCAACCGAGTGAGGGAGGTCTTTCAGAATATCATCGCCAACGCGCTTGAAAACGCTGATCCGCAAAAGTCGCGCCCGATTGTGACTGTTTCCTGCAACAAGGAGAGCAAGAGATATGTTTTTTCAATCAAAGACAACGGAAAAGGTATGGATGCGAAGGCTCTGAAGCGTCTTTTCATCATTGGTTATACGACAAGCCGCGATAATACTCACCGCTTCGGCCTCGGATTGAATATTGCAAAACGGATTGTAGAAGCTCATGGAGGTGAGATATGGGCGGAATCCCTGTTGGGATTCGGCAGTTCACTTTATTTCAGCATCCCCTATAAAAAGTCCGGCTCCATTAAATAGTGTAATTATATTGCATTTAATGCAAGATTACATATCTGCAGATGCTCTAAATGGGCGAAGGCTCATTAAAAGATCTCATTTTATTGTGTTCGGATCAATCGGTGGAAATATAGCAGTTTAGGCTGGGGCCTTACAGATTTTGCAAGGCAGGTATCCTTTCGCCCTTGCCTCTTTCAGTTTGATCGCCGTTGAGCTCTTCTTCACGGAGCGACAACTCTGTTTGTGATATTTGATTCCGGACTTTGAGATGTAAACGGTAACATCCCCGCTTGCGGATTGTTTTACAAATACGATACTCCAAATCCCTGTCTTGGAATCTTTTGCCAGTTTTTCCGTTTCCTTGAATTTCGCGACAAGATCGAAGCCCTCGCTTGTATCGGTGAGAGCATATCCCTGTTTGATCATAAATTGGTTGAAAAACTTGTTTTGCCCGAAATAAACATATCGGAGCAGGTTGCCGTTCTTATCTTTATCAGGAAGCTTGCTGTCCCTGGTGAGCATAATATTCTTTCCATAGATATGCTTTTGAATGAAACGTTTCGCTTCATTTTCATATTCAACTGTTTGCTTGCCCTCGGTTTTTTTAATCATACCGATGCCGATTAGCTTCACCTTCTGAACCTTTCCATTGATATCCGCCTCGATGGTGGTTCCGGAGATTATCTTTATCGCCTTCGCCTTTTGCATTCCGGGGACGGCGGAAATGAGAATTGTAATCGAGACTGCAATCAACGATAATTTCAAAATGCCTTTAAGCATGGTTCCTCCTTATCAGTGAACTCCTTAGTATAATCATTGGGATTATACATATTCTTTATCTGAAAGCCACGTGGAAGTATATCTTGTTCTTGCGCAGTGTCAAGAAAAATATATAACATACGATATAGTCCATTATAATATTGATAATCGGTCGGCGCCGAATTTTTGTCAGAGACCGGATTTAACTTCTTTGGCGTGATATGAACTTCTCGCAAGGGGAGATGATATAACTTTTTTAATACCCTTGCTCATCGCGGCTTCGCGAAGACTGGCAAACTCTTCAGGTGAATAATAACGATCCAGCGGGTGGTGTTTCCTCGAAGGTGGAAGATATTGTCCTATAGTAAGAATCTTGACCCCCGCTGAATTAAGATCGGCAAAAACCTGATGAAGCTCCGGAACGGTTTCTCCAGCCCCCGTCATTAAACCTGATTTAACCGGAAGGTCCGGCCGGAGAGATGCCGCATACCTTAAAACGACGAGAGATCTTTCATAGTCCGCAGAAGGGCGCATTTGAGGGTAGAGCCTTGGAACGGTTTCCACGTTATGATTGAATACGTCAGGGTTCGCGTCCAGAACTGTTTTCACGGAATCGAGATTTCCCTGGAAATCCGGGACAAGCACTTCGATGCTGCAGTCGGGATTCAGCTCACGAATACTTCGAATAGTCTGCGCGAAATGTCCAGCACCTCCGTCCGAGAGGTCATCCCTTGTAACGGAAGTAACGACCGCATAAGACAATTTCAGCAGTTGCACGGCTCTCGCGATTTTTATCGGCTCGTCGGAGTCAAGCGTAATCGGCCTGCCTCCCTCGATATTGCAAAAACGGCAGTTGCGGGTACAGACGTTCCCCATTATCAGGAAAGTGGCGGTTCCGCTGCCGAAACATTCTCCAATGTTCGGGCAGTTCGCATTTTTACATACAGTTTCAAGATTATACTCGTTGAGGATTTTTCGCGTCCTGCTGAAGTTTTCGCCCCAGGGAGGCGGAACCTTGAACCAATCGGGTTTTTTTTGATGATTCATCGCTCGCTGTTGTCCTCTTTCATGGTATCCAGCATCGCTTTCATCTGCGGCAGCAATGCTCCGCCGAGAATGACCGCGAGTATATCCGCCGGGAAGAGCGACAGGAGCGATGAGAAGAAAAGGGAAGTGTCAATGTTGAACCTCGTTAAGGGAGCATAGATGAGAAACGATGCGAAATAATAGAACATCAGAATCCATAGGAACGCCCGGACATAATCTATATATTTCCGATAACGGAATAAAAAATAAGCTACAAGGGCTATCGTGCAGATTATCGGTATTTTAAAAATATTAGCCTGTCCCTGCATCCAAAGAAAAAGCTCATAGCAGATCCACAGGATGAAGAGTCCCAATACCGGCATAAACTTCTTTTGAAGCCTTTCATATTTTTTAATCTTTGCGGCGATCAGGGCCGCAATCGGTCCTGATATAATCACAGCGGACATCACCGTCGTTTCACCCGCATTCAGGTTTTCCCATTGTGGTGTAAGAAATATATTTATCACGGCTACAGGCAATGTCGTGATCAACCCTGCCAGGATGCCGAACTCGAAAGCGATGAATACGAAGAACGGAAAACGGAAGAAGAGAAAATCCGTCGGGTAGAGGTAAGGAAGCGCCGCAAACAGAACGCCGAGGATGATGAAGACGATCCCTTTTTTATCAATCATCCGTCCTGGAGCTCCGGCCTCCGTTGTTTCTTCATTTTTTTTCATAATATTGTTCGATCCGGATTTTATAGATTTAGCATCCTGTCGAGCGCCTCGAAGGCTTTGTTGCGGGTTTCTTCTTCGACTTCGACCGGATGCACGAGATTTAATAGTGAATTTCTTACCGACTCCAGGGTTGTAACCTTCATATCCTTGCAAACCATCCCGCCCTTGACCGTATGGAAAATTTTCTCGGGATGCAGCTCTCGCAGTCTTTCCACGAGACCGATCTCGGTGATGATGATCATCTCCTTTTCCTGCAGTTCAGCTGCAAGATTGAGCATACCTGTTGTACCTGTAACATAATCAGCAAGGGCGACAACCGCTTCCCGGCACTCGGGATGCGCTATTATTACAGCGTTCGGATGTTCATTTTTAACGCTAATGACCTCCTCAGGCTTTATCCTGTCATGGACGCAGCAAACGCCGTCCCATTTGATTATTTTCTTTTTGGTTTGTTTCTGAATCCAGGATGCGAGGTTCTTGTCCGGGAGCATTATTACTTCTTCGTGCGGCAGCGATTCGACAACCTTCAGCGCGTTGGCGGAGGTGCAGCATATATCGGAGAGCGCTTTGATCTCCGCATAACAATTGATATAAGAAACCACAGCGGCGTCTGGATGCGCTTTCTTCAGTTTTTTCAATTGCCAGTGATCGGCGCTGTCCGCAAGGATGCAGCCTGCGGATATTTCCGGCAGCAGGACGGTTTTTTTCGGGCTGAGAATTTTTGCGCTCTCCGCCATGAAGTATACGCCGCAGAAAACGATTATATCGGCGTCTGTCCTGGAGGCTTTCCGGCTGAGATCGAGAGAATCGCCGATAAAATCGCCGATTTTCTGAACCTCCATCCTCTGATAATTATGAGCCAGGATCACGGCATTTCTCTTCTTCTTCAGTTCCGCTATTTCCTCGATAATTTGTTCTGTCGTGTCGGCCATTATTATCCCTTACGGTTATTTGTTCTTTATCTTGTTTGTCTTTTCATCCACAAGAATGATTTTCGGCTGAAAGGTTTTCGCATCTTCGGTTTCCAGAATTGTGGAGGCGGCGATTATAACAAGATCGTTCTTCTCCACAAGTCTTGCAGCGGCGCCGTTCAACACGATCTCACCGCTCCCTTTTTCCCCTTCGATGACGTATGTCGAAAAACGGCTGCCGTTATTTATATCGAAAATGTCCACTATTTCATAAGTCAGCAGTCCGGCGGCGTCCATAAGTTCACGGTCAATTGTAATGCTGCCTTCATAATTTATATTCTTGTCGGTCACCCGGCATCGGTGAATCTTCGATTTCAGTATATGGTGCTTCATTTCATTCTCCTGTTCAGGTCAATCAAGGGATATTTTTATATTATCTATCAACCTTGTGGCTCCAATAAAGCCGGCGATTAAAATATACGCTGTTCCGCGCAGATCGGTTGATTTTTTAAACGTCCCGGCGACCGCAATATCAGTATAATCCAGCTTTGCCAGGGGTTCGGTCTCAACTGTCCGCTTTATGCTCTCAATTATCGCTTGCGCGTTTCTCTCCCCTCTCTCGATCAATTCCAATGCTTTTTGCAGAGACTTGTGATATATCACGGCGGCGCGGCGTTCAGTTTCATTCAAATAAGCATTCCTCGAACTGAGCGCCAGGCCGTCGTGATCGCGCACAATCGGGCATTCGACCATTCGGACCGGCAAATTGAAGTCCTTGACCATCCTGTCGAGCACGGCGAACTGTTGCGCGTCCTTCTGTCCAAAGAACGCGGAATCCGGCCTCACTATCTCGAAAAGTTTCAGGACAACCGTGCAGACGCCGCGGAAATGCCCGGGCCTCCGCTCCCCCTCGAGAATTTTTGCGGGTTCGCCAGGTTCCACCCATGTGCTGAACCCATCAGGGTATATCTCTGACGCATCCGGGAAAAAGAGAAGGTCCACCCCAGCTTTTTCCAAAAGAGAGCTGTCTTTTTCGATGTCGCGGGGATATTTGTTGAAATCTTCCTTAGGCCCGAATTGCGAGGGATTGACGAATATCGAAACGACCGTGAATCCGGTTTCCTCTTTGGACCGCTTGACAAGGCTGATGTGCCCGCGATGGAGAGCGCCCATCGTCGGAACGAAACCGATTGTCTTGCCGTTCTTGCGGGCATCTGAAACGGCCAGCCTTAAATCATCCGCTTTTTTTATGATTTGCATCTCGTTTGATCCGCTTAAGTGGAAAAATTGTGTAAATTTCCGTCTATTATTCCGGTTTATCGCCGGATTTCCCGATGGCATCCAAAAACCCGGTTTTTTCGCCTTCCGGCAGATACCGGGTCTCCGCTTCGGAAGGAAAATCTCCTTTTTTGACATCCTCACAAAAATTCTTCACTGCGGATTCTATTACGGAATCGAGGTCTGCGTATTTCCGGACGAACCAGGGGTGATATCCTCCGGTGTATCCGAGCATATCATACGTTACGAGTACCTGTCCGTCGCATTCTGGACCGGCGCCGATCCCGATTGTGGGAATCTGCAGGCGGATTGAAATCTCCTTAGACACCTGCGATGGGATATTTTCAAGGACGATCGCGAACACACCCGCATCCTCCAGCATCGCCGCGTCTTTGATCAGTTTCAAAGCGGCGGCGGCGGATTTTCCCTGCATCGAATATGTTCCGAGTATGTTTATGGATTGCGGCGTAAGGCCGATATGGCCCATCACAGGGATTCCGGCATCCACCATCCTTTCGATTGTCTGAAGACGGAATTTACCAGCGCCCTCGACCTTTACCCCTGCAGCCTTCGCCTCTTTAAGGCACCTGCCGGCGTTTCTAACCGCTTCTTCGACGCTCACCTGGTATGTAAGGAACGGCATATCAATTATCACGGGGATGCTTTTCACGGCGCGCGTGACGGCGCGGGTGTGGTAGAGCATATCGTCCAATGAAACGGGCAGCGTATCGCCGTATCCCAAAACGACGTTCGCGAGGCTGTCGCCAACAAGGACAATATCCACTTCCGAATGCTCGAGCAGCCTGCCGAGCGGATAATCGTAAGCGGTCAGCATCACGATTTTTTGCCCGCTCTTCTTTTTTTGCATAAGAGCGGGGACAGTCATCCTCCGCTTCCCGCCGTTCGAGTAATTGCTCATTTTTTGCCTTTCTTCCCTTCCCTCGGATGGGATAGGGTGAAATATAGTTAAAGAACCGAATTTTCGTCCGGCGCGTTTTACGCTGCCGGCGGTTTGTAATAAACAGTTCCCTTATCCACGCTGTTTATCTGGTTTATCAGATCCCGCAGCTGGTTTTCGTCCCGCACTATGTCAATCTCGCTGGTATCTATGACCAGCAGCGGGGACATCGTATAATGAAAGAAAAAATAATTATATGCTTTGTTCACCTCGTTGATATATTCGTGGCTGATCCCTTTTTCCAAATCCCTGCTTCTCTTGCGGATTCGTTTCATAAGCACTTCCGTATCAGCCTGCAGATAGATCACAAGATCCGGCATGATGACCTCCGTGATCAGGAGATCGTAGAGCTTCTTGTATATCCGCAGCTCGCTGTCATCGAGCGTGATATGCGCGAATATCTTGTCCTTCACGAAAAAATAATCGCTCAGCACGAGGTTCTGGAACAGGTCTCTTTGGCGCAGCTCCAGCTGCTGCTGGTAGCGGTTAAGGAGGAAAAAGATCTGGGTCTTGAAAGACGCGCCGGGCTGGTTGCTGTAAAAATCGTCAAGAAATGGATTTTTTACGTCTTCCATTACCTTGATGGCGTCAGACCTCTCTGTAAGCAGGTTCACGAGCGTGCTTTTCCCGACTCCGATGGGACCCTCGACCGCGATGTAGTTATGCCTGAACTCGATCTTTTTCGTCATTATTATGTTCCTGATATCGCCTCTATTATATTATCAACCGCCCGTTTTTCAATGCAGGTTTTTTACCGTTTATTCATAATTTTATCAGGTAGGTGTTTATTGAATCTAAATCAAACAAACCATCAGAACGGACAATTGTCGTCTTCAAACCTCTTTTGAGTTTCTATTGAGTTTATATAAAACGAACAATCTGCATTTATATCAAAGATTTCAAAATCTTTGTTGTTTCTCCAATGAGGATTTTCCATCTTACTATCTTTAAATAATTCATTCGGTAATAACAAACATTGATCTTTTCCATGACTATCGCGGCATTGCAATTGTTGCCTAAAAACGGCCGAAGTGGTATATACCGGATAATTTTCAAAGCCATTAAGCGGTTAAAACCGATTGGTTAATCCAGTTTTATCCAGGATTATTCAGCTATAATGGGAGGTTTGTAGATGATTAATAACGTAAAAAACCATGTTTTAAAGATTTTTTTTCTCGCTGTCATTACCGCGTTTCTATTCTCAGAGGCTTCATTAGTTATCCACGCCGGCGGGAAAATTGACACAGGGAGTGTTGCAGGGCTTAAAATCACGATTTTATATGATAACTATGTTTTCACGGAAGGACAAAAGCGGACTGGGGTTTTGCCTGCCTTGTGGAAGGACCGGAAAAAACGATACTGTTCGATACCGGCATGCAATCTTCAATCCTTCGGGAAAACATAGAAAAGCTCAAAATCGATCTTTCCAAGATCAATCTTGTTGTTATTTCGCACAATCATATGGATCACCTCGGAGGTTTACCCGCGGCGCTCGAAATGAAGCCGGCAGTTGAAATATTTCTCCCGGACGCTCTGCCCAAAGAGTCATCGGGACAGTTCAGCGCGGATCAGGCCAAGTTTAGCGTCGTGGAAAAACCGATTATGCTTTGTAAGGGTGTTCTTCTCACCGGGCCTGTCGGACAGGGCATTAAGGAACAAGTTCTGATTTTAAATACTTCCAAGGGATTTGTCATTATAACAGGCTGCGCGCACCCAGGTATCGTGGAAATCATCAAGAAGGCAAAGGAATTAACCGGTGGCGAAATATACCTCGTGCTCGGCGGATTTCATCTTCTTCTCGATTCCATTGAACAGGTGGAACGAACCGTTTCGGAGATGAAGTCTCTCGGTGTAAAGAAATGCTCAGCAAGCCATTGCACCGGCGAGAAGACGATCGCAATAATCAAAGAAGCCTTCGGAGAAAACTTTATCGCGGCTGGAACCGGTAAAACAATAATTATCGAATAGCTATTCCACATCAATTACCGGAGGTTATTCAGCTTGGTTTTGAATCTTAAGTGGGGATTAATCATATTTTAAGGAATCTGCCGAGGGATAGAAGGCTGCCGAGAGTTCCCACCAGCGTGCCTCCGATGATGAACAGCGCTATTTCCGGCGTGTTGAGAAAACTAAAATCAATGTAGGTGAAGAACAGTCCCGCGGAGGTGGAGATGTAGGATTTCGCCATCTTAAACAGGAGATACAGCAAGCCGACCGCGATGCCCCCCGCCGTCAGTCCTTGTATAAAGCCCTCGAAGAAGAACGGACCTTTTATGAATGAATTGGATGCGCCGACAAGCCTCATAACCTCGATCTCGTCTTTTCTCGAAAGGATGGTCATTTTAATCACGTTGGATGTCGTGGAGATGGCGGCAAGGACAAGGATACCGCCTATCGTAACCGCCAAGAGCCTGATAAGGTTTATTATCGTGTTAAGGCGCATTATCCATTCACGGTCGTACTGTATTTCCTCAATCCCCGTTACTTTCGCGAAACGCTCAGTGAATTTCTCGATCTTTCCGGTTGTGCGGAAATCGGATTTAATCTTGATCTCTAACGACGCCGGAAACACATCCTCTTCCAGCTTGTCCGAGAAGGTTTCATATTTTCCGAAAAGTTCGCGGAATTCCTTGAGCGCGTCCTGCTGGGAGATGTACCTGTAGCTTTCCACCTCTGGGCTCGATTCGATCCTGTCGCGCAGGAAGAGAAAATTATTCTGCGAGATGTCATTTTTCAGGTAGATATTGACCTGCACTTTTTCGCCCCATTCGTTAATCACGCCGGACAGGTTTGTCGAGACGAGAAGAAAGATGCCGAGTATGAAAAGGGATATCGCTATGGTTCCGATGGAAAGGATATTCATTATTTTATTGGACCATACGTTGACAAAGGCCTCGCTCAAATAATAAAAGAGAGTGGAAAGAAATCTCATCACTTGTCCTTTTCCTTTCCGGAACCGAATGAAAAAATTCTTTCCTTGTAGGTCCAGGGAACGATCCTTCCCCTGTCAAGGGCGATGACACGCCTGCCGAAACGGTGTATCAGCTCCCGGTCGTGCGTGGCGACGATCACGGTTGTGCCTGTCATATTAATATCCAGGAACAGCTTCATAATCTCCACGGCCAGGTCGGGGTCGAGATTGCCTGTAGGTTCGTCGGCGAGGAGAAGGGAAGGGTTGTTCACAAGGGCGCGGGCGATGGAAACCCTCTGCTGCTCGCCGCCCGAAAGCGATTGTGGGAAGGAATGGATCTTGTGCTGAATTCCGACCTTTCGAAGCAGGTCAAGCGTCCTCCGGTTTCTTTCGCGCCTGGATCTGCCGAGAACCTTAAGCACGAAGCTGACGTTTTCGAGGACTGTTTTTCTTTGGAGGAGCTTATAATCCTGAAAAATCGCCCCGATCCCCCGCCTGTAAAGATGAATCTTGTTATCGGGTATCTTGGGGACGTTCTTGCCGTTCACGATGATTTCACCGGACGTAGGATACGCTTCGCGCAGGATCAGCTTTAGCAGTGTGGTTTTTCCAGCGCCGCTGGGGCCGGTCAGAAAAATGAATTCGCCTTTTTGGATTTGCAGCGTTATATCGGCGAGGGCGTAGCTTCCCCTGCTGTAAACCATATCGAGGGATTTGATGTGGATCATATTATCGGTGGATTTAATCTGCTCGTATTCCATATCTTTAAAAGCGGAAATCGAAAAATACCGGGAAAGGCGGCTCTATTTTTTCTTGAGCAGCTCTTTCGCCTCTTTGACTATTTGGTCCGCGTCCAGGCCATGCATCTTCAGGAGTTCGAATGGTTCACCCGAAAGGCCGAAGACATCTTTCACGCCCATAATCTTCATCGGAGTGGGAAGATTTTCTGCCAGGAGCTGTGCTGTGGCGGAACCCAGCCCCCCGATGATCTGGTGTTCCTCGACCGTGAGAATCGCACCGGTCTCTTCAGCCGCTTTAAGAATCGCGCTGTTATCCAGCGGTTTCAAGCTGGACATATTGATGACCCTTGTGCTTATCCCTTCGTCTTTAAGCCTCGCGGCGGCTTCGAGGGCGGAATGAACCATATATCCCACCGCTATAATCGTCAGGTCTTTCCCGCCGGCCAGCTGATCCGATTTGCCTGGAATAAACTTGTGCGTGGAATCATAAATCTCCGGAAAACTGATCCTGGAGAGCCTGATATAGCAGGGGCCGTTGTTGTAATTCGCAACCGCTCTGATCATAGCCCTTGTTTCGCTCGCATCCGCGGGGCAGAAAACGCTCATATTCGGCAATGATCGCATTATAGAGAAATCCTCTGTCATCTGGTGCGAACCGCCGTCGGGGCCGACCGTCACTCCGCCGTGGGTGGCTACGATCTTTACCGGCAGACGTGGAATACAAAGGGATTGGCGGATAGGCTCCCATGCCCTGCCAGTCGCGAAAACGGCGAAGGTCGAAATGAACGGAATTTTGCCATAAGCCGCGAGTCCAGCGGCAGTGCCGACAAGATTTTGTTCGGCTATGCCGATATTGAAAAATCTTTCGGGGAATTCTTTCGCGAAAATGCAGGTCTGCGTGGAAGAAGAAAGGTCCGCGTCGAGAACGACTATATCAAGGTTCTCGGCGCCGAGCTCTCGGAGAGTTTCTCCGTATGCGGTTCTCGTGCTTGAAAGCTTTGCTGTATCCACTTCTATTCTTTCTCCATCTCTTCCAATTCTTTCAACGCGAGAGCAGCCTCTTCGGATTGAGGCGCCTTGCCGTGCCAGTTGACCTTGTTTTCCATAAAGGAAACGCCTTTGCCTTTGATTGTTTTGCATATAACTACGGTCGGCTTGCCTTTATAGTTCAGAGCCTGTGTCGCCGCCCAGATCAGGGATTTGAAATCGTGGCCGTCAGCCTCGATGACGTTCCAGTTGAAGGCGAGATATTTTTCCCTGAGCGGCATCACGGGCATTATCTGGTCCGTCGGTCCGTCTATCTGCATACCGTTGTTGTCTATGAACGCGGTAAGGTTATCCAATTTATGTTTCGCGGCGGACATCACGGCTTCCCATGTCATTCCGGATTGGTGTTCACCGTCGGAGCATACCACGTAAACCCGGATTTCGCTTTTATCAATTTTAGCCCCGATTGCCATTCCGGTTGCGATGGACATACCCTGTCCGAGAGAGCCGGTGCTCATCTCGATTCCGCGCGTAAGGAGGCGGTCCGGATGGCCTTGCAACTTCGAACCCCATTTCCTGACAGTTAGCAGGTCTTCATCTTTGATATATCCCACTTCCGATAAAACTGCATAGAGGGCGGGGACGGAATGACCTTTCGAAAGGACGAGGCGGTCTCTTCCCTTCCAGCAGGGGTCGGATGGGTCGTATCTCATAATATGGAAATACAGGGCGACGAGTATATCCGTAACGGAAAGCGAACCCCCGGGATGGCCAGATCCGGCTTCTGTGAGCATCTTGATGATCTTGATTCTTACGCGGTTAGCGGACGCTTTCAGCTTGCGGATTTCCTCCGATGAAATCACTTCATCCATATAACTTTCGGTTGACAGAGCCGTTTCTCCAAGTATCAATGATAATCTCCTCTGTACGAGGACATTTTAATCTTAGCCTGTCTTTTTTCAAATTCTTTTAATGAAAAAAAGAAAAAAACGATGAAATAATGTCTTCTTTAAAAGTGAATCGGGAATTATTATCTCTTGAAGCTCTCACAGTCGCGCCAGAATGGAATCAATTCTTCTGATCATCTCTCGCTCCTCGGGGTATTTATCTTTGAAGCCTTGAAGATGGCGTTTGCCCTCTTCCGTTTCTCCCTTGTGAATAAGAATGAGGCCCTTCAAATACAGGGCGGTTTTTGCGCTCCTGGACGAGGGCCATTTATCAAGGATCAACGTAAGATCTTTCAAGCCGGATTGTATGTCGTTCGACTGGAACAGCGATATGCCGGCCCTTAATAAATATGCTGCGTCCGTTTTGTTTTTTGCATTTTCGGGGTCAAGCTTGATTACCTCGTTTGTGTAGAAAACCGCCTTTTCATACAGCCTGCGCTCGAAATATTCATTTCCCGCGATGGCGAGGGCATCTATGTTTTTCGGATCTGTTTTCAATAATGATAAGGTTTTATCGAATTCTTTTACTCTGGCAAGTGTATTGTCAATTTCCTTTGTAAATCTTTCAAGCGGGATATATCCGCTCAGGATTCTGATGAAGCCCCCGTCGGAATCCAGAAGTAATGTTGCCGGAGTTCCCTGTATTTTGAATTGACGGGTCAGCTGGACGCCGTCCGGGTTCAAAACACTATCGAGTTTGGCGCATTTGACCTGATTGCATAACTTCGCTATAGCTTCCGTGTTCAGGACTTCATTGTCCATCTTCCTGCAGTATATGCATGTCTCGGAAGATATCTGAACGAGCAGCATCTTGCCTGAAGTTTTTGCGGCCTTCAGAGCGGCGTCATATTCCGATATCCAATTAACCTTCGCGTAGGCTGAACCGATTCCCGCGGAGAGAATCAGGGCGGCGTATATGATCTTTTTTAACATCTCATCCCTTTAAACGTCGTTTTTCCTGAATAAGTTTTATACTGATCAATTTTGTGAAACGTTCAGCTTGATTTTTTATTCCATAGAATATTATAAGCTCATTATATCGAAATTCTCGTGGTGAAGCCCTGAATCCTCTTTCAGTTGAATCTTCTTTCTCATCATTTTTTCGAGGCCGGATATTATCTGGCGTTCCTGGGTCCGTAGCATCTCCACAATTTCCGGATGCGCCCTCACAAGAAGCTGTTTGCCGCCGAGATGCGGTTTCAGCTTGATGATTTCACGCATTATTTCATAGCAGATGCTCTGATGCGACTTGATATAACCCATACCGTCGCAATAGGGGCAGGGGCTGCTGAGGGTTTTCAGCAGGCTGCTTTTCAATCTTTTGCGCGTCAGCTGCAGAAGTCCGAATTCGTTGATCGGAAGAATTTTATACAAGCCGCGGTCCTTACGCATCTCCCGGAAAAAAGCGTTGATTATTTTCTTGCGGTTGGACCTCGATTCCATATCTATAAAATCTATGACCAGGATGCCTCCGAGATCGCGGAGGCGGATTTGCCGGACAACCTCCTCGATGGCTTCGAGGTTCAGCTTGAAGATCGTGTCTTCGAGGTTGCTGCTGCCGACGAATTTTCCCGTGTTTACGTCAATCGCAACGAGGGCTTCGGTCTGGTTGATCACGAGGTGTCCGCCCGATTTGAGCCAAACCTTGTTTCTGTATAACCTTTGGAGCTTTTCCTCGATTCCGAAATGTTCGAATATCGGCTCTTCGCCGTCATATTCTTTGAGGATTTTTTTATTGTCCGGATCGAAATCGCTCAGGAAGCTCTTTAATAGCTTGCGTTCTTTATCGTCATCTATATACAGCGCCTTGAAGTTTTCATCGAGCAGGTCCCGCAGCAGACGGATCGTCAGGTTTTCGTCCTGATAAACCAGATAGGGTGACTGGTTTTTATCCGATGTCTTCTTAATAGCTTTCCACTGCCTTAGAAGCATATGGACGTCTTTTTTTAGGTCCTTTGCGTCTTTTCCATCGGCGGCAGTGCGGATGATCGCGCCCATTCCGTTCAATTTCAAATCGGAAAGGACTGTTTTCAACCTTTTGCGTTCATTGAATGACCTTATTTTCCGCGAAACGCCGATATGGCTGACGGTAGGCATCAGGACAAGGAATCTTCCCGGTATTGAAAGATGCGTGGTTACCCTGGCTCCTTTTGTGCCAATCGGTTCTCTTACGATCTGGACAAGTATCTCCTGCCCCAACTGAAGGAGATCGTCAATTTTCTTGGGGCTGTAGCTCCATTCGGGCTTTTTGCCGTTTGGCCCGCTTGGCCCATCGAATACGTCATCAACCATGAAATCAACATTCTCGAACCGCGGATCCACATCATTGACGTACAGGAATGAATCTTTTTCGAGTCCGATATCCACAAAGGCGGAATTCATTCCGGGCAGGATCTTTTTAACCTTGCCTTTATATATGGTTCCGACCATTCCGACGCGGGAATTTCTTTCGATGAAGATTTCCGCGAGTTGATTATTCTCAAGCAACGCAGCGCGTGTTTCGTCGCCGCAAACATTAATTACTAATTCTTTTTCCATAACCTCAACCGAAGCTCAAATTTTAAAATATCATAATACGGCTGTTGCCAGCGCGCATTCGTCGGGAGGAATATGAGCGGCGTTTAAAGGCTATTCAAACAAAAAAGCTTCTCTGCGGATCGTGGTGAAATCCACAACCTCGCTAAAAAAAATCTTTAGAAACCTTATTGGATTTATAGACCCTTGTTCAAGATATTTAATGACAAAGGTCATCTTCTTATCATTCAGGTTTATCTTTAAATCACTTATAAGCAATCTTAAATCTTTCTCTTTGGAATGCCCTTTTTTATCGTCGCGGTAGAGAATCGGTTCCGTCCCGTTCAGCAATTCCTCCCACTTAGTATTGTACTTGTTTATGTCCTCAAATGCAAGTTCATCTTTAAATCTTACGCTAAAAAATGCTCCTTTGACCAGGGATGACAGCGATTCCCGCGTCTCTCTGCGCTGAAATTGGAGCAGTTTGAAACCCTCCGGCAGGGTGGCATTTGCAGTCTCGATAATTTCGTTCGAGAGGCGGCAGTCTTCGGATGTCAGGTCGAAAAATTCGTTGGCGCCCGCGACTCCAACCGGCAGCGGGGGCGGAAAAGCCGCGATCGGCTTGGGGTGAAATCCCTTTGTATAAGCGAATCGAAGCCCCGCCCGTTTCAATAACCTAATGAGTGTTCGGACGGTATCAAAGTGCGATAGGTACATGAATAAGCCCGTTCTTTGATAAAACACCGTTTGATCGGCATAGTTTTTCGAGGTCTCGGTCAAGTCCTTGCCGTTTGTGGCCGGGACAGCAGCGGATGGCATCGGATTGCTGTCAAGACCCGGAGATACGGCATTGGATCGGTTTCGATCATTATTGGGAATTGGGCATACGCCGCATGCCCGGCACTCCGGTCCCGCGCATCCTGGGGAGGTCTGTCCGGAATATGCCCGATCACGCTCCCGGGCCAGAAATTCAGGCTTTACTCCGCTTTTTATATGTCCCCAGGGCAGATGCGAGTCAGGAGGGAATCCGTTTAGATACACTTCCGGTTTAATCCCTGATTCCTCAATAGCCTTGCCCCATATTTTCATATTATCAAATTCGGACCAACCGTCGAACCTCGCACCCATTCTCCATGCCCGTTCGATGACATCCGCAACATCTGTGTCGCCGCGAGTGATCAGCCCTTCGAGGAATGAGAGCTCCGGCTTGTGATATTTAAATTCGATGCCGCGGGATCGCAGAGACCTTTTGACAATCTTCATCTTGCGGTGGATTTCCTCGATTCCATCCATTTTTTCCCATTGAAAAGGGGTATGAGGTTTCGGAACGAACGGCGAGATCGAGAGATTTATTTCAGGGCGGATTCCGTATCCCCTGCCTGCCTGAAGCGCGGTCTCGGCGAGACGTGAGATTGCCGCGATGTCCTCATCGGTCTCCGTCGGCAGTCCGATCATGAAATACAGTTTTATCAGACGCCAACCGGCCCGGTAGATTCTACCGATGGAATCCAATATCTGTTCCTCTGACAGGTTTTTATTAATCACATTTCTCATTCGCTGCGTTCCGGCTTCCGGGGCGAGCGTAAAGCCTGTCTTTCTCAGACTGGAGATGACGTCCAGAACATAATCCGGGACTTTTTCGGTTCTGATCGATGAGAGCGAGAGGGAGACATTCTCCTTCTCCAGCGAAGGGTAAATCAGCCCGATCAGCTGCTCGAGTTCGGGATAATCGGTTGGAGTGAGGCCCGTGAAAGACACCTCGTCATAACCATTGATCTTAATGGATTCAGCCACGGTTTCGGCGATCCGATTCGGATTTCGTTTCCTGGATGGAAGGTAGATATAACCCGCCTGGCAGAATCTGCATCCTCTTGCGCAGCCCCGGCTGAGTTCGATGGATACTTTGTCCTGAACGACTTTTCCAAAAGGCACAACCATCTCCGTTGGAAATGGATAGCGGTCAAGATTCGGAATTGCGCGCCTCTCGATGGATAATTCCGATCCGTCTGTGGAGAGCCGGTACCGGATTCCGCTTATTTCATCCCGTCTAGTAATGGTCAACGCCGGCACATAGACCGACTTTATCCTTGCGAGAGATTCGAGCGTTTTTTCTCGGTCCGCCCCTTTATTTTTAAGTTCCCGGTATTTCTCGATTATTTCAGTAAAACCCTCTTCCGCATCGCCTATAAAAAAAGCGTCAAAAAAAGGACTGAACGGTTCGGGATTGAAGGCAACGGGACCGCCGGCGATTATCAGAGGGTGGGCGTCGCTTCTTTCCTCGGAGCGCAGAGGAATGCCGGCAAGGTCGAGGATTGTGAGAATGTTTGCGCACCCGAGTTCATATTGCAGTGTAAATCCTATGATATCGAATTTACCGAGCGGCGTTCTCGTTTCAAGAGAAAAGAGCGGAAAGCCGCTTTTTCTGAGGCTGGCTTCCATGTCGGGCCAGGGAGCAAACACCCGTTCGGCATATATCCCCTGTTGTGAATTCAGGATGGCATAGAGTATTCTGAATCCGAGGTACGACATTCCGATTTCATATGTATCATGAAAAGCGAGGGCCACCCTGATGTCATCAGCGGCGGGTTCTTTGATAATTGAGCCGAATTCGCGGCCTATATATTGGGACGGAAGCAGGACTTCAGAAAGCAGATCTATCAATTCCAGATCGGATATATACTTTCTTTCGTCAGCGGCAGAGTACATTATAGTGTGATTCAGAGCTGCTTATTTTCCCTTCTTCGAAGAGGATTTTTTCAGCAAATCCTCTGTCTGGTCGAACGCCTTCAGCGCCTGCTGCAGCTGGTTGTCATAGGCGATGGAATGGATGACCCCTTCCGTGTCGTTCCATCTTTGAGTGAAGAGGTCCTTTGCGAGATAATATTGAATTGCTTCCTTGTTATCTGTAAATTCTTTTTCGTCGAACTTAAAGTTTTTTCTCTTCAGATAATCCCTGAATTCCGCAAGGATTTTGTCATCTATTGTCAGGTTTTTTGATATGTAAGGATTTCTGGCGATGTATTCGCTCGCAAAGTTGAAAAAATGTGATTCGAGGAGTATGCCGCCGATGAAGAGATTGAAATTGTCTTCGATTTTTATATCAGGGCTGATTCCCTGACCGCTGAGTACCGAGCGGCCGAGTGTTGTCGAGTATTTTTCATTCTGCGACAGAGTCGCCTGCTCTCCCGCCAGCCTGCTGTCCACGTAGTAATCATAAAAACCGGAATACTGTCTCTGGATCAGCCTGCCGCTTGGAGTGTAATATTTTGCGGTTGTAAGAAAAATTGCTCCGCCGTTTCTCAATGGAAATGTGCTCTGCACCAGACCTTTACCGAAAGTGGTCGTCCCGATGAGCAATCCCCGGTCGTAATCCTGGATCGCACCGGCGACAATTTCAGAAGCCGAGGCGCTCCCGCCGTTTATAAGCGTCACAAGCGGAATATTGGCGGCGGCGGCGGCTTTTCGCGCCGGGAATTTGATGTCGTCCTTCTTGTCTCTGCCGCGTATGCTCACTATGGTTCCGTTTTGAATGAAAATGTTCGATACGTTTATTGCCTGCGAGAGGAGGCCGCCCGGATTATCCCTCAGGTCGAGAATGAGTTTCTTCATATTCTGTTTTTTAAGCTTTTCAACAGCCTCAAGAATTTCGTTTTCAGACGTGTTCGAGAAGCGGATCATCTTGATGTATCCGATATCGTTGTTGATCATAAATGCATAAGGCACCGCATCTTCGGTGATTTTTTCCCTAATTACGACGAATTCCTGTGGTTCCGGCGATCCCTGCCGGCGTATAGTTATCCGCACCGGTTCGCCTTCCGGACCTCTGATATGCGATACAGCTTCATTCAGGTTCATACCCTGAGTGCTTATCCCGTCAATTTTATCTATAACGTCGCCTGCCCTTATTCCGAGTTTATATGCAGGACCGTCTTCCATCGGGCTCATCACAGTGACCCGCTGGTTTCTGATCGAAATGCTGATCCCTATGCCAAAAAAATGACCGGCGTGATCTTCCATCATCCTCTGGTAATCCTCCGGAGAGGCATAGGATGAGTGAGCGTCGAGGGTTTGAAGCATTCTCTCGATGGATTGATCCACAAGGTCGGAAAAATTGATCTCACCGGCGAATTTTTCTTCAATTACCGCGAGGGCTTCGGTATAAGCACGAAGGCTGTCGTTGAACTTTTCTTCTTCCGTTCCTTTCTTCGAGTTCTGCCCGGCTGCTGAAAAACCAATCGCAACGGAAAGAATAAATATGATTGTTAATAATCTGTAATTCTTGAATTTCATCTTCAATCCACCTCTCTTCGCTCGGTCATAATACCCTATTATTCAGCTGAAAGTTAATTCTTTCTTGATATTATACGTAAAAAATTGTTTTTTGATCGCTCTTTAGTATCCCCCGACCAATTCGCCGTTTCTAATCTCGATGTCGTCCGAGGTGCCGTAGCTGGAATCGGGGCCCGCAGAAACGACGCTGATATCGTCTCCGCCTCGGGTGATCAGTTGATACTGGTTGCCCCAGGAATCCCTTGTGGGAAGACCCGGCATATTCATCTCTTGATAAAGCATCTCGACTGAATCCGGCAGGACGTCTCTTTCGTTATAGTATGTCATAGCAAGGACATATATCTGCCTCATATGACTGATGACCTGGGCTTTGTGCGCTTCGGAAATGCCCCGCATGCCGTCGCCAAAAGTACCTGTACCAATGGGAGGGGAAAACGGTTGAGTTACCCCTGACCCACCTCCTTCTCCGGGGCGTTTCTTGATCGCGTCGAAATCAACTCCCTCGGTTTCGGTTTTATTTTCTTTTCCCGTCTTCGTTGCGGATGAATTTAGGAAAAGCAACATAGCGGCTATGAAGAGAATGACCACTGCGCTAATATAGATTATTGCGACGGGAAATTTGCCTTTTGCTCTTGCAGCCTCTTTAACGGCAACCGCGCTTATCGTCGTTTCTTTGGTCTTCTTCAAACCGGCAGCTTTAGCTTTATCTATATCGTCCTTGATTTCCTTATATGACTGGTACCGCTGCTTCGGATTCTTTTCGAGCATTTTTGAGATGATGTCAGAGACGAGTTCCGGCACGAAAGGATTTCTCTCGTTCAGTGGGTTCAAGGGTTCGTTTATATGTTTTTGCAGTAGCTCCATCGGGGTTGAAGCGTTGAATGGCGGTTCTCCCGCTAACATATGATAGAAGGTTGCCCCAAGCGAATAAATGTCCGATCGGTGATCCAGAATTTTTGTTGTGCCGGCTTCCGGCGATATATATTTGGGCGTGCCGAGGATCTGATCCGCCTCCTGGGACCGGCTTCCCTCCTGCAGCACCATTGCAAGGCCGAAATCAACGACCTTTACGATGCCGTCTTTCGAGATCATCAGATTCGCAGGTTTGATATCCCGGTGGATCACGCCGTTATACTGGCAGTATTCCAGGCCGTCGCAGATTTGATAAAGGTAATTCAGGCAGCTCGTACCAGCTATCCTGCCTTTTTCCTTGAGAATCTCCGCGAAGGATTTGCCTTCGATAAATTCCATTGTGTAGTATGGTATATTCTGATATGCACCGACGTAGAAGAGCTGGGCTATATTGTGATGGTTCAGGCCTGTCGCGGCCTCGGCTTCGAGCTTGAACTGCTGAATAAGATCCGGCTGCGTAAGCAGTTGCGGATTGATGATTTTCAGAGCCACCCATTTTTTAGACTGGTGATCATAGGCTTTAAAAACCGCGCCCATACCGCCGAAACCCATAAGCTGGGTTATCTGATAGCTGTCTATCATCCGGTTTATTAGAACTTCATAATTGCTCATTACAGGATATTCCGATCGTGCTTTTAAGTATAACACAGGCCAGAAAATGTGACAATAAGAGGATGGTAATACCCGCTCATTGCATTAAAACCCCCTCTAAACCGGATATCGGGTAAAAGCGATGTCAGTTACGGTTGGTTCTTCGTGAGCTTGTTAAGGTCGTCAATTCGACCGACGATAATAAGAACAGTTCCTTTAAGAATTTTATAACTACCACCGGGCAAAAAGCTCACGTTATCGCTTTTAATGTCCTTAACTGCGATGATCATAATATGATAATCCTGGCGTAGATCGAGTTCTTGCAGTGTTTTACCGATAAAATCATCAGGGACGGCAAGCTCCACGACGCCGTAATCTCCGGTTATCGGCAAAAAATCTATAAAGCTTGGCATCACGATTTTCGAAGCGAGTCTGTCTGCAGTATCGCGTTCGGGGAAGATAGTCTCGCTGACTCCGATAAGTTTTAATATTTGCGCATGATCGTCATCGAATACTTTTGCCCTGACGGAACTGACGCCGATTCTTTTCAGGTGGAAGGCTGCAAGTATACTCGCTTCCACACTTCCGCCAAGAGAGATGATCGCTTCGTCCACATCCGGACGGATTATCCTTTCAAGTTCAATGTAACTGCGGACATCGGCCACAACTGCATGATGGACGAGGTCTCTGATTTCCGCCACCTTGTTTTCGTCCTTGTCTATCGCCAGGACTTCGCAATTCACTTTCACGAGGGCTTTCGCAAGATTGCTTCCAAAACGCCCCAAACCAATTACGCATACTTGTTTCATCTTTTAACCTTACCCGATCATTATTCTTTCATAAGGATATTTGATTTTAACACGCTCAGGTTCGGTGAACCATAGGGCGACGGTCAACGGCCCGACTCGCCCTATATACATTGTAAGGATGATCCAGATTTTTCCGAGCGAACTCAATGTTGGAGTCACGCCGGCGGATAATCCGACCGTGCCGAATGCGGAAATCTGCTCGAAAAGCAGCTGGATGAACGAATTACCTGTGCCTCTTTCCGATATGCTTAAAATAAACACACCGAGAACGTTTAAGAGGATCGATAGAGTGATTACCACGACCGCTCTCTGAATGACTTCCGGCGGTATCCGCCTTTCCAACATGCTGACATTTTCCTTTTTCCTGATACCGGATATTATAACCGCGTAGATGACCGCCGCGGTGGAAGTCTTGATACCGCCCGCGGTGCCCCCCGGTGAACCGCCGATGAACATCAGAAATATAATCACCACCAAAGAGGCGTTGCCCAAACCTCCGATATTTACGCTGTTAAATCCCGCTGTTCTCGCCGTAACCGATTGGAAAAATGATGCATATACATTTTCACCTAATGTATTTTCATCTTGAGTGAAGCCAAGTATAAACAGAACTAACGCGCCTCCGAAGATCAGCAGGAGAGTGGTTCTAATAACCACCCGGGAATGCAGGGACCAGTTGACGCGCAGCTGGCGGTATTTTTTATTGGTTGTCCGGTTCCATGTCTCGGTGAGCACAGAATAGCCGATACCGCCGCAGATAATCAGGAGCATGATTGTTGTCAGGACTACCCGGCTGCTTCTGACATATACCAGGTTTTCCGTGTAAATTGAAAAACCGGCGTTGCAGAACGCGGAAACCGAATGAAAAACCGCGCTGAAAGCTCTCCGAAATCCGTGTTCATAGGTCGGAAGGAAAAGGAAGAGGCTGAGCGCTCCGATTGTCTCGAAAAACGCGGTGAGGAGAACAATCTGCTTGAAGAGAGTTTTGAATTGGACAGCGACGCTGTCCTGGAAAAACGTGTCTTCTATAATAATCTGGGAGCTGTAGGATATTCTTCGCCGTGCAAGACGGAATATCAGAGCTGAAAATGTCATCAACCCCAATCCACCGATCTGGATGAGGCAGACGATTATAAATTGTCCGGTTCGTGTATATACAGTTGCAGTGTCAACGGTGATTAGTCCTGTTACACAGACTGCGGACGTGCTTGTGAATAATGCGTCCAGCGTTGTGACTTTTCCGGGGATACTTGACCAGGGAAGCATCAGCAGCATCCAGCCGATCAATATAACGAGGGCGAAATGGGCCAGAAGTAATGCTTCCGGTTTACTTGATATCCGCTTGTCGAGTTTATTTTGCCGTTTTAGCATATCTCTTTAAATTATTAAGATCTATTATACTTTTAAATCTGTAATTAATTCAATAAAGGTTTTCCTGAAATGCCGATTTAGTTCGAATTAAAAAATGATTGATTGTTCGATATATGATTTAATTTTATTATCTATATGGGGCTATCTACCCTTTTTTCCGCCTCCAGAGCGCAGAATTTTTGCAGTTTCATCCTTTCCGGCAGCTTCAGCGACATCGAGAGGTGTTTGCCCTGCAGGATATTCTTTGCTGATAAATTTTGCGCTCGGCTCGTTTACCCACGCTCCGTTTTTAATCAGAAACTTAACAGTCCATTCCCTGCCGAAATAGGCCGCCCAGTGCAGTGGTGTCCAACCGGCGTTGTCCCTGGCATTTATGTCCGCCCCGGAACGAATTCGCTTCGTGATTACAGACAGGTTTCCATTCCGGACTGCCCGGAAAAGCTCGATTTCGACATTTCCCAGGTCTTCGAAATACAACTTGCCGGGAAGGTAGCGCCCCGCCTTTGCGCCTTTCGCCTCGAGATATTTTGCAAGTTCCGATTGAGGATCGTTGTCGAGGGCGATGTCCAATGGGGTTGACCCGATTGGATAGTCGTCATTCCTTATAAACCATGTGATCTTGGCGTTTATATCCGCGCCCCTGTTGACAAGGAATTCCGCGACGTCCATATTTCCCGTCTCGGCGGCCATATGCAATGGTGTGTAGCCCCAGGCGTCTCTTGCGTCCACCCCAATTCCGAGCGACAGGAGATACGCGGCGGTACCGGCGCTTCCAGCGTAATGGAGGAGTGTACGATTTGTATTCGTTAGTTTGTGGCTGACATCCGCGCCTTTCTCGACGAGATATTTCGCGAGCTCCGTATCCCCCATAGAGACAGCTTCGGAAAGGGGAGTCAGCCCTTTTTCACTGACGGCATTCACATTCGCGCCGTTGTTTACAAGGAGCTCCGCCGTTTCCTTGTTTTTAGCGGCATGAAGCGGTGTCCAGCCTGCCGCGCTCGTTGCGTTTATGTCCGCACCCTTCTCCAGCAGCAATTTGATGATACTTAAATGTCCGCCTGATGATGCCTGATGCAACGGAGTAAGTTTATGATAGCCCGTTCTGGCGTTGATGTCAGCCCCATACTCGATCAGCAGCCTGGAAAGTTCTTCCAAACCACCGGTCACCGCCATATGAAGCGATGTAGTGCCTGAATCGTCAGTGGCGTTCAAATCCGCCCCGGCTGCGATAAGTATTACGGCAATCTCCAACCGGTTTTTTGCCATATTGAAATTTTTTCTGCAGACCAGATGAAGCGGCGCATAACCGCTTTCTGCTTCCCTTGCGTTTACGTCGGCTTTGTTCTCTATTAAAAAGCGCACCATCCGGGGCATCTCGCTGTTGACCGCATAATGAAGGGGATACATACCTTCTGCGGAGATACGGTTCACGTCCGCCCCTGAGGCTATGGCAGCTCTTGCTGCTTCGAAATCACTATTTAGGACAGACACGACAAGTTTTTCCACGGCTGTATCCTGGGAAAAGATAAAGCCGGAAGCTACGAATATGATGGTTGCTATCGCCATTAAGAAACGCCTGGGATTTACCATAAACCCGTTTCTCCTTTTGACTGGGAAATTATTTGATCTGGATTTTTTCCCGATGTGAATGCCCGCGTTAATCATTAAATTAAAACTGCGAAAAGGGATTTTTCTTATTTTTCCTTTGATCTTTTTCCCGGGCGGATTGAATGCCGATTTCTCCGCGTGTCATTTTACCGATAAGTTCGATCAAATCCTTGAATCCGTCAAGCTTGCCATTCTCGATTTCGTTTTTATCAAGGCTGCTTTTAAGCCTTCCGCGGGCGAACACCATATCCGCTTCCCATGCCGGGCAGCGGTCTGTAAGGCCGTCGCCGAGATATATTGTGAAAAACCCGCTTTCCCGGAATTCTATCACAGTCAAAGCCTTGCACTCATGGCATTCCCTGCATTCAGGGTGCGGGTGCGAGCCGGATTTAATCATTATCCTGCGGCCGTCCTCGACAAGTTCATTGCTCCTGAAAGGGATATATTCGAGGCCGTGTTTCTCCAGAATGGCTCCGATCAGCTGCCGGAAGTTACAGCTGACGATTGTCAATGGGATTCCGCTTTCATTGCAGAATTTCGCGAAGCGGGGGAAATCCTCTCTGATTACTATCTCCTTCAGGACTATTTCGGCTGCTTCAGCGATACCCAGATTGAGGAGCGACATCTCTTTTTCTAACGCCTCCGATCCGCTGATGCCGCCAGCTTCATAGAGGTTTTCGTATCGTTCCCAGTCGGATGGGCCGAAACGGTTCAGCAGGAAAGTCAGACTGTCACGTTCGGTGATTGTCCCGTCGAAATCGGAGATAACGGCAATGCGTTTAAAGCTCATACAGATTTATCTCTGGATATAGGTTTGTGTGATCATTTTGGATTTTTGAGCCATTCCTCGATCTGCAGTACCCTCCAGTGGTCCGGCTTTATCTTCCGAGCTTTTGCATAGGCTTCCATCGCCTTGTCTTTTTCCTGCAATTTATTCATATACAATTCGAAGAGCTTGCAGTAAGTCATGACAAGGGTAGGGTCGCGGGAGAGGATGTAATTATAGACAGCCTCCGCTTCTTTATGCTTGCCCAGCGCTTCCAACGCCTCGCCCCGGAATATCTCCAGGCTCTCCCTATAGATCAGGGTATTTTCATTGAGTTCGTCAATCAGTTTGATGGCATCCTCATATTTTTTATCGTTCAGAAGCTTCAATATGCTGAATACCTTCGCGGCCTTCTCCGCCTCGATAGTCTTTTTGTTTCCAATCGCGTCGGTGATGGTCTGCTTCAGTTCCTGGATATTTTTGTTATTATAATAATCACGAAGGGCTATCATATCCTCTCTTATGCAAAGCATAAGAGCCTGGTAGTAATTCCCGAGCCGGATATGATCCGCCGCAACTGTCATCGCAATTCCGTCGGCAAGAGGGAATTTTTTCAGCGATTCCATTGTTATCTCGAGGGATTTGCCATAATTCTTGTTTTTTCTGTAATAGCCGGCATAGGTCACATAATCGAGGGCGCTTGCATTTCGGGGGTTGGACTTAAAAACATTTTCGCAGATCCGGAGACCTTCCTCGAATCTATCCAGGTAAAAATATACCCGGCATTTAAGCAGTCCCAGGTTGAAGTAATTTTTATCGGCTTTCTCGATCTTTGAAATATATTCGAGGCTCTTTTTCCAATCCTCGGTATCCGCGGAATTCCCGGCGGCATTGTTATAAAAATTGTTAAGAAGGGCGCTATCAACCTTCAGATACCTTTCCTCCAGTCCGAATCCGGCATCGAACCGGTCCTTCGCTTCTATATTATTTCCTTTTTCCGACAATATGGAGGCATAATACAAAACGGCCGCTTTTTCACGAGGATAAAGGCGAACCCATTCCGACGCAAGCTGCGCGGCATCTTCAAGTCTGTATGCCTTGGAAAGCTTGACGAAACCATCATAGAAACCGTCGAAAAGCGCTTTTTTTTCTTGGTCAGTGAGGCTCTCGATAGATATTATTTTCGATGTGATCCGTCCGGCTTCTTTGATGTTGCCGCCTTTTAAATAAACGATGGCATCCGTCAGGGTTTTATCTTTTTGTGAGTTACCGATAGGTGTTTTTTGTTCTTCCGCAGCGAAGATTGGAGCAGACGTATCCAATGCAAAGAAAAAACCCGATAGCATCAATACGATGAAAGTTTTCATATTTTTCATTTTTTCTCTCCAAGTAAAAAATGAATTGCCGTATAAGATTAATATAATACTCTATAATCAGCAAGGGTAACCGCTGTAGATGATGATGTGCCGGTCTTGAAATATCTTCATATTGAAGGAGTATCATTTTTTAAATTGAATAAACGCCGCGATTGATTATAATAAGTAAACAATCCGAGAGATTACGAAACCGGCCGTACAGGGCTGAGCTGCAGGAGAGTGATTAAGGATGTATATCAATTCCCCAGATAAAAAATACCGGGAATCCGGGCAACGGGATATGGATACGGATCAAACGATTCCAGCTGAAATTATACGCAGTCCTCATAATGTAAAAATCATAGCAATAGCAGCCGCTATTATTCTTGTAATCGCCTTATTGCTTGTCCTATTGATGAAAGGCGGCGATGACCAGGCAAAGTCGTCACTTTCAACAAGGAACGAGGTTGGGCAAACCTATGTCGCGAACTCACCGGAGATGATCGGTGTGGAGAGCGGAACGGCGGTTATCGGAACGGATCAATTTCCCGAAGATAGGAATTCGCCAGTGAGGAAACTCGAAATGGATAGTTTCCATATCTCGAAATATGAAGTTACAAATCGTCAATATATGGAATTCATCCGAAAAACAGGGCATCAACCACCCTCAGGCGAATTCTGGCCTGCGGGACACTTCCGGTCCGGCGAGGAGGATTTTCCGGTCGTTGGTATTTCCCGCGACGACGCATCGGATTATTGCAGGTATTACGGGATGCGGCTGCCGACCGAGGAGGAATGGGAATTTGCCGCGAGGACAGGCGAGGGGAGTTATTTCCCCTGGGGCGATGCGGTGGATTCTTCAGGCGGTAACATTGCAAGCGGCTATCCGGTTAAAGTGGGTGAAAGCAAAAGAGATGTTAATGCGATCGGAGTTCACGACCTTGCGGGGAATGTCCGGGAATGGACATCGTCGGAAGCCGATATGAAAAGCCAGCAAGGATACACTGTCCGGTTCTATGTCATCCGCGGTGGCAGCTGGGAAAAACTGAGCGGGATCGAAAACGCCCGCTTTACGAACAGGGGATTCGTTCGCGAGGGCGACGTCCGAGCGGGCAGCAACGCACTTGGATTCCGATGCGTGGTGGATGAACGATAAAGCTTATACCTTTCTATATAATTTCTGCTTGACAATAGTAATCTACCTGTCTATTATTCGGCTTCACCATTAAGACAAGGCTGAATGGAGGAAGTAAATGGCGCACACGAAGTCAGCGATCAAAAAGATCAGACACGACGAGAAAAGAAGATTAATAAATAAAGGTAATAGCGGCAAACTGAGAACCGGGATAAAGAAGTTCCGTTCCCTGCTTGAGCAAAAAAACAAGGAAGAGCTCCAGAAAGCATTGCCCCAAACTCTTTCGCTTATAGATAAATCGGTTCATAAAAAAACGATTCTGCAGAATACCGCAGCAAGACTGAAAAGCCGCCTCACCAAGCATTACAACGATATCGTCAAGGAAACGGCGGAAAAACCTTCAGGCGAAAGCAAGAAAGACTGATTTTACATAAAATTTGATTATTCTTTCGGGCAGGGTTTCAAACCCTGCCTGTTATTTTTGATAGCATCGACGCTACGATTGAAACACATATTTGTTTGAAAGGCTTATAGATAGGAAATAATGATGCCGGGCGAGAGAACAGCGAGAGAGAATAACAGAACTTGAATCCTCTGAGCCAGCCTTGCGTCTTTGATCAATCTCAGTTCTGTCTTCAGACCGGCGATATACAGATCATTAAGCGATACATTGCCATCAAACAATGCTTTATCTATGACCTTCATCATTTTTCTCTCCGTTTTCTTATGGAAAGAATACGGTATCCGAGGTTGACAGGTTGTAAGGAATTTCAACGCTGATCGAGCTATGTGCTTCTTTTCATCCCGGGCTGCCTGGATTGGGTCCGGGGGGAAGAAAGCAGGTAAAACGTCGCTCGCGCTGCGCAGCCTCTTTGTTCTAACAACGAAAAGCTCATTTCTCCACGATTCGAGCAGATGAACGGTCTCGTGTAAATCTGCGGCTGATCGTAATCCATAGTTTTTCATCGGTGTCCTCTTCTGACGCTTCTTTTTCCATGTAATATTATATATTACTATTTATCTATTATCTACATTAATATATAATATAATATTTCGGATTTTCGCTAGAATTTGCCCATAATCTCTTACAAAACGAAGTGGCGCGTAAGATACCGATAGTGACATCCTCCCCGCTCGATTGGAACCGTTTGATCGCTTTATCGCCGGCTATTTTGATAATTGCATTATTAGTTCTATTGTAATAAAGTTTTCGCCTATGAACTATAAATTATATGCTTTCTTCTGCAATTTATTCATCCTGACGCTCGGAGTTGCTGCCACGATCACCCAGGTTCTCAATATAAGGGAATTTCTGGTAATCTTCTACGGCAACGAACTGGTCATAGGCATGGTCTTGGGTGTATGGCTGGCGGGCATCAGTATCGGCGCATTGATCGGGTCTTCCACGATAGACAACATTGCGCGGCCCTACAATTTTCTTTACCCGATCGCAATTATTTATATTGTATTGCTTCCGATAAACATCGTTTTCATCCGTTCGATAAGATATATTTTTACAATCGAAGCCGGACAAATCTTCCCTCTCGGCACAACAATTCTTGCCGCCGGCATCTGTCTCGCGCCGCTGGGCGCGATAATCGGATTTCTTTTCCCCTTGTCTGTCAGGGTTTACCGGGATAAACACTATGATGGTGCTGTCATTATAGGCAGGGTGTATTTGATCGAATCGCTGGGCTCGCTCTTCGGAGGGGCGCTGTTCACTTATATTCTCGTCAATAATTACAATCCTTTCAGAATAATCGCTCTAACTGGTATTGTCTTTCTTCTGCCTGTGTTGGCGCTTATCCTTCTGGACAGGCAGAGGCTCCGCAAATGGTTTTGGGGCATCACAGCGACCGCGGTCATCACAATCCTGATGCATTCTATACTTAGCCCTGTGGCGGCTAAAATGGATAGAGAGACCTGGAAAAGGAGATGGAAGGGATTAAACACCGGCAGCGAACTGGTGTTCAATGCCGATTCCAAATACCAGAACATCGCCATTGCCGAGAGCCGAAACGAATACCAGCTTTATTTAAACTGCAACTATACAGGCAGCTTCCCCGATCCCTCCTTCGTCGCGCCATTCGCCCACCTGGCTCTGTCCGCGCATCGCAAACCCGACAGGGTGTTGATTATCGGCGAAGGTATGCCGCAAATTATCAATGAAGTGATGAAACATCCTGTGAAAAAACTGGATTATGTCACGATGGACCCCATGCTTCCCGCCTCGATCCGCTTATATTCAAAAAAAATATTTGACGGCCGGGTCAAGATGCATTTCCAGGAAGGACGGGAATACGTTAAATCAATTATGGGGAAAAAAACGATCAGGTACCAGCTGATTATCTATGCGATTCCGGAGCCTGAGACGGCGCTTCTGAACCGCTATTACACTACTGATTTTTTCAGCGACCTGAAGCAAATTCTTGCTTCAGACGGGATGATTGTGCTGAAAGCGACCGCTTCCTCCGTTCACGCCGGGAAAATTACCGCAACATATGCCGCTTCCATATATAAAAGCCTTAAAATTGTTTTTCCAATAGTCCGCCTCGCTCCGGGAGAAGAAACGGTGTTCTTTGCGGGTACAGATCAGGCAAAGATTAATTTGAGTCCTTCATTACTGAAATCAAGGTACAAGGAAAGGGGGATACACCTGGATTACTTCAATCCTTATCAATTCACTCATATGCTCTCCGCCGAGAAAATCCGATTCGTCACCGAACAGCTTCAAAAACAGAAAGGGATCGGAGAAAACACCGACTTGAGACCTGTAACATATTACCTCAACCTGATCCTATGGGACAGCTATTCAGGTTCACAGCTCGGATGGATGTTTCGAAGATTATACATATATGGACATCGGATATTGATCCCAATAATCACAACATTTGCGATTGCCTGGATCGTCTTTCACACATACAAGAAAAATAAATTCGATATTTCCAATTACCTCTACATTATGTTCGCCACCGGCTTATGGAGCCTCACCGAGATGCTGACAATCATTTTTCTTTATCAGAATCATTTCGGGTATATTTATAGCGACATCGGTATTCTTGTGGGGCTTTTTATGTTCGGATTGAGCCTGGGCAGTTATTTTACAAGCCAGGTTTTAATCGAGAAACCTGAGCTGAACGCGCCAAATGCACTAATCAAAAGTGAGTTACTGATCATCGGGATCATCACTCTCGAACTTCTTCTGCTGATACCCGGGCTTTATGATGACAAGGCTATTTTCATTGCTCTCATCCTTCTCTGTGGAATCGGCACTGGAGTTCAGTACCCGCTGATCAATAAAGTGCTGATCGAAGGCGGTTTCACAACCGGAAAAACCGCTGGGGTAATAGATAGTATGGACCATCTGGGAGCTTTCCTCGGAGCAATAGCGACAAATATAATCCTGATCCCGCTCTTTGGGGTCGCTCAGACCCTGTTAATCTTGCTTATACTTAAAGCTGCAGGAACTATTCCGTTGTTTATAAATCGCTCCTGACAGCGATCGGAGTCTGATTCAACGGACACGATCACCGGCATTATTTTCGGGTAAGATAGAATAAGATGCCGAAAAAGTGCGAAATGCTCCCGCAAAGCACAAAGATATGCCAAACCATATGATGAAACGGCATCTTTTTCAGTGCATAAAAGATAATGCCGAGCGAATAGCTTAATCCGCCGATTATCAGCCAGGACAACAGACCGATTGGAACGGCACTGAGAATCGGTTTTATTGCAATTACGACGATCCATCCCATCGCAAGATAAATAATTACCGAGATTATTCTGAACCGCCCTTTCGCTACAGCCTTGAATATGATGCCCCCTATCGCGAGCGTCCATATCAAAGCGAACAGTATCCAGCCGACGGTCTCTCTTAGCGCGACAAGGGTTACAGGCGTATAAGTGCCGGCTATCAGGAGGAAGATTGCGGAATGATCAAGATAGTGGAAAAAATTCTTCGCCTTCGGATTTGTGAGACTATGATAAAGTGTTGATGCGAGATATAAAATTATCAATGTCACCCCATATATACTAAAGCTGACAATCCGCCAGGCGTCTCCGTACAATGACGCCAGGACAACAAGCAGAACAAGAGCGGTAATGCTGAATGCAACCCCGATTCCATGAGTAATGCTGTTTGCGATCTCCTCTCCCAAGCTCTGAACCCGGAGGGGTTTAAGCTTTACCGACAGCTCTCTTATACTTTTATATCCGTTTTTTTGCATTTTCATCACTCCAACGTAGATTTTAATACCATTCCCAGCCCTAAATCAACAAAGTAAAAAAGGCCCGTTCACAAGAACAGGCCTTATGGAGTGGGTTTAGGGAAGGCGGAAAAAACTATTTGCTCTCCCCAAATCACGGGAGGATGTCTTTGTCCTTATAGGCTTTCTCGATTCTCGTAAGCGCCACGATAATTGCCGAAAGCCGCCAATCCATTTTGTGCATTTTTGCCGTATCGCGGACATCAATATAAGCGCTTATTATTTTTTTGCGAAGCTTACTGTCAACCTCTTGAATGTCCCAAAATTCGTTTCTTTTATTTTGCCGCCATTCGAAATAGCTGACGATCACGCCTCCCGAATTGCATAAAATATCAGGTATTAAGGCGATCCCCCTGTCGCGGAGAACAGCATCGCCGCCAGGATCGGTCGGCATGTTCGCCCCTTCCGCGACAAGCCTTACATCGAGCAGCAGAGCTGTCTCACTCGTAATCTGGTTTTCCACTGCGGCAGGGATGAATATATCAGCTTTTGTGGACATAAATGTTTTGTGATCAATACGGGTTGAATCCGGATATCCGGAGACACCCCGGTTTGATTTTACCCAATCATACAGTGCATCGGGATCTAATCCGTCTATATTCCTTATCGCCCCCGTCATATCCTCAACCGCGACAATTCTTGCACCGAGGAGTTTCAAGAGTCTCGAAACCCAGGATCCCACACAGCCGTACCCCTGGACAATGACGCCGGCGCCGTCAAGCTTGAAATTATTATCGGCTGCCCATTGTTCTATGCAATATACGATTCCCTGGGCAGTTGCCTTTTCACGCCCCTGGCTTCCGCCGGATTCAAGCGGCTTGCCGGTGACGATGTGGATGTTGGCATTCCGTTGTTCACGAGGCATCATAGATAAATAAGTATCCTGGATCCATGCCATCACCCGGGAATTCGTATTTATATCGGGGGCGAGGATATCGTATTCCGGCCCTATATTATTCCTTAAAGCATAGGTCAACCGCCGTGTAATACGTTCCATCTCGCCGATAGAAAAAGCCTGGGGATCTATATTCAGCCAGCCTTTTGCGCCACCGAAATGGATATTCGCAACCGAGCTTTTCAAGGTCATCCAAACAGCGTGCGCTCTTATCTCCTCAAAAGTTGCATCTTGATGAAATCTTATACCGCCCTTGAATGGACCAAGCGCATCATTATGCTGAACCCTGTATCCGGTGAACAACCGAATTTCCCCGTCATCCATCTTGACGGGAAAATTGACAACCACTTCACTTGTCGGTTTCTCAAGAATTTTTCGAATCTTCGGATCCAGATTTATTATGTCGGCGGCTTCGTTGAAGCGCGTCCTAACTATTTCAAACAATCTATTTTTTTGAGCTGTAAGCTTCTCTTCCGTTACCGGTTTCGCCAAATAATCCTCCTCGCGTTCTGTGTCTATTGAATAATTGCTGCTTATCATTTTTCTCTGCCTTAATTAAATAAGGTTCCTCTCAAGAATTTGTGCAAGAATTTCTTGAGAAAAGTTGAATAAAATGAATGATACCCCACACTTACGAGTATTTTAGACATTTTTGAAATGGGGGTATCATTTACAGAATGCTGCGCATTTCATGCTTGTTGAAATACTAGTAAAAAGAACTTTATCTCTCAAGTCTTTTCGTGTTTCCAGGGTTGAGGAAGGTGTTGACGGTCTTGAAATTATGATAATTGCCAACCGTCGCTCGCTTCCTGTTTGCAGTTGTTGCGGGCGGAAGCGTCCGCTGGCGATACCCTTCGTCCCCGCCGCTGGCGTCATGTGAAGCTCTGGGGCATTGAGACTTTTATCGTTTACTCTCCCCGCCGGGTAAAGTGTCCTATATGTGGAATCAGGGTTGAACGGATTCCCTGGAGTATGGGAAAGAGCCGGTTGAGCCTGCCGCTGATTTCGGTTTTGCAGACCCTTGCGCGGTACATTTACAGAATGCTTCGCATTTCGTGGGGAGGAGTAGCGAGGCTTTACGGCGTTTGCTGGAACACAGTCCGAGCAGCGGTGAAGGCATCTGTCGAATACGGTCTGGCGAATCGTCAGATCGAAGGGGTTGTTTATATAGGCATTGATGAGATCGCGCGCAGAAAAGGCCACCGATATGTTACGAACATTTATGACCTTACAGATAAGCGCCTCCTGGCAACCGCGCCCGGCAGGGATGAGATTTCTTTGTATAAGTGTTTCAAGGAACTTGGTAAGTCATTGATGAGTAAGCCTTTAGTGATATGCTGCGATATCTGGAAATCGTATCTGAAGATTATTCGTGAGGACCTGCACACCGATACCGTCGTTGTATTCGACCGGTTTCACATAGTAAGCAACCTGCTTAAAGCGGTTGACGAGGTACGCCGGGAAGAGTACCACGATAATAAAAAGTCGAATCCCGGACTACTCAAGCGCACCCGTTACCTCTGGTTGAAGAATCCCGAGAACCTGAAGCCTGCCGAGAAACAACGACTGAGTGGGCTTGAGAAGCTGAATCTGAAAGTCCACAGAGCTTATTTGCTTAAGGAAGCATTGCGCGAACTATGGGAGTATAAAAGCAGGGAAAAAGCAGAACTGTTCCTGAAAAAATGGTTCTGGTGGGCAACACATTCGAGATTAAAACCGATGCGAAACCTGGCTTGGTCTCTGAAAAAACATAAAGAGAATATCCTAAGCTGGTTCGATTACCCGGTGAACAATGGACTTGTCGAAGGTCTGAACGGAAAGGCAAAGGCCGTGATGAGAAGGGCCTATGGATACAGAACCTTCGATACCCTCAGGCTCGCGCTCCTTCATAACCTCGGAAAACTCCCAGAACCGCAATATTCAACCCACAGATTCTTATGAGGAGCCTAAAAATATGTCCATATGGTTTTATTTTGAGTAAGTGTATCCTGGTTACGGTAAATTTGTTCCAGCTTAAGTCTCGTTCTGTGGAGTTTATCCTGAACTTGATTCAGGGCTCCCCTCGGATTCAACAAGCGCTAATTTTCAAAAACCGCGAGACACTTACATCTGAAAAAATGTAATTTATCTTACAGAATTATTTTGGTTCTTGTATAATACTCTTTATGGATAATATAGAAAACAGAAACAATACCTGCAATTAAGGAGTTAATCGATGCGAAAAACCTTTTTATTCTTCTTGTTTTCAGTAAGTATTATATCAGCCGCTTTTTTTGCAGCAGCTCCCAACGGTTTTTGCCAAGCGAAATCCGACCTCGTCGCGCGCATAAAGTGTCTGGGCAGCGCAATCGCCGGTCAGGACTTGGGAACTTCCATAATAATCGAACTTGGCAACACAACAAATGTCCAGGCAAACACGATTGGCATTGATATAGTTCTTTCAAAAGATACGGTGATCCCGCTCAAGGCAGCCGTATTCCAGCCCAATTGGAGTGAGGATGTTTTGCTCAAAGGCGGACGGGAATTCGTTGAAAAAATTGGCGGAATGAGTACAATAACCGTCCCATTAAAAGGCGCAAATACAATTCCTGCCGATACTCCCACTGGTTTATACTACATCGGAGTCTTTGTTGATTCGACAAACAACAATTCGGAAACAAATGAAAGAAATAATACCGCGATCTGCCCAATAAACATCTTAGGCAAGGATGCGCCAACCCCTCCCGAAGATTCAAATCAATCGCAAAAACCCGATCTGTCTGTGGGCAAGATTTGGATCACACCTCTCCGGCTCTTTACCGGAAGCAGGACCTCGCTCCATTGTTCATTTCAGAATGTCGGCGCTGACCTAAAAGGAACCTGGAAGATTGTCTATCTGATTGACGGAGTTGAAGTCTATACTCAGAATTTCGGAGATATCGCTGCCGACGTCTCTCAAGATCCATCCGCTCCCTGGACCGCGACAAACCCCGGTATTCATAAATTTGGCTGTATCCTCGATCAGGGAAACAACATCCAGGAATCGAGCGAGCGCAACAACAAGGCCATAATGGAATTCAGGGTCCATCCGAGGGGTGCACTTCCTATCGCAAACCCAAAATAATAAGATAGAGTTTTGCAAAACCTGCAAATTTGTTATTCTGATGCATATTTCGAAGGGATGCAGGGGAAGCATTTATAAGCTTTTTTACGGGTTTCCTGCAGAGGCTTTCTTCATCGTGAGGACAAACTATGGAAAACATCATTCTTACCAGTCAATCTATAACGATCGGGAACCTCACGCTATCTCGAAACGCAATCGAGAAAAGCCCTGCTGCTGTGACTTCTAATGACACTGATCCGGAAGCTCCTGATGCATTAAGTTCCGATTACGCTACTGATGTAATCACCGGTGCATTCACAACAACTTTCGGTGACTCAAGCGTGATTATCAGGGGAACGAAGACGAATGCCCTTATTTTGATATTTATAATTGAAAAGATAAAAGGCTGATTTTTTTAATTACCTTCAATATACCATTACCTCCTACTTGTCAGGGTAGGAGGTTTTTTTATTTATTCAATAATCATACCGCTTTATTCATACGTTAACTGGAAAACCTCATCAAGGATAAACCACGAGTATAGATATCTTCAAATGAACGGAGAATAGTATCTTGTTAAAGATTATCCAGTAATTTATTCCACTTATTTTCGTTTTATTTAATTTCATCCGGCCTGATGTAGAAGCTGTTTCCGACGGTTATGGATTCGAACGGTGGTTTGGGCTCCGCATTCGGTCCTTCTTTCGTCCTCAATGTCACATCATATACCCTCGCGCGCTTCAACGGTTGTTCCCTTTCCAGTTGAACCGCCACGAATGCCGGCAGGCCGTATTGAATCGGTTTTCCGAGTATATCGGTCGCCTGGACGGACCAGCTGCCATGAATGGAAACACCGAGCGGGGTCCTCGGTTGATCTTCAGGTCCGCTTCCTTTGGGACGCGCTCCCCAACCCTTATCATTTCGGAAGAAGGAGAGCGCCGCATCCGCTTCACCGCCCTTCGAATTGCCAGGCCAATCTTTTGCATCTATCTTCGCTTCGAGCTTTTTTCTGTCCTCAGCGATCGAACGATCCACGGCTTCTTTTGCTGATAGAACCATCGAATTGCCCGAATCGAATTGAGAAGCCAGGCCGGTCCATTCTTCTAATGTTTCATACATCCCTTCACGAGCAAAATCGTGCATCTCCGGAAGCCTTTGCATCATTTCGTTCAGTTTTTTGACAAGGTCTTCCGCGGCAAGCCTCCTCGCTTCCCCTATTTTATTCAAACCGTCAGTCAGCGCTTCGAAGGGGTAGCTCGGTCTGTCGTTCCCGGAATATCCTCCGGATTTCGCGTTATTATCAATTTCATCCCTTGTAGAGCCATATTTGGATGAAAATTCGTCCAGCCGCTTTTTAAGATTCGCTCTTTAATTTTTCTCAAATCCCTCAATCGCGCTTAATATTTTTTTCATAGGTTCGAGGTCGTTATAATGGGGTACCGATGCCAGATTGAATATATCCAACAGCCTATCGTGTTCAGCTTTCAATGCGGCGATATCGGCATCCACCTGCACGGATTTTTCCGAGGCGGCGCTTATATCCGAAAAAGCGCCGGATTTGGCTGTCGCACAGCGGGCTTCGATCTCTGCAATTTTTTTTACTCCTTCGTCGAAATCCGGATGAGCGCTGACGCCCTTTCTGGCCGCTTCACTTTTCGCGGATGCAAGATAATCTTTTGCACCTTTGATATTTTCATCTATTCTCTTCATCAAGGATTCTTTTTGATCAACCGGGGCGGTGATGAGATCCTGCAGGTTTCTATCTGCAATCCTTAAACAATTCTGCATATCCTGCATCGGTTTTCTGGCGTCATACGGCAGCTGCTGGGGTTTCGCCCCAGCGGCAACCGCTATTGGAGCCGGCGCTCCGCCGGCAGTCAGAGGTTTTTGGAGCCGTTTTTTGATATCACCTTTTAATTTTAAATATTTCGCTTCATTACCCTTTATCTGAGGATTCTGCGGTTCCGCAGCCTTCACCTGCTCAATCAATTCTCCTGTCTTCGTAATGATCTGCATAGCTTCGTCGGCCTTGCCGCTGAACATCAGACGTTCGGCTTTCCTCAAATCGTTGCCGATCTGCACCAAAGCGTTCTTGATTTCGTTTTCGTTCATTGATCCCCCTCATTTTTCTTGTATATTGCATATTTAATCATTAAAAGTCAATGGCAATCTATCCTGCCAAACCTTGATGAAGATTTCTTAAATTTATTCCTTACAACTATCCCTCGACTGGCGCATTGCGACTATTTATGAAGCATAAAAATAAACGCGGCTTCCGTTCAACCGGAAGCCGCGGAAAAATTATAGTTACTTTTACTTCTATGACAGTGGTACTTTTTTTATCGGGCACGGCTTGATCGTCAGTGTCTTTTTATCCGTGTTATAGACACCACTGGCATCTTGCGATTCCGCTGTAATGTAAATATAGATATCCCCGGTAATGCCGGCTTTTATCTGGAAGTCATCATACGCCAGGATAAAATATTTTTTATTAACTTTTGTTAACAGAAATTTATCACCAGCCCAGTCTATCAGGTTTGAAGTTCCGTCAGCCCAACCGACAGCGAGAGCGGAGAGATTGATCGGAGGCTTTGAGCCGGTATCCAGGCTGGAAACCAATTTACCGGTAACTATTAAATCGCCCGGAGGAATAAAGCCAAAAGTGGCTTTGAATTCGAATTTCAATTTGCATTTTATAGGCGCTACCGCATGAGTGGGGCTCAAAGGTATTTGCTTGTAGCAGCTTGGATCGCTGGTTGCAAGCGTGATTTTCCAGACCGCTTTCTTTTTAACTATTGGTTGGTCGGAGATCTGGGAAATTCCCATCGAACAGAACAGTGCAAAGACGAGAAACCCGAACAGAACGATTGACGATATTTTTTTCATCTAATCACCTCTTAAAGAAACATACTTTTTGATAAGAGAATAAATTCCGCTTGAAAGAGCTGATAAACATTGTTCTGATGATCTTCCTCGCACTATCATTATTCCCTCAATCTTTGCTAATATTAGAGCTTTTTTTAAACTTAAGATGTAAGCGAGATTACAGTATTGTTATTTTTTATAAAATGACGGAATTGAGAGATAAGTGATAAAAAATATCACTCGTTCCAAAATGTCTTATCTTTTTAATCCGGTATCGAATGTTCAGAAATGCTTTTGGAAATATCTCCGGTTTTCTATTCGGCAATTCTAATATTCAGGATGGTAACTTCTTTCGGAACGAGCAATCTCAGAGGAGGCCCAACATAACCCGCTCCGGGGGATGTGAACAGGACAGTGTGTCCTTTCTTGTAGAAGCCTTTGGGATATGGGGTTATCAATCCGGCGAAGAGATTTAGCGGGAATGTCTGTCCGTTGTGCGTGTGGCCGGCAAGAACAAGGTCGAACCCGGCTTCAGCCGCAGCGGGCAGGATTTCCGGTCTGTGTGAAAGAAGTATCCTCAGATCAGATTCCGGGGCACCATCGAGAAGATTCTGAAACCGGGCCGGGACGCTGAATCTCCATGGTCCGCCCCCGCTGTCACTGATGCCGGCGATGAGTATCCTCATCCCTTTTACCTTTAATAGTGCCCGTTGGTCATCGAGGACGGTTATCCCCGCCCTGCGGATTGCTGAAAGCCAATCACCCAGCCCCCAAAGCGCTTCATGATTGCCGCTGACGAAATATACAGGCGCGTTTAAATCCGAAACCAGCTTGAGGTATTTCTTATTATATCGAGCTTTGCCATCGGCGAAATCCCCGGTTATGACAATCAGATCAGGCTTGGCGCTCCTGATTTTTTCAATTATCTTCTTTAACCATTCGCCGTCTAAAAGCGGATTTATGTGCAGATCGCTCAGATGGGCGATTCTGATAGATTTAGCGAAAGATATGCCCCTTCCGATATCTACTTTCCTGATCTCCAAATCCGGTTGGTTCACAGCCTGAATGAACCCGATAATAAACAGCAGAAAGGCTGCTATGAATATACAGATACTTCTATACGTTTTAAACTTGATCTTCGATGAACCGGAAACATCCCGCCTTTGAACCGGTCTTTTAAATATCAATGCAACACCGATCCAGATCGTTTTCAATAGTTTAGATAGAGCCAGAAACAGATCAGAAAAAAATACGGTGAGCAAGAGATAGGCTATGAATCCCAACAAAAAACTTGTTACAGTATAAACTATCACTGAGGGAACCATCGTCTCCGATGATCTCATCAGGACGAAAAAAATCACCGGGAAAGTAAAGGTGCTGACGAAAATAAAAGCGGCAATCGCGATCTTCAAGCCTTTGCTGAAGGAAGTATTGCGGGTCAGGCGGCGAAAAAGGTAATAAGTTAAAAGTAGTACAAAGATGCCTGTGCGGATTATTCGCCCTGCAGGCGCGTGTGCCTCCATCTTCAGGTGCATACTCAGAAGACTGATCAAAGATGACAGCATAAGCCCCCTACCTAATCAATATTTCAAAGAAGATATTATAACGGAGACGGCCGGATTCTCCAAATATTGGTAGCTCATTGATTTGCTGCAAATATAGAATGTTGTGGGCAATTTTGAAATCAGCTTAAAATAACTTCCGAGAACAGTTTAAATATTTAACTAAACGAATCTTATTCCGTAATGTTGTCAACATATTCCTTAAGTTACCGGTCAACCCGAGATATCAAAGCGCATTATTTTTTCGTAAAAATATTATCAGAAGACAGAAAAATATCATCAAAAGCACTGGCCGGAGCGTTAGCTTCGTGAACAATCTGGCATGTAAATCTGATGGTTTTGAATCGAATTTTTTAAAAAAGCCGATAAACCGAAAGTAGATTATAGTCGAACAAATAAGCGATCCCGCAATTATGTTTCCATATAAAGGATATTCATCAAAAATTCCGGTAAAAACAGATTTCCCGAATAGATTCAAGACCCAGGCAATCGCCGATGTTGAAATGATTAAAAGAATTGAAAGCAAAGGCATATCCTTGATCTTCAATAGCCCAAATATCATGCCGTTTAAAAGAGCGGCTATTGAAATCGGGATCAGAAAATTCTGATGCAGGAAGTCGAATCGGTCTATTGTAAAACGATCAAAAAGCAATTCGATGGAAAGAAGATATATTCCGATCAGTATTCCCAGACAAACGAAGCGCGTGAGAATTTTGGCGAACAGAATCCTCGTCCTGGGAACGGGCAGACATAGAAGATATTCCCAGGCGTGGTCCTCCGCTTCGAATTTATACATCTTTGAGGAGTAATCGAAGCTGATCCAGAGGATGACTAATCCGAACACTGAAACTCCCGCCTCCATGTAATCAAAATCTATTCCCAGGAATAAGGTGTTTATAAGCCAAAAAAGTGGAATCAATCCAAGGCTGGATAATTTAATCAATGTCGGACCTATAATGTCCCTGAATTCCTTTCTTATCATTTTTTCTGTCTCCTCTTTCTTCCTTCTTTTCCAATGTTTCCCGGTTTTTATCCGGTTCGGGCGGGTTTTCCGGAATAAAAAATACTTGCTTCAGAAAAACAATTTTTCCATAAGCTTAAGCAAGGCAACTAAAGCCAAGCTACGCGGCCTTGTGAAATCTGGCAGAGGTATTATCAGGGATTTCAATATGTTGAAAACAAGCCGCTTGATCATGCTTTGTCACTCCTCCTCCTCACGCCTTTTATTTCGCCCCATTATTGATAACCAGGGAGGCAACCGCCGCGATGATGAATATCAACAGCATCGGTACCGCTCTGAACGCAAACCTCTTTACATGCAGCTGTTCCGGCTTCAGGTCGAACCGCGTGAACACGGGAGAAAAACTCAGCCAATATATCAGCAGAATAACGCCAGAGCTTATCCAGAAACAAGGGGCTACTCCCTCTAACCAGAATTCGTCCTTGCTGATGTCTATGAAATTCGCAACCAAACCGACAGCCCCGCCCATCACCGCATAGAAGGATATGATTACAAATACCTTCATGAAAACATTTTTATGGCCGATCAGCCCCAGGATGAAACCTAAGATCAAAAGAGTGAACATAACTATCGGCAGCACCGCTGGATGAATGAACAAACTGTACCCATCCGCAAAGACGTCCCTCCCGGAAGGCTGGATCACCAGAAAGACGACATAAAGAACCGCGAGAATCGAAATCCTTGGACCCAGCTTCCATCCGATTATGCTGTATCTCGATACCGGCAGGCTCAACAGATATTCCATTGCATGATCCCGCGTTTCATTTTGGAAAATAGTTGTCGTGTAGATCAATGTAATTATTGAAATCACCATCCCAAATCCCATCACGGAAACCACTTTGTAATCCAGGCCGATTCCGATCAGCAGATGGTCGAGAGTATAAAATATCGGTATGACCAACAGGAAAATGAGGACCATCAGGGCTTGCCGCCCGCTTTCCATAAACTCTTTCTTAAACATATTCCCCTCCGATGAAGGCTGTAACGATGTCTGTCAAATCCAAATCCATAACCTTACCCTTCACTGCCGGTCTGTGTGCCTTTTCATCATAGGGGTAAACGAAGTATTCTGTGCAGTCCTCCCGCGGTATACTGAGGATAACCGGCAGACCGTTAAGCGGTTCTGAAGAGACAACTTTTTTAACCTTTGCCTTCAGGCTGTCCAAGTCGCTATCAACAGCCACTTTACCGTCCTTCAACAGGATTACGCGGTCCGCAATGTTCTCCACGTCGTGGAAGTTCAGATTCACCATCACGACTGTGATCTTCCGCTCCGATATCAGACCGATCACTTTTTCCAGGAAAACCTTCCTTAGGTACGCATCTATTGAATGAATCACCTCGTCTATGAGCAGGACCTCCGGTTCGATCGCAAGAACGAGGCTCAAGAGAAAGATCGTCCTATGCCCCCATGAAAGTTCCTTCACGCGTTGATGCATTCCGATCTTCGTATGTTCAAGAAGCGAATAGTCGAATTTCTTGATCCCGTACATCCTCATATGCAGCTCTATCATCTGCGAAACCTTGAGGCTTTCGTATAGGCTGATTTTGTCCGAGATGAAACCGATCTTGAACCTGGGATCTACCGGCATCCCGGGACCGAACGTGATGTTTCCGCCGTCCGGCAGGAGAACGCCCGCGATCAAACGCAGAAGCGTACTCTTTCCCACCCCATTGATACCGGTCACGAGACAGGTTTGCCAGTCCGGTATTTCGAGGTTGAAGCCCTCGAAAATCTTTTTCTTGCCATAGCCGAATGTCAGATTATCTATCTTTATCATCGCTTCCTCCGTTGTTCTTTTTTTCCGATGAATCATCCTTGTTCTTCAACTCCGTGATCATATCCTCTATGGAATAGCCGAGGTCAGACGCGGATGTTATGTAGTCGTCCGTCACCTGCTCGAAGAGCTCGTGTTTTTCCTTCTGTGCTCTTCCGGCCTCGGCGGATACGAAGTAGCCCGTGCCAGGCCGCGAGGCGATAAATCCCTCCACCTCGAGCTGGTAATATACCTTCACGATCGTATTGGGGTTTATCTTCAATCTCACAGCCAATTCGCGTATCGAAATCAACTTATCGCCCTCCTTCATATTGCCCGAAAGGATCGCGAGCTTGATCTCCCTCTTCACCTGCTCGTAAACCGGCACCGCCGACTTCGGATTGATCTTTATATTCATAAATTCCTAATCATCTTCCGACTGTACTACTATTCTATAACAGTAATACGCTTTGTCAAGCTAAAAGTTCCATCGGCGGGGAAGAAATTTGATAAGATTTCAACGGTTTCCAATCCACTTCCATCTCCCTTGAAAGAATATCGGTCTATACAATTGGGAATAATGGGGGCTCCATCTATATTTTTTGACTCTGAATTATGTTAATATATGTAAAAGTGAGTAATTTGAAATGGATGGTATCAATAATAGGAATATAGTAATTTACGCTTTCTCGGTTGTTCTCCTGTCGCTTATTTTTATTGACAGCGGGCTGGCAGCTGACATGACCGAAAGTGTTGATTTCGTTTTAGATAGTCTTCAGGGGCGCTATACCGGCATGACAGGTTTTTCCGCTGATTTCAAGCAGACTTTTCTCAGCGCCGAAACCGGGACTTCGCTCGAAGAATCGGGTTCTTTAATGATCAAAAAAGGCGGTTTTATGAGATGGGAATACAAAGAGCCTGAAGAAAAGTTATTCATATGCGACGGAAACGATTGTTACCTATATATTGTTGAAGAAAAAATTGTGCAGGTGATCTCTCTGAAGAATATTGATGCCCGTTCAACGCCGATGCTTTTTCTTGCCGGAAAGGGAAACCTGAAAATGGATTTTGAGTCCGAGCTTTTAAATGATAAATATTCAACAGGATCTGACCCTGGATTTTACAGGATGAAAATGAAACCTAAAGGCGAGCAGGAGCAGTTCGAATATATGATCGTAATGGTGGATAAAAAATCCTTTATTATTAAGAGGATTCTCGTTGTTGATCTTCTGGGAAACCAGACTGATTATCTTTTCGATTCGATCAGGGAAATAAATGCCCCGCCCGATTCGAAATTCAGATTCACTCCTCCCAAGGGAGTGGAAATCGTAAAAATTGAGGAATGATAAGATGTTTTCTTTTGATGTCGTGAGCAATATTGATATGAGTGAGATCAAGAATGCCGTCAATATGGCGACGAAGGAAGTGCTTACAAGGTTTGATCTCAAGGGCAGTTCCGCGGAAATCAAAATGGAAAATGAAGAGCTGATTCTCGTCGCCGACGACGAATTCAAGCTCAAATCCGTGAAGGAAATCCTGGAACAAAAATTAGTCAAGAGAGGGGTCTCTTTGAAGGGATTGATATATGCTCCGTTGGAAAAGGCATTCAGCGGAAATGTCCGGCAGAAGGCGAAGCTTCAGCAGGGAATCCCGGCGGAAAAAGCAAAAGAGATGGTGAAGGCGATTAAGAGGAGCGGAATTAAGGTGCAGGTGGCAATTCAAAGCGACCAGCTGAGAGTATCCGGTAAGGCGAAGGATGATCTGCAGGCAACGATCAAGCTGTTAAAAGAAGAATTCAAGGACATTAATCTGCAATTTACCAATTACCGATAGGTGAACTAATGAAAAAAACCGTATTCTCAGTTATTCTTTTAACAGCCATTGCAGGCGCTCTCATCTGCCAAGAGGAGCCATCAACCGAACCAAAAGTTCTGATATACGGTTCGGTAGTTGATCCTCAGGGAAGAGCGGTTAAAGGTTTTTCGGTGAGTCTGATCGTGGAGAGAGAAGTGCTTGATATTTCTACGCTTAAGAGCTCAACCAAGAATAGGAAAGTTTTCACGACTGAAACAGATGCCGACGGTAAATATTATTTTACCTGGAAGCCGGACGATTATTACAACCGATTCTATGTAAATTATATCACTGAAGGCAAGTTCGATGATGTTCAGTTTCTGCCCCCGGCTGAACCGTTGATTGATGTCTCAAAATATGTCGGCAAAGGAAAAAATTTCGAGCATAAACTTATAATTTTCCACAATCTTTCATGGGACAAGTTACAGAAATTGATCGAGGTCTACGGCGGCGAGAGCGACAAGGGAAAAACCCTCCGCAGTTACGGCTTTTTCGAGAAGGAAACCGAGGAGGAAATTGCGGGTGAAAAGTACACATTCTGGTGGTATTATACAAAGGGAAAAACCTTTAAGTTTTCCGGAGAAAAATTGATCAAGGAATATAAATTTCAACCGCTTGAATCGCTGGAAAAGAAAGATTGATGTTACCCATTCCTGGCTCTCTTTTTATAACAGAGAATAGCAAAAAAAAACTGAAATTGGTGGAATCCGAGCTTCTTTCAGGGCTTGAAGGGTCTTTCCCCATAATAAAGAAGATGGCGGCTCACATCTTCGAGGGCGGCGGGAAACGTGTCCGTCCTTTGTTTCTTCTGCTTGTTTCCGAAATGCTCGGATACGAGGGTGATGATGATGTCCGGGTTGCCGTCGCCATAGAATATATCCATACAGCAACCCTTGTCCATGACGATATTATAGATGCGGCAGTATCCAGAAGGTCCCGCGCCACGCTTCATAATATATATGATTCAAACCTTTCGATCCTGTTCGGGGATTATATATATGCCCAGGGCATATCTATCATTAATAATTTCCGGAATCATAAGCTCATGACGGTTTTTTCCATCCTGACCCAGGATATGATAAAAGGCGAAATCTTGGAATCCGAAAACAAACACAATATAAATTTAAGTTATGATGATTACTTGAAAATAATAGACTTTAAAACGGCCGAACTGTTTGGTGGCTGTGGGCAGCTGGGCGCTATTATTTCGGGCGCCGATGATCACACTGAATCCGCTATAAGGTCCGCGGGATTAAAGTTCGGCATGGCATTTCAGTTCATAGACGATCTGCTCGATTTCGATCTTGATGAAGGAGCACTGGGAAAACCGACTTTCGCAGACCTGCAGGACGGCAAGTTGACCCTGCCGTCTTTTTTGTTGATGGAATCCGGCGCGGAGGGGAAAGAAATTGTGGAAACCATAATGAAAGAGAAAGGGTTTATCTCCATCGGGAAGGAAGTTCTTGCGTCAGCGATCGACGATAGAGATATAAAAAATAAGGTCAGGAAAAAAGCCGAAGATCTGATCCTTGAAGCTCTCGATTTGATACATATGCTGCCGATGAATTCCGCACATAAGGCGATTGAAAATCTGGCAGGGAGTTTCATAAAAAGGGAGCATTGAAACAGATGAAACAGGGCGAGGATGTACTTCATGAGGCGCGATATTATGAAAAGAAAGAGGATGGTTCAGTCCAGTGCCTGCTCTGTCCCCATTTTTGCAAGCTTAAGGAAGGAAAAACCGGCATTTGCAGAGGCAGGAAAAATATCGGAGGCAGATTGATCGCGTTCAATTACGCGCGGCCATGCACGATAGCCGTTGATCCGATCGAAAAAAAGCCGATGTATCATTTTCATCCCGGCTCGGCGATTTTATCCACAGGACCCAATGGGTGCAATTTGCGATGCAGGTTTTGTCAGAATTGGGAGATAAGCCAGGAGGAGATAAAAACCTCCTTCGTGCCTCCGGAAAATATGGTTCAGGAGGCGTCGCGCAAAAATCTCATAGGGATATCGTATACATATACGGAGCCGCTGATCTGGTTCGAATATGTGATGGATTGTTCCCGGCTTGCGCATGAAAAGGGGCTTGTCAATGTGCTCGTATCGAACGGGACTATCAATCCCGAACCGTTCAAGGAGCTGGCGCCGCTAATTGACGGAATGAACATCGATCTGAAATCAATGAATCAGGACTTTTATAAAAAAATATGTGGCGGATATCTTGAGACTGTACTGGAAATCATTAAGATTGCATCCGGGACTGGGACGATGATGCTGGAAGTGACGAATCTGCTGATTACCGGTGCAAATGACAGCGATGAGGATATCGAGAAGGTTGTTGATTTTATAGGGAGCGTAAATGATGAGATACCGCTTCATTTTTCCCGCTATTCGCCGAGATTCGAGATGGACAATCCGCCGACCCCGATCGAACGTTTGTTCAAAGCCCGTGAGATAGGTTCCAGGAAATTGAAATATGTTTATCTCGGCAACATTGTGGATGAAAATTCTTCGACAACATTCTGCCCGGGTTGCTCAGAAGTGATCGTAAAGAGAGGTTGGTTCTCGGCGGAAGTTATAAATCTCAAGAACGGGAACTGCATGAATTGCGGACACCGAATTAACATTGTTATTTGATCTGAGAAATGCAGAATGTCTGGATCTAGAAAATATTTGATACTGCTCACCGCTCTGGCGCTTATGATCGCAGTGACCGTTATAGTTGATAAGTTTTTTGTTAAGGGTGTAATTAATATACCTCCTTCCCCTGCGATCAACGCCGAAAAGAGTGAGTCAGGGAGAGAAGTATATACTTATAAGTTTCATCCTTTTAATGAATTTCCTGATGCCAAACCGGATTTTACAGATGAGGGGGAGTGGATTTTTTCCCACCCTATCGGGATTGGGAATTATAGTAAAATTGTATCAGTTGAAATTCCGGATTCTGAAGACTATCTGGAAGCCCAGTATCAGACGGTATTCGATTTTTCCGACGGATACAATAAAAGTATCTTTTGGGAAAAAATGGAATATGCAGAAGGGTGGTTTACCTTTAAAACGAAACGAATTTGTCCTTTCATGCAGCTTAGGTTGAAGACCCTTAATAGGATTCGTAAAGCCCCGTCTTGGGTTACCGTCAAGGTTGAATCGGATGCTCCCATTGGATTGTTGGGGATTTCAGGTATTGATGCATATAAAATGATGATGGAAGAAAAGGGCGCAAGAGTACAGGAACCATACAATTTGGATCGGCATTTTTCCGAGCGGCCGGTGAGGATCGTGAGGATTGACGATACTTTCGATACATACAGAAGCATAAACATTTTAAACGGCTTGAATTGTAATGTGATCGGTGAGATCAGTTTCGAGAACCTTGATCTAAGCGAGGCGATGGAATCGGTCAGATATTACGGAGATATAGTCAAAATATGGAAACTCACCGGAACTGCACGGATGACTCGTGACTCCACGGAAACGGTCGCGCTTTCCATATACAAAAATTCCCCTTCGTCTATCATTCTTTGGGAGGATGAAGGATTGTTATCCAAAGCTGTATCCCGATTCGCCTATAAGGAATGGTCACCGGTGAAACTCGACAGGGGAACTCTCTGGACCGGTGTTATTTTGTTCAGTTTGCTATTCCTGATCATCGGCACTGTCAGAATATTCAAACTTGGGATAAAAATAGAAATTATAAAAATTGCGAAATACTTAAAGTTTATGCCGGTTTTGGCAGCTGTGTTTCTGTTGCCGCTTACGGTGGAAGGGTTAAACATTTCCATCAGCTTGTATTCGCTAAAAATTGTTGTATTTGGATCTGTCAACGTTTTCCTGATAGAGTTTGTTCGATGTTTTTTTCTGATGGCTGTTGAATCAATCTTAAATTTTGATATGAAAAAAAATAAAAAACGGAAACTTTCGACGAAGCATCATTTCATTATTTTTCTATCCGCGTTGCTTACCTCATTTTTGTTTGCCGGCTTTCCGGGATTTTCGTTTGCCGGTTCTATATTACTGGTCATCTCGAATTTCATTGCAGGACTCATCCTCGGATATCTGTTTTTGAAAGAGTATTCACTGACATTGAATGCGATAATACATTTTACTTCCGTTTTGCCGTTTATTATTCTGATAGGAAAATAAATTAAATGAAGCGGAAGCCACTAACACTCTTGCTGATTGTCATATCATCTTTTATCTTGGTTTACATCATTGTTGATTATTTTAATAAACAGAGCAGTGCTTCAATAGATGTTGTGGGAGAACGCAACCAAAAAAGCAGCCTTGACCCTTTTCAATGGGATATGGACAATTCCACAGAAATTGATTCGTACAGCAGTTCGGTCAGGGATTTTTATTTCAAGGGCGGGAGAGCTTTCATTTTATATGAGAATATTATGCATATCGTCCCACAACAGAATGGAAGAGTGATTGATATAGAGAGTTATCCGCTCGTTAGTTTCGTCTTTTATTCAAAAGAAAGCGCGCTATTGATTGTCCGGTTGTTTGCTGATATGGAAAAAAAAGAAACCGCTTTAGTGTCCGAGAACATACTTGTCCACGAAGGATGGAATCGTTTTTTTCTGAATTTAAGGGACATAGCCTTTTACCGAAATACACAGGATCCAAAAAACCTGGTGGAGATGGAACGCGAAAGGGTGCTGGTTAAGCAGATCCGATTCGATTTTGTCAATGATGCGCAAGGTAGTAACTTTATAATCATGGATTTCATCCGTCTGTATCAGCAAGACAGACTCGATCTTTTTGCCAGGGACTATGATGTATGGGGCGACGGAAGAAATATACAAAACAGCAAAGCTTGTTTAATCCAGAAAGATAAGGATTTGCCTGCGGAGATAGCGGTCGCGCCTATCGGATTTGATTCGGATGTCAGGAAATTATATATAATTGTTTATCCTAAACCCGACAATCTCCCTATTACTCTTTCTTATCGCTTGTATGATATGTTAGAGGGTCCCGAGGTGACAGAGCCGGATGCAAGATATTGGCTGTCTGTCGGAATGAATGATGGCTCTGCTGAAATAAACACGGAAGGGTCTAATCTGGCGGAAATTCGGATCGGTTTTCCTCCTCATACGAAGGGCGAAGGAGAAAGAATTCAAAAGATAAAAATATTTTATGAGAGGGATGAGAACTTTGAACCGTTCTATCCTCTTTGGGGATTGATAACAGCTCCATATGCGAGCGGTTCGAGGATTGAATCTGAAAATATCAATTTTCCAAACAGAGGATTTCGAATCATTGATATCGTTCCTGTTTCCGGTTGCTTTGAGGAAATAAACCTAGCCCTGTCCAAAGGATATAAAATTGTCGGGAAAATGGACGGGAATGCGGATATTGAAAGTATCGGTAAAGCTGTCCGCATCTTCAAGGATCTTGTATCGGTTTGGGCGATTCGTGGGGACAGCGCCAGGTTCAATGAAGTTAAAAAAATAATCGAGCATATCCAGCCGGATGCGCAGGTTATGTATCCTGGCAATGAACCAGGTTTTATTAATAAAACAAATAGAGAAGAAATTGCCCGCCATATCCGAAAACTTCCTAATTCTTATGTGAAGCTGGACAGAGGACCGGTCTTCTTTACAGGAATCGTATTGATCGCATTTTCCGTGTTGATGGCATTTCGTAAACAGACTGGAATCGGCTTCGGCTTCAAGGTTGCTCACTTCAAGTGGTTCGGGGTGTGCCTGATCGCTTCTGTTGTGCTACTCCTCCCGATGGTCTTTATTTTTGGGCTGGGGACATACCGGTATATCACGCTGCCGGATATCACCAATGCGTTATATCGGTACGGAATTTCAGCTTTCCTTCAGGAATTGCTGAGATCTGTTGCTATTGAATATACTGTGTTGCTTGCCCTGAAAAAGATTAAAATGGTTAATAAAAAATATCTTGCAGCCTTGCTGATAACCTCGCTGTTTTTTTCTCTGGGTCATCTCGGTTATCCGGGACTGGATATTGGGAAGGAATTATCGTTTCTCGTCATTACTCTTTTTGCCGGGCTAATATTCGGCTATTTGTATATTAAAACACGCAGCGTAACGCCGCCGTTCATCCTTCATTTAATTGCCAATATTTTTCTCTTTGTTTTCACGACGATGTAAACTTACGCGACAACTTAGTTTGTTAGCGCGATGCTCGGAAAATGATCCTTATGATTGATGTCATCTTATTCGGCACGAAATACCTTCGGATTTGAGCATACAATGGATAAAAATTTTGAGTCATCCGGTTACGCAAGGAAAGTCATGATAATCAGCGCTTATGTTATATAAAAGGCGTTCGAGATTATCCCGTGGAGTCAGGTAACCTGTTTTGATATTTTCATCCGCCTGGCGTATGAATCCGGAAATCCTTTCGAGACGGTGGAACTTGAATCTTTTGACTTGTTCCATAAATTTTTTCTGAAACCATCTTTGCCCGACCGTTTCACAGACCTCTTCCGGTCTCAGACCTGCATCGAAAAGATATCTGGCATTCAATAGTTTTCTGAAGTAATTATTCAATACACCAAGCAATACGATCTCGGATTCGCCGTCCTCCATCATATGGTTGAGAAGAAGCAGAGAGGTGGAAAGTTTTTTTTCCGCGGTGGCGTCGCTCAACTCCCAAAATTTATGGCGCCGGCTTCGCAGAACAAGTTCGCGCACCGCATTTTCATCAATCGGCTCTCCCCTTTTGAAAAGGATCATTGCCTTGTCGAGCTGATGCGTGATTTCGGCGAGGTTGTCTCCGATCTGATCCGCTAACGCGCGAGCCGCGTTTGCGCTTATACTGTAACCTCTTTTTCTAAGGTAATTGATTATCCAGCCGGGGATATTTTTCTCGTCGAATTTTTTGAACTCGACAATAAGATTTTTTTTCAGAAGTATATCAGCCCATTTTTTGGATGGAATATCGTCATTGGCTACCATTAAAAGGATGCAGTTGTCGTTAGGTGTGCCGGCAAACTTTTTGAATTCTTCGAGTGAATGATCGGAAATAGCCTCAGCATTGCTGACCACGACAACCCGCTTCTCGGCTGCCATCGGCGTTGTGTTGGCAGTGTGAATAATGCCCATAAGGTCCATGTCTTTGCCTTCGAGGCGGTCGAGGTCGAAATCGCCGAAGCCTTCCGGTAGGTACATGGTTTTTACTTCGTCGAGAATTTTTTGAAAATCGTAGGTTTCCTGCACAACGAAAAGGTATACATGAGAGAGTTTATTATCTTTTAATAGGTTTCTGAATATATTGATGTCAACCATTAAAAACCTTCGAGGATTGCGCTTATGAGCGCTTCAGCAAGCTGCTCTGCAGCTTCTTCTATGGCGAATTCTTCCTGGTCTAAAAAGTCTTCATCCAGGTTGGTCAGCTGGTACTCCTCAGTTATAATGTAATTCTTGTCCTCGAAAAGCGTTCTATTCTCCTTTAAGTCGGAAAATTTGATTTCGAGGACAATCCGAATCGAGTAAGATGTTGCGCGGCCCTCTTCGTTGAGGGATTTAGGGCTGGTTTTATATTGGGTTATGATCCCCGTAAGAAGGGCATCCGCCTCGTTCTGGTTCGGATTCAGGATAAAACTCCCGCGTCCCAAGAGCTCTTCCTGAAGCTTCTGATTGATGACTTTTTCAAGCTCAAACCTCGGGGTTTGGTTTTGAAATTCCGCTACCGTAATAACTTTGATATGTTCCGGCAGGAACGATCCTTCACCTTTCAGGCTGTATCCGCATCCCCAGCTTATAAGAAAAAATGGCAGGATAAGCGAGAGAAGCGTGCATCCTGCCAGCTTACTTCTTTTTAACGACGAAATTGATAATTTTTCCAGGTACATAAATCTTTTTGATTACCTCCATGCCTTCAAGGTGGTTTAGGATTTTTTTATCTTCCACGGCAAGTTTTATGACGGTTTGTTCATCGCTCTCCGCTGAAACGGCAATATTGCTTCTGAGTTTTCCGTTTATCTGAATGGCAATCGTCATCATATCTTCTGCCGCAATCTCCTCATCCCATTTGGGCCAGCTGTGCTCAGCGACGAGACCAATTCCACCGGTCTGTTCGTGCAGCTCTTCCGCGATATGCGGAGCGAAAATGCCGAGTAGAATTATCATATTGCTGAAAGCTTCCTTCAGCACGACAGCTGCATTCGCGTTCTTTGTCACATCGAATGCATATATCTCATTAAGAAGTTCCATGATTCCCGCAATCGCCGTGTTGAAATGCAGACGCAGTTCCACATCGTTTGTAACTCTTTTAATGGTCTGGTGTGTTTTTCGGCGAAGCTTTGTTTCCGCGTCAGTGAACCGTTCTTTTCCGGTCGGAAAGGCAGCTGTTTTTATCAGTTCGGAATGCGTTTGGACAAGATTCCACACCCTCTTGAGGAATCGGTAAAGCCCCTCGACTCCGGCCTCGTTCCATTCGAGGTCCTTTTCAGGCGGCGCGGCGAAAAGAGAGAACATCCTTGTCGTATCCGCTCCGTAGCGTTTGATCATATCGTCGGGGTCAACGACGTTTCCTTTGGACTTCGACATTTTTGCGCCGTCTTTTATCACCATTCCCTGAGTGAGTAATCTTTTTACCGGTTCATCCCCTTCGACCAAACCAAGATCCTTGAGGCGTTTATAGAACCAACGGAAATACATCAAGTGGCCTACGGCATGTTCTATTCCGCCAATATAAATATCCACCGGTAACCAATAGATGACCGCCTCTTTATTTATCATCGCCCGATTTATCTTCGGATCGCAATATCGAAGCTGATACCATGACGAATCAATAAAAGTATCCATCGTATCCGTCTCTCGTCTGGCGGCTTTGCCGCACTTGGGGCACTTCGTGTTCACGAATTCCGGAACCGCCGCAAGTGGGTTCCCTTCGGAGTGCAATGCCTCGACTTCAGGAAGCACTACGGGAAGTTCTGTCTCCGGAACCATAACGACACCGCAGGAATCGCAATATACGACCGGAATCGGGGTCCCCCAAAATCTTTGCCTCGAAAGGCACCAATCTTTCAGCTTGTAATCCACCGCTGCCTTGCCGAATCCGTGTTCCTCGGCGTACTTATTCATTGCATTTATGGCATCGAAAGATGAAAGTTCGCTAAATTCACCGGAATCCGTTAAAACCCCTTTTTCCTCGTAGGCTTTTTCTGACTGGGGAGCCGGGCTGTTGGATGTGGGTAGAATAACGGTTTTGATATCCAATCCGTATTTAATCGCGAATTCAAAATCTCTCTGGTCATGAGCTGGAACGGACATAACAGCGCCCGTGCCATAATCCATCAACACAAAGTTTGATACCCAGACAGGTATCTCTTTGCCGTTGAAAGGATTTATTGCGGTAAGCCCCGTATAAAGCCCCTCTTTTTCAGGCTCTTCATCATATGCCCGGTCGAAGGAATCTTTTCGAACTTTTTCTGCGAAGTTCCTGATCTCTTCCTGCTTCGAAGTGTCGTCAATGAGCGTCTCAAGAATTGGATGGTTGGGAGCCGTTACAATAAAGGTTGCACCGAATATTGTATCAATGCGTGTTGTGAAGACGGTAATGGATTGATTTTTATCTTTTATCTTGAAATCAACCATGCTCCCAATGCTTTTTCCGATCCAGTTGGACTGCATAACCGTAACACGTTCCGGCCATTCGGTAAGGGCATCGAGTCCCTGCAGGAGCTCTTCGGCGAAGTCCGAGTAGCGGAAGTACCACTGCTCCAGTTCCTTTTGAATGACCCTGGTCTGTGGGTGCCTCCAGCAGAATCCGTTGATAACCTGTTCGTTCGCGAGGACTGTGTTGCACTTCTCGCACCAATTGAGCAATCCCTTCTTCCGGTATGCCAGCCCCCTCTCATACATTTTAATGAAGAACCACTGGTTCCATTTATAGTATTCCGGTGTGCAGGTTATAACTTCCCTGTCCCAGTCATAGCTGATACCGAGCCGCTTGAACTGAGTGCGCATGAAATCAATATTGCGGAAGGTCCAATCTTTTGGATTGGATTTATTTTCAATCGCTGCGTTTTCCGCCGGCAGACCGAATGAATCGAACCCTATGGGATGAAGAACGTTGTAGCTGTGCATTCTCTTAAAGCGGCATATAGTGTCGCCAATTGAATAATTGCGTGTATGACCCATATGCAGCCTGCCGGAAGGGTAGGGCAGCATTTCAAGGCAATAGAATTTCTTTTTAGCTTCATCTTCTTTTACATAGTAAGTCCTGGATTCGTCCCAGATTCGCTGCCATTTTTTTTCGATCTGATCGAAATCATAATTCTTCATCTGTCGTCTCCTCTACATTCAGCTTAATATCAAAATTCAGCTCCTGTTTGTCTTTCAAACCGAATTTGTTTACATAAACGAGTCTTCCATTATACCGGATTTTAAGTTCGTACTCACCTCCATCGAGGCCGATAAATGACGCCTTACCGTTCGCATCCGGCGGCATCTTAAGAACCTTGTCGAGGCTGGCGATCACGACCTCGGTTTTTCCCGGGAACATATAATTGTTCATTATCCAAATGCTAACGATCCCCTTTTTTCTCGTGAATACACTTGATCTGACAAGCAACTGTCCGTTTCCCTCCTGGACTCTGTCTATATAAGAGAGATTGAAAACATTGTTTTCCATTTTTATCATAACTCCTTCGAGGAGGGTTGCGGGAAAATCGTCCCAACCGTCCTGGTGGGCAAGGAATATGTAGTTTGCACCGATGAAATTCACGGAATACTTCGGATCGGAAAAAACCCATCCTACATCTGGGTAATATATCTCGATCCATCGGTGAAGGGTGATACCTTTGAGAGACAAAGGCTGATATTCTCCGCTGCCAATGATGGAATCGTCGTTAATATGAATCCCGTGAACATTGCGACAGGGGATTCCCGCAGCTCGCAACAGGGCGGTTGCGAGATTGCTGTAGCCGACGCAGTAGCCTTTTTTTTCCAGGAGAACATCCGCCGCGGTTCTCGGTCCCTTCAAATCGAGGTCGTAAGTTATATTGTCGTTTACCCATCGCAGAATTTTCTGAACGGCCTCGTATTGATATCTGCTTCCCTTGACTATTTGTTTTGCCCGGTTGATGATCTCGGGAGAATCGCTCTGAATATCCAAGCCCGGCTGCGCGAAGGGTTTCAGCCATGACGGCAGGTTATAGCGAACGGGATAAGGTATCTCGGAATTGAAATCGTCGCATCCGACGCTGATTTCTGATTTGACGGAGCCCTCGCCTCCGGGTGTCATCTGCTGCGAATAGCCGTTATTGGAATAATTTTTGAAAAGGATCCGATCCGGGCTTTTTCCGGAGAGCTTTATGCTGTATTTTGCGGAGTGAGTTCCATGTATATAAATGTCATCTCCCGCCGCGACACGACAGGAGAATATGGTCAAAAAAAGTATGAAATGTATTTAAGGTTTGTATTGATTGATCTTGTTTTTGACTGCATCGAGTATTCCGTTTATAAATTGGGTGGATTCGGGGCCGCCGTACCTTTTCGCTATCTCGATCGCCTCGTTGATGGAGACTTTTTCCGGTATATCGTCGCGGAAAAGAAATTCATATATGGCAATCCGCATGATATTCCGGTCAACGACCGCCATCCTGTCCAGGCGCCAGTTATCGGCATTTTCGGATACAATCCGGTCAATGAGCTCCCTGTTCTCATAGTAACCCCGGGCAAGAGAATCGCAGAACTCCCGAGACTGCTCGTTGATGTCATCTTTCAGCTGCCAGTATTTAGGCATCGCGGTCTCGATGTTCTCACCAGTTATATCCATTTGAAAGAGCAACTGCAGGGCGCATTCTCTTGCTGTTCGGCGTTCCCCCATTGATTAAATGCTTTTGTAAAGATTTACCATTTCAATCGCCGAAAGGGCGGCGTCCCAGCCTTTGTTGCCGGCCTTCGTTCCCGCTCTCTCGATCGCCTGTTCAAGGTTGTCGGCAGTGATTATACCGTAGATAACCGGAATTCCGCCATCTTGTGAAATCCTCGCGATGCCTTTGGACACCTCCGCTGCGACGTATTCGAAATGCGGCGTATCTCCGCGGATAACGGCGCCCAGGCAGATGACTGCGTCATATCCCTTGGAATCCACCAGCTTCTTGGCGGCCGACGGTATTTCAAAAGAACCGGGAACCTTGAATATCTTGACCGATTCTTCACGCGCGCCGTGACGGGTGAGGCAGTCCATGCAGCCGTCCAACAGGTGTGCCGAAATAAATTCGTTAAACCTGCTGATTACAAGCCCGAAGCGGAAACCCTTGGCGTCAAGCTGTCCTTCAATAACTTTATACATTGTTTTTCCTCTGCGACGATTCTTGAGTTTATGTGAATGGACGCTCAAAGTCAAGGTGAAACGAAAATGTAATATAGATGCCGCAACGGGTTAACAAAGTTCTGAAGCTTGATTTACGCTGCCTTGCTGTAATTGCTTTAGCTGTGAGTATATAATATTCTCACAACCGGCCGGTTCAAATGAATATTAGGAAAGATGATCAGTGAACGTTCTGCGGAATAAAAAGACAACGCAAGAATTTTTATTCGATAAGTCATTTTTCGAGTCCCGAATATCTTTTTATCTTTTGCTTTTTATCTCCGCTCTTTTGATTTTCAATGACCTTTCCAAACCCGGCTTGCCGTCAAACGACGACTGCGCCAAGGCGCAAAGGGGTTGGGAAATGCTTAAAAGCGGGGATTTTTTCACTCCCACGCTTGCAGGCAGACCTAACTTCGATCATCCGCCTCTGTATGTCGGAATGCTGGCATCGAGCATGGCTGCGTTCGGCAAGACGGAGTTTGCGGCAAGATTTCCGGGCGCTCTGTGCGCATTTCTTGTGATACTGGCGGTTTATGAGACCGGCAAGGCTTTAAAAAACCGTGCCGCGGGATGGTGGGCCGGTTTCTTTCTCGTAACGTCTTATATCTTTCTCAAGGTGTCTCGAAGGGTTCAGGCGGATATCCCATTTATGCTGTTCGCGACGCTCGCGATGATGTTCTTCATCCGCGCCATTAAAAAAGCTGAGCAGAAAGACAGCGTTCAGAGAAAGAAAATATGGCTTGAATTCGCTGGGTTCGGTGTCTGCGCGGGGTTTGCGGGTTTGATCAAATCAGTTTTCATCGCATTCCCCTTGGGAACGCCTTTTGTAGTTCTTCTGTTGGAACCTCGCATTCGGAAGAAACTGGCTCTTCCTTATCTTGCATCATCCACTATAGCCGTAATCATTGCCGGATGGTGGTATTTATACGAATTCATATTTTATAAAAACAGGTTCGTGGAAGAATTCATAGGCAAATTTCTGAAACACCACGCCGGAGGTGGATCGGGTATGGGAAAATTCGGGCATTTCGGGTATCTGTATGAATTCACCCGGCATTTCCTTCCCTGGCTCCCGCTGCTTTTTTTATGCATATGGTGGGCTGTAAAATCAGAGAAGATTCGCAAAAACATATATGTCCATCTTCTTGCGATCTATGCCGCTCTGCCTGTTCTTGTGCTGAGTTTCTTGGGCGACAAAGCAGTCCGGTACATCCTTTTCATTTTCGCTCCGGTCACTTTGATCATGGCGCTGGCTCTGACAGAAAGATTGCGCCCGAGTGAACTTGTGAAATATGCCAAGATCGCTGTAGTTTCAGTCTCTTTGATTTCCGCATTCGTGATCTTGAGGCCCATTGATTACGACAATACACCTAATTCATCTTATATGACTCTATCAAGCATGATAGGCCGCGGCAGGGTGACGCTGATGGAAGATGTTGATATCTATTATTATGGCGTTGATGCGGACTTCAAGGGAAATTACAGGGGATTGTTGTATTACACGGAGCTGGAGCTTTCAGGAATGCTTCGAACTGAAAATGACATCAATAACATGATCAACCGTTCAAAACCGTTCTACCTCATTGCGGATAAAAGGGACATCAATGAGTTTCTGATAAATAATCTTCAAGTCGTCGCCGACCTCGGCGGCAGCCTCCTGATGCGCCGTTGAAATGAAAACCTCCTCCGCTTTACCAGAGGAGGAATTCCGGCAATCACACTGTTGCAAACTTTATTTACTTCCACACGGAGAGGATAATTCCCATCGCCAGAATGGTAACAAGGTCATACCCTGCATTGATAATGAAGAGCGATAACGGGCGCTGTTCGAAGATGACGCTGTTGACCCGCGTGGTTACCGCGATTCCCGCCCAAAGGACGAGACCAGCGAGAATTCCATCAACCAAAGAGCCGCTGTTGAGGGCTGAAATGATTAAAGCGAGGAAAACGGCCATCACGAATGAATTGATGGTGCCGAGGCTCATCGCCATCTTCGGCGTGATTTTCATCTTCTTCATATCTTTCTCTGTGAATTTATTGGCTTTCATCCAGGGTATGCCGAATAACGGACCATACCACATGAATCCGATCACCATCGCCGCCGCCCCGGACACGATCACTGCGAGCCAGTTGATCCCTGTAAAACTGAACATCTTCTCTCCTCCTTAAATGTAGTTTGCGGTTTGTCTCTGCAGCGGAAATACGTTGATTGAATTAACCAGCCTCCAGGATGATTTCCGCGCCTTTCTTCTCTTCATTAGTTGAACTGATCTTATTGAACTCCGACCATTGTCTGGTAAAAAGCGCTGTTGTCAATAACATGGATAATAATTCTGTCGCCGGGAAAGCAAGCCAGATTCCCTGCAAGCCGAAAAATAGCGGCAGAAGAAGCAGAAGCGGAACGAGGAAGAGCATCTGCCGGGAAATGGCCAGTATAAACGCCTGCGTGGCCTTCCCGAGTGATTGGAACAATCCCGCGCATATAACCTGGAAACCAATAAAAGATAAAAGCGCCACGACGATTTTTATTGCGCCGCCGCCCATCGCCAGCAGTTCCTTATCCTGGCTGAATATCCCGACCATGGTCCTTGGGAACAGAAAAATCAGGCCGAACATAAAGGTTGACCAGATAGTAGCCAGTTTGACGGCTGCACTTATGGATTGTTTCACCCTGCCGATTTTTTTGGCGCCGTAGTTGAATCCGACGATAGGCTGAAAACCCTGGACGATTCCGAACATCGGCATGAATGTAAATAACAGCACCTTGTTGATCACGCCGTAAGCGGCGATCGCAATCTCCCCCCCGTAGTGAATAAGAGATTGATTGAGAACAATCATCGTCAGACTGGCGCCGCCGTGACGGATGAACGCCGAAGAGCCTACCGCAAATATCTCCCTGCTTATTGCTTTATCCGGCTTGAGGTTTCTTCTGCTGTAATGAAGCATGCTTTTTCCGCTTATGAAATAGCTGAACATATATACGGCGGCAACAGCCTGGGCGATTATGGTGGCAAGCGCCGCGCCTTTGACGCCCATTCCAAGACCCAGGATGAAGACAGCATCCAGGATGATATTCGTTATGGCGGAGAGGATCATCGTGAACATGGCAATCTTCGCGTTTCCTTCCGCTCTTGCAAGCTCGTTCGCGGGTCCTGCATATGAAAAGAACACCGTTCCCAGCAGGATGATGGACAGGTAATCCCTCGCGTATGGGGTTATGGCTTCCGTCCCTCCGAACAGCGTCAACAGCGGTTCCATGAAAATCAAGCCGAGAATCGTAATCAGTATCCCCAAAATAAGGGAGATGGTTGTCGCGTTTCCGAGCGTGCGGTTGGCTTTTTCCTTATCTCCCGCACCGAGACTTCTGGATATGATGGATGAAGCCCCTACGGCGACGGTCTGGATGATCGCCATCACAAGTATCTGCAAAGGCAGGGCTACGGTGAGCCCTCCGATCGCGTGGACTCCGACGGCTCTGCCGACGAAGATCGTGTCAACCAGATTATATGTCGCCTGAACACTAAGCCCTATAATGGATGGAATCGAAAGCTTCCAGAGAAGCTTCCCGATCTTTTCATTTCCCAGCATCCACGCGCGGCCGTTGTTCAAGCCCGTATCAGTCGTCGTCATTTATTTTCTCCGGTTGTCACCATCACTAACTCTCGATCCATTTGATTACGCTCGTTTGTTCTTTGTATTTCAAAACGGCTATATTACTTCTTTTTTCAGATTAAGTTAACTCCGCCCTGTTTGACTGCATATATATGCTGAATTAATATAGCCCTGGCATGAAACCGAAATGACTTTACGAAAAGGATTCAAAATTTTGTATATAGCGCCTGCCGAGGTCCTACCCGGCAAGGTGGGCGGCAGCGTCCATGTGGAAGAGGTTTCGCGCGGCCTGGCGGCTCTTGGACATAGCGTTGATATTCTCGCACAGCGGATCGAGGGGCGGCCGGAGGTTGAAAATTTATATGATGACGTCCGCATTCACCGCCTCGTCCCGAAATATTGCCTCAAGTCCCTGCTATGGCTTTCCAAAAATTATGCATACAGCCTTGCCGAAGATATTAAGCCGGATTACATCATCGAGCGGTATTATAACTTCGGCGGAGCGGGGATTCTCGCCGGCCGCAAATTCGGCATCCCCGTGATGCTGGAGGTGAATTCACCGGCGGTTGATCATCCGGGATCCATGAAGGCTTTCCTCGATCATCTTATGATATTCAGGCCGATGAAGAGATATCGGGAATTCCAGTGCCGCCGCGCCGCGGATATTATCGCTCCGCTTCGCTCGATCCTTCCGCTGTCCGTGCCGGCGGAAAAAATCCATAAAGTGGATTGGGGGGCGGCGGTGGACCGGTTCCGTAATAAACCGTCAAAGAGCGAAGCGAGGAAACGGCTCGGCATCGAGCCGGACGCCTCCGTCATAGTATTTCTCGGCTCTTTCCGCAAATGGCATGGGGTTTGGGACCTTGCGAGGGCGGCGGAGATAATCATCGGGAACCATCCGGATATCGCTCCGGTTTTCCTGATGGTCGGCGACGGCCCCGAATTGGCGGAACTTGAAAAATGGGTGCATAAAAAGGGATTCGGGAAGCGTTTTAAATTCACCGGCGGAATAGGGTATTCGGAGGTCCCGGCGCATCTCGCCGCCGCGGACATCGGTGTGGCGCCGTTCAATCCCGCGCTTCACGGCCAGCTGAAGCTCGGCTTCTACTGGTCTCCGCTTAAAGTCTTCGAATATATGGCGGCATCGCTGCCCGTCGTAACGATTGATGTGGAGCCTTTGAATGATATAATCCGGAACGGCCGCGATGGAATGTTATATCCGTCCGGAGATTCGGCGGCTTGCGCGGAAAAAATAGTGAAGCTGCTGAAGATGCCTGCCGCGGAAAGAGAAAAAACCGGCAGGAGCGCATTCGAGCGGGTTTCGGCCCGGTACTCCTGGGATAAACACTGCAAAGACCTTGATCGGATAATAAGAAAGAGATTGAATAATAAATGAATATTCTGCTTACGAGCGACGTGTTCCCGCCCAATTGCGGCGGGAGCGGATGGAGCACTTTTTTCCTTGCGAGGACGCTTAAGAGCTCCGGCTTGAACGTAAAAGTCCTCACGTTCGATAGCGATGGGAAAGGCATCACGCATGACGACTATAGGGGCGTGGAGGTTATCAGATACGGCCGGGACCTGAAAGACGGACCCGCAATGCGGTTCGTGGAAAAAAAGAGATCACTCTCCGCCTTCGAGGATGCGGTTTCCGATATCATCACGAAGGAAAATATACAGGCGGTTCACGCCGCGCATTATCTCTCGGCGCTCGCAAGCGTCGGCGCCGCCCGTAAACGAGGCATCCCTTTCGTCGTGACAGTGCGCGATTACTGGCCGGTCTGCCTGTATTCCACGATGATCCAGGACGGCAGGCACTGCGCGGGCTGCGCGGACGATAAGATGAAGAGATGTTTCGCCGGTTATAACAAGAGTTACGCCGGCGTCTCATCTTTCGCGCTTCCGGCATTGAGAAAAGAGATGCAGAAGAGGCGCGATGCGCTGGCGGCCGCTGATATGGTCGTCTTCGTCAGCCGTCATCTCGAAAAAGAGGTTAGAAAAGTCATCCCGGAGATCAAAAGCGTCGTTATCCCTAACGGCGTTGACATAGAATATGTCAATTCCGTCCTGAAACAACCGGCGCAATTTTCAATCACTCCTTCCTACGCGGTTTTCATCGGCAAGATGGAGAAGTATAAAGGGACCGCGATGCTCGCAAAAATCCTTGAAAATCCGAAGTTCACGGCCCCGGTCGTCTTCATCGGCGGCGGCAGCGAGCGAGCGGGGCTGATAAAACTGACGCAACAATCCGGCAGGCGGGCGGTCTTCCTGAACTGGATTCCGAACGACGACGTCCTTCGCATAATGAAAAACGCGAAGATGCTCCTCTTTCCGTCCATCTGGGCGGAGCCGCTGAGCCGCGTCCTGCTGGAGGCGCTCTCCGTGGGATTGCCGGTCGTCGCGATGGCAAGCGGCGGGACGCCGGAGATTATCGCGGATGGGAAAAACGGTCTGCTGGGCAGGAGCGAAGACGAATTCATCGCGAAGGCAGTCTCTCTGGCTTCGGATGATGAAAAGCTGAAAACCTTCTCCCGGGAATCGCGAAAAACGGCCGCCGAACGGTTTAACTCGGAGAAGCTGGCGGGGGAATGGCTGGGCTTGTATGAAAAAATCGTCGCCGAAAAACAAACGCCCGCTTAATATCGCGATCCTCTCGCGGGCGGCGCATCCCTTCCATAACTACGGCGGGCTGGAGCGGCATATCTATTACCAGGCGAAGCATCTCGCGCGCCTCGGCTGTAATATAATCCTTATCACCGAACCCCCGGCGCCGGGCTGCATGCAGAAACTCGACGGGGTCTTCAAAGAAAAGGGCAGGGTGGACGTGAAATTCGTCTCACGGCGGCCGCTGCCTCTGCCGCGAAGGGGCGGCTTCATCATCCTCGACCGGCTCATCAATTACCTGTTCTCCGCGAAGGCGATGGTAGAGACAATAAGGCAAGACGCCGAGGCGGGGCGGTTCGATTGCGTCATCGCCCACGGGCTCACCGGCTGGGCGGCGGGCAGGATGCTGCGCAAAATCCCAAATAAGCCGAAATTGATGCTGAACCCTCACGGTATGGAAGAGTTCAAGCATACGAATATCATAAAGAAGATTCTCTATTATCCATTCAGGCGCAAGATGGCCTCCGCCGCAAGGGACGCGGATATGGTAGTGGCGACGGATAAAATCATGATCCCGCAGGTGAGGGAATGCCTGAAAGTCGGCGACGAAAAGATCGTGATGCTGCCGAACGCGATAGATGTCGAGGAAGCCCTCGGTTACGTCAGCGTTAAAATTCAAAAAGATTTACGCGAACGGTTCGGCCTGAAGAAAGGCGAACTGATGCTGGCCTCCGTCGGCAGGCTGGAAGCGAACAAAGGCCATCTGAACCTGATAAACCAGATGGCGCGGATTAAAGACAAAATAAAGAAGCCCTGGAAACTGATAATAGTGGGCAAAGGCTCCCAGCGCCTAAAACTCGAAACGGCCATAGCCGAAACCGGCCTTCAAGACAGAATAATTCTCGCCGGAACCCTGAACGACGCCGAGCTGCATAACCTATACGAACTGGCGGATATCTTCGTCCTGCCGTCGCTATTCGAAGGCAGCTCAATCGCTACCCTTGAGGCGATGATCCATAAATGCGCAATCATCGCGAACGCCGTCGGCGGCCTCCCCGACAAGGTTCAACCAGGCATCAACGGCTTCCTCTGCGATACAGTAAACCTCGACGAAATAGGTGATGCTATTTTTAAAATTGGGAACGAATCATCTTTTATCATAACTTTGATGTGTGAAAAATCTTCAGATTATGTTAGAAACTTTTTTTCTTGGCAATGTGTAGTCCAGAAACTGTTCAATTTTTGCAAATCGAATGAATTACTATCTTAGTAAAAAGGTTTTGTAAGGGAAACTGATTATAGCTATTGAATATTCTTTGAGATGTCTTTTTATTTCATAATTAGATAAAATTAATTTAAATATTGTAAAAACATAGTATGCGTTTAAAATATAATAGAAGGGGAGATATTTATGATAAATATTACCAACAGAGATGATATATATGAATCGTTAAGATCAGAAGAAATGGAGGATTCCGGGCCTAGCTTATCTAAATATGAATTATTTACTTATCCAGCTGATTTTACGCTTGAAGTGTTGAAAATTAAATGGGATAAGAAAGAAATAGTTATCCCCGATTGGCAAAGAAAATATGTATGGAAACTTACTCAAGCAAGCCAGCTAATAGATTCTTTTTTATTGGGAATACCAGTTCCAGCAATATATTTATACTCACAGGTTGGGGTAGAAAATTTACTCGTAATTGATGGCCAACAAAGATTGATTACTATATTTAACTATTTTGATGGTACTATAAAAATAAGTGATAAAGAGCAGTTATTTAAGATTAAAATTCAAAGTGAATCTGAATGGGCTAATAAATCATTTAAGGATCTTAACGATGATTGTCAAAAGAAACTCAAAAATTGTGTTCTAAGAGCTTTTATAATTAAACAACTTAATGAGAATGATAATAGTAGCATTTATCATGTATTTCAAAGACTTAATACTGGCGGAACATTTTTATCAGATCAAGAAATAAGAAATTGCTTATATTTTAGTCCATTCAGTGAATTGTTAAAAACATTAAATACTCATAAAGAATGGAGACTAATACTTGGGTCAAATCAACAAGATAAAAGATATCGGGATGTTGAATTAATTCTAAGATTTTTTTGCTTAAGAGAACAGTGGGCTCAATATAAAAAACCTATGAAAATGTTTCTCTCAGAGTATATGCGAAATATCAAGAATACTGAAAATATTGATGAATATGAGAGAATATTTAAAAATACAACAAAACAAATAATAGAAAATTTAGGAGAAAAGCCTTTTATCTTAAAAAAAAGTCTAAACGCCGCTTTATTAGATTCAGTCTACGTTGCATTCAGTACTTCACAAAGCATAATTCCAAATGATATTCAAGAAAGGTACAAAATATTAAAAGCTAATGAAATATTTTTATCTTTCATTACAGAACATACTACGGACATTGAAAAAGTAAAAGGGAGAATACAAATAGCAAAACAAATACTATTTGGTTGATATAATGACGTTATTAAAGATTAATAGAGAAATTACACATTTTGAGAACTTTTTAGATGCAAATGCTCTTCGAAATACTGAGATTGAAAATTATATAATACGTTATTTATTGATATTCTGTTGTGCTGAATTCTCGGAGCTGATTAGAGAAAAGATATCTAATAGAGTAAGAGCAGTTAATGATACTTATATAGTTCATTTCGTTGAGAAGAATATAGATATGAGATTACGAAATCCAAAAATGGAAAATATTTATAAGGTCTTAGAGCAATTTAACGAGGGTTTAAAAGACGAGCTGAAAAAAAATGTAGACGAAAGAATTAGAACAAACTGGGATTCGATAATCGTTAATAGAAATTTAGTAGCTCATTATACTCAATGTAATATATCAATCACCATTACTGAATTAAAATCACTTTTAACTGATATTTCTTCAGTTATTGATGAAATAGGGATTCTTTTACGGTAAATTATAGTATATGTTATTGTTATGTATCATAGGTGTGATTACGTCGAGACGAGGTACAATTCAATTATGAAAATAATATTTGGTAAAATGAAGGTTATCGTTTTCAACGTATCGATTTTAATAGTATTAATTGTTTTAGTAATTATTTATTTAAAGGCAGTCAATCTCAAAAATGCTTCATTAACATATAATAGTCAGCAAAAATATTATCTCAGTCATAATTTATATTATCAGAATACTAATTCTAAGGAGACAATTATTTTTCAAATGTTGAAAGAATATATTGATGATAATAAATTGAAAAAAGGAATGGATCTTATTAAAAGGAATTTATTTAAGTATGGGGAAGGATTCCAAGCTGATGTTACATGCCACCTGTTAAATAGAGGCGGAAAATGGAGAGATCAGGGGATAATTTTACTGGATTTATTAATGAGAGAATCGAGCCCACAATCTAGTAAATATATATTAGAAAGAATTCTATCGACCCAATGGTTTAATGCTCTTGAAATATTTCCGGGGATTAAAAAACAAGTTGATGAAATATTAAAAAATAATAATGATAAATACTTATCATATGACGCGTTATTTTATTTTGTGGGAGAACAATAGGAAAACGCTAAAAAGGCATTGAGTAAAGATACGTCATATAAGTCATGCAAATTAGAGTTATATGGTGATATTTTTTTAGTAGAAAAAAAATATAGTGAAGCAGTGAATTCTTATGAAGAATCAATCGTTAAAGAAAGATACAGTATTAATAAAATAGCAAAATTTGTAAAAGCGTTGATAAATGCTAAAGAATATAATAGGGCAAGTAGTGTGTTTTCTTATTACGCTTTATGGTTTAATAAATCTCAATTGTTAGAAATTTATGAAAACTTAAATCGGATCAGAGATTATAAGACTTATAATATAGATTATAAAGTACTATCTATTAAATATAATAATATATTATATCCAACGTATGATATTACAGAAAAGTGTGTATTGATAGTTCATAAACCTATCAAAAAGTTCATCCATCCGTTAAAAACTGTTGGCACGAGGTATTATGATAATCTTCAAATAAAAATTAATAATATTGATAGATATACGGTAATAAAATCTCTACAATATCCCGAAGTCATAATTGAGTTTGGGGATTTATTAAATGCAGGAGAAAATGTTAGTTACGAAATAGATTATTCTATCCATGATTTTAATGCCAAAATGATCTTTTCATTTTGGACTACGATATATTGTAGCAATAATTATATAGTACATTTATATGCAGATAGTGAATATTATTTTTATGATTTTAAGCCTCAACCAATAAAAATAAATTCTGATGAATATTATTGGAAAGATAATAACTTTCATAACTTAAAAAAAGACCTTTCTTTGAATGATATTGATCATTTAAAGAATATTCATTCTGACCATACTATATTTTTTAAATCAATATCTAAAGATTATGAATGGAATGATATGCTATCTATCGCCTTTCTATGTCTTTTACCTATGCTATTAAACATATCATTCATTCATATATCATATAAAGGATCATTTATTTTTGCTAAAATATTATTAGTATTGTCTACATGTTTTATTTTCTTAAATATAATCTATGCAAATAGCCAACCGGAATTCATATATATAATATTAGATTATATAATAGATAATATATCTAATGGCTTTGCTATTTTATTAACATTCCAAATTGCAATAATGTATTCATTAACTAGCATAACTAGACATATTACATTAGCATCTAATTATAAAAAAATATATATATTATCTAACATAATAATAGTCGATATTTTATCAGCCTTATTTTACGGAAGATGGGTATATGGATTGCTGTCGCTCCACGGCATATATGACAGTGCAGTGCTAGTATATACTATATTGTATGTAATATTATTATTCATTGTATATATGCAATTAAAAAACTATGTAAAATCTATCAATCTATCATTTATATGGATAATAGGTATTATAATTGGTGCATATATATCACTGAAATCAATATTAATAGCGCTAATATGTAGTATGTTAAATATCATATATATTATGAATCTTAAAGAGAAGAGCATTATATATAATAAGTCATATAAAAAAATATCTATAAAGCAAAGAATCTATAACACAATAGGTTCTCTCAAAAAGACTAGAATGTTGGATTATGTATATTATATAAGTACAATAATGACAACAATATATACAATTATAAATCTATTAGGTATATTAAAGAATAAATGAAAAAGATATATAAATTGTACAGCTAGTCTTCTTCCAGAGCTTATTTGAAAGTGTTAGAATCTGTTGTTGGAACGAAGCAAGGGCGTAGCCGGAACGGAGTTTCAACAACAAAAAGCATTAACAATCCAAGCAGAGGAGGGAGCATGAAGGTATTATTTTGCTCAGGCGGGTTCAGTGTCTCTGTACCTGAACCGCCGAGACAAATCGGACGCTGGGCGGGGTGCGGAGACCACGCCCGGCAAGACAATGCGCCTCAAACGAAGATGCTCTGTTGCCGCCCTATGTGGTATCCCAGAGCATGACAGCCATGTTACTGAAGATGCCCGGCTGCCGCCCTTCGAAGTATCCCTGAGCATGACAGCATTTTTTTTGTGGGAGCGGGCCACGCCCCGCGATTCTTCTGTGGAATGAACTTCTTACTTCAACCTATAATGAAGATGCCCGGTCGTCGCCCTGCGAAGTATCCCCGAGCATGACTGCATTTATTTGGGAGCAGGTGCCCTTGCGGGACACCAGCTCCCGCGCAACACCTCGTCATCCTGAGGAATGCTTCGTAGGGATACAAGGGAAGGAACTAATTCGACTCAAAAGAAGATGCCCGGTAGTCGCCCTGCGAAGTATCCCAGGGAATGACAATCTTATATTACAGCACAGCCTTACACTCCTCTTTAAGCTTAAAGTATCGCGGGGCATGGCCCGCTCCCACATTCTTGCGGGTTCAGTGTCTCCGTGCCTGAACCGCCGAGAACGAATTAACCTAAAATGAAGATGCCCTATCGCCTCCCCTTCGAAGAATACCGGAGAATGATATTGTTATAATTGCGGTACAGCCTGATACTCCGGTTCCATCTTAAAGTATCGCGGGGCATGGCCCGCTCCCACATTCTTGCGGGTTCAGTGTCTCCATACCTGAACCGCCGAGAACGAATTAACCTAAAATGAAGATGCCCGATCGTCGCCCTGCGAAGTATCCCCGAGCATTACAACATTATTTTACCGGGTATGGTACAGGGGCTGCGCTTCACTTTATTTCTCGTCGTTAAATTGTTAAAGAAAGTCCTCCTCTTTCTGACGAAAGCTCCCGGAGGGATACTTTGGAAGAATCCGGTCAGTTCCTTCATTTGATCCCTTCGAAGATTACCTCAGGACTACGCCTTCCAGGGATTTCCTTTGCTGTATGCATCAGGCCGATGGAGTAGATTCCAACGCGGTTTGGAAACTATGCCCAGTGCTGATGATTCATATTCTTTTTATTCAAACGCCTATTGATATATTTTCCGTTGCTTTTAAAATAACAGATAAATCTTTAACAGGAGTAGGGGAATGTCAAAAAGGGATTTTATCGCGATAGCTGTTTTGGTTCTTCTATCTATTCTTTATATTGTCGTCCCGTCTTTTCATGATTCCGGGGAGTCGCTTTTTACGGCGTCGAAGATCGAGACGGCGGTGCGGGACGGCAACACGCTCTCGCTCTTCAACACGCACAAGCCTTTTTATCATATGGTGATGTTCGCGCTTTATAAGGGCGCGTCGGCGGTCTTTCCCGAAGCAACCGCCCTCGGCTTCTTGAAAGGGTTCAACCTGGCGATAGTGGCGAGCCCCCGATTTCTGGACTGTTTTGAATGTTAGTTTATTTCTTTTAAACATTCAACACCCGAAGGCGCAGAGAGCCGGGCGATCGGAGCCTTTGGGTGCATAGAGAATACGGAGGGAGGCGC